>ERZ857969.3135-NODE-3135-length-17233-cov-25.537548_pt1 | contig 17233 bp, 8 predicted proteins | sample MGYA00519864_ERZ857969 | MGnify/ENA primary metagenome ERZ857969 (study PRJEB31778, sample SAMEA3449382) | human gut metagenome | biome: human gut; feature: human-associated habitat; material: faeces | place: United Kingdom | collected 2010/2012 ... | reverse complement strand
TATAAAAATAAAATACAAGTTGTAAGATAGTAAAAAATATAATGCGTCGACCCTGTTCCACTATAGTTATCCGCAAAGTACACTATAGTTACCCTTGCGGATAACTATAGTCAAACGCAAAGATAACTATAGTGGAACGAAGAAAGATTCGCATGCCGGATAACTCATAATAGGTAAAAAAGAAATTAATGGTACTAATTGTTCAAATCCTATCCTCAATTGATTGCTAGCTATATGTAGTCGTTTGATGTGCAGGCAGTTATGTTTAAAAAGAGAATCTAACTTTTGTTTAACTTAACAGATGTACCTAATAGATATGGAAAACAATAAAAAAAATGCTTCATTTATTTCAATTGCTGCTTGGAAAAGAATGCAGCCATTGTCTTTTTTACTTTACGACGATTTTACTAATCAACAAAAATATGTTTAACTTTAAAAAACATGGTATGAAAAAAAACTATGTCACAACTGCTGTTGCCTTACTACTTTTAGCAGGATGTAGCAACGATATTAAAGAAACTGATATTCAGTTTACCGGTGATACGGGAGCGAAAGTTTCTTTTAGTGCAGTAATAAACAATCATGAGGCTAGCAATCTTGTTACAAGAGCTACGGAAACAAACTGGGAGGCAGAAGACTCGGTAGGAATCACTTGTGGTACGGAACAAGTGAATATTCATTACAAATACAAGGGCAATGGTCTTTTTGCGGCAAAAGGAGGAAATGCAGAAGAGATTTGGGTATTAGGTTCCGGAGAGTATGATGTAGTGGCATACGCTCCATTTTCTGGTACATCAGGTGAAGAACAACCTGTATTGGAAGTGACTACAGCCAGTGACAATCAAGCTACAGCAGAAGAACGTGCGAAGATAGATTTTCTTTTTGCTAAAGGGAAGGCTACATCACAAACCCCGAACGTGACATTAGCATTCAATCATGTGATGAGTCGTATTAGATTGGAGTTTCAAGCTGGCGAAGGTGTGGACTTGGCAGATATAACTTGTTATCTTATTGGGCTTAAGAATAATGGTACATTTAATCCTAAAACAGGGGAGACAACAGTCAGTGAAGACCCTGTTACGGATAAAGATGATATTTATTGGGATAAAATAGGAGAGCAGGATAATTATACAGTACAAGCTATTTTACTGCCACAGAAGGTGCAAGGCAAAGTAACTATCCAAGCTAGAATGAACGGTTATCTTTATGAAGCCGAGTTTGCTAACTTGACAGAATTGAAATCAGGATTTTCTTATAATTACATCATCAAGACAAATAAATACGAGGACAATAATTATGTGTTGACAATTACAGAACAAACGCAAATAATAGGATGGGAGGATGAAAACCACGATCCTATAACATCCGACCCGAGTATAGCTGAAACTGGAACAGAGATAACTAATCCTAGTTGGAATATTACAGAAGAAACCGTAACTCCACAGCCTGTTGTGAAGTGATCTGTTTACCAATCTAATATAGATAAAAATGCTAAAAATATAAACATGAGATTTATGAAAATATATAATTATATATCAATGCTTTTTCTGGCTGGCGCAGCCATAGTTGCGTCTTGCTCGCAAAATGAAGAACTCACCGGAGAAACACCGGATTCTTTGCAGGGATTTCAGATTAGTGTGTCTGATGAAGGATTTATGGACGAAAGTGGTAAGACACGTGCTACAGAGAATGGATATACTACCCGATTTTCTAACGGAGATGCTATCGGTATATTTGCGGTAAGAGGAGAAACGGTGGTAGAGGATATCAAGAATCGGAAATTCACACTGACAGATGGCTATTGGGAATTGACTGATGGAGGGGATCCTATTGAATACAAAGGTTCACAATTTCAGCGGATGACTTTTTATGCATACTATCCGTATAATGCGAATGTGACTTTTGATCCGACGAAGGTGGATCCTTTTGAAACATACGTCAACAATTGGAAAATAGGCAGTGAACAAAATGAAGGAAATTATACACAATATGATTTGATGACGAGTACGGGTAGTGTTCAGGGGGATCGTTTGAAAGGACAGATCGCTTTTACTATGCAACATCGGATGGCTCTTGCGGTAGTGAAGATGCCTAATTTGACCTATAGCTTTACAAATGGCGGTATAGATGATTATTTGTTACCATTAACAGCCGGTTCGTTTACAGTGAACAATACTCAAGCAACTCCTTATTATCAGGAAAGTACGGATACATACCGTTTCTTGGTTAATCCGAAGAAGGAATTCTCAATTAAGGGTACTTATTCTGGAGTAAGTGAGATGGAATATGAAGCTAAAGGTACGCTGGAAGGAGGAACGGCGAAAATGTATACCATCGAAGATAAAAGTAAAATCAACCATACTTTGCAGGTAGGAGACTATTTTTGTGCAGATGGAAAAATAGTTTCAGTAGATGCGGAAACGGTGCCGGAGAATGTGATTGGTATTGTATGTTATGTAGGAAATTCACAACCCAGTGTAACACATACTGAACTCTATTCAGCAGAAGTTGATGCTTTGCGTCGCGATTTCCCTGCATGTACGCACGGTATAGTGCTATCTATTAAGAATTCTGTGGTAAAAGATAGTGAACAAAATGATGTTGCTTTGAAAATGTTCCATTCAAGTAAGTCCGGTTATTATTCAGACTGGTTTACTTCAGATGAGAATTGGGCAAACAAGTTTGTAGGTTGTAACACAGAGAAGGATGTTAACAAGAATGATGCTTCATTGGTTTTCCCAGCACTAATGGGATACAATAATACACAGTTACTTACTATGTGTTACGAAGGTATGGGTAGTCCTTCTACTTGCGACCATGCTTATGCGTATATCAAGGCTTATCGTGAAGCGGAAGCTATTCCGGCAAATGTGACTCCTTGGTATTTGCCCTCTATAATGTGTTGGGATACAGTCGCTAAGAATTTGAGTGTTATTAACCGTTGTCTCAAGAATGTAAATGGTGATGAGATGACCTCTGTCGAGTCAGGAACTAACAGTGGACACTATTGGAGTAGCACACAGCGTTCTCCAGCCAACCAATGGACACACGGTATGGCTGGTGGAAGATATCACATAATTTGTGAACGTGATTCGCGTGCCGGTTATTTCCGTATGATGCTTGCATTCTAAAATAATGACGGTATATAAAGTCCGTTAAAATTATACTTATATCATGAACATATACATATATGAATAAGAAAAACTTTATAAAGGGGACAACCTTACCTGTCGCTCTGTTTTTCACTATAGCAACTTTTGCACCTGCATGGGGATTGCAAACAGCTTCGGCAGCCATCGAAGTTGTACAGCAGCAAAGTACTATAAAAGGAACAGTAGTAGATAGCCAAGGCGAACCGATAATTGGAGCAAGTGTACTTGCGGAAGGAACATCTAATGGTACAATTACCGATATTGACGGTGTATTTAGAATAAATGTACGTCCCGGTGCGAAATTGAAAGTATCTTTTATAGGTTATACCGATAAAAAAGTAGTAGCGAAAAATGACATGAAAGTCATTCTGGTAGAGGATGTGACAGCACTTGAAGAGGTGGAAATCGTAGCTTATGGTACGCAGAAGAAAGTGACCATGACAGGAGCTATCGCTAGTGTGAAGGGAGAAGAATTGACCCGTGTATCTGTAGGTTCGGTTTCCAATGTATTAGGAGGGCAGATGACAGGTTTGACTACCGTACAATATTCCGGTGAGCCGGGAGCGGATGCCGCTGAAATTTTTATTCGTGGTAAAGCTACTTGGGAAAATTCTTCACCGTTAATTCAGGTAGACGGTGTGGATCGTGAAAGTATGAGTGATATCGACCCGAATGAAATTGAATCCATTTCTATCTTGAAAGATGCTTCGGCAACAGCCGTATTTGGTATTCGTGGAGCAAATGGGGTCATTTTGATTACAACTAAACGAGGAAAGGAAGGAAAGGCGAAAATTTCGTTTACTACTTCTGCTTCTGTATTGATGCCTACAAAAATGGTAGAACAGGCAAGTTCCTATGACTATGCCCGTTTTCATAATCAAATGATGTCCGGTGATGGCAAATCTGCCTTATTTAGTGATGGCGTGATTCAAAAATTTGCAGATGGTTCCGATCCTATTCGTTTCCCAAATATACAATGGGCTGACTATATTATGAAAAGCTCTACGCTTCAGAGCCAGCATAATCTGAACATCTCGGGAGGAACAGATAAAGTACGTTATTTCATCTCTGCAGGTGCTTATACGCAAGGAGGACTTTTTAGTGAGTTTGATCTTCCTTATAATTTAAGCTATCAGTACCGTCGGTTTAACTATCGTACAAACTTGGATATGGATGTCACTAAAACGACTACTTTGTCATTCAATATTAGTGGTAATGTGAATAATTCAGATCAACCGCGTACGAGTCAGGGATCTTCCGGATTGATTAAAAATATGTATTATGCTACTCCTTTCTCCAGTCCGGGAATCATAGACGGAAAATTAGTAAATTCGAGCGATGAGACTTATTCAGACGGACTGAAATTACCATTTACTGGAGGTACAGGTATGGGATATTATGGAAATGGATTCAGCCAAACCAGCAACAATTCGCTGAATGTGGATGTGATTCTGGATCAAAAAATGGACTTCTTGACTAAAGGACTTTCTTTTAAAGTGAAGGGATCTTATAACAGCTCGTTTACAGTTAATAAAGTCGGTTCTGGTGGGTCTATTGCTACATACACTCCTGTATTGATGGATGACGGTAGTATTGCTTATCGTAAGTTTGGAGAGAATACAGATGTGAAGTATTCGTATACTACAGGCAAAGCACGTAATTGGTATATGGAAGCCAGCTTTAATTATAATCGTACTTTTGGTGATCATACGGTGACAGCCTTAGTTTTGTATAATCAACAGAAAGAGTATTATCCGAAATTATATTCGGACATTCCTCATGGATATGTCGGATTAGTCGGACGTGTCACTTATGATTGGAAGAGCCGCTATATGGCAGAGTTTAATGTGGGTTATAACGGTTCGGAAAACTTTGCGTCCGATTTGCGCTTTTCTTATTTCCCGGCTGGTTCTATAGGTTGGGTGATGAGTGAAGAGAAGTTTTTCCGTCCTTTGAAGTCGGTGGTTAGCTTCTTGAAATTACGTGCCAGTGTTGGTTTGGTAGGTAACGATAATATTGGAGGATCGCGGTTTATGTATATGGCTGATCCATATAATGTCGGTTTAGGTGACTTGGCAAATCGTGTAACGGCAAGTGGAGGAGCAACTAACGCCTGGGGATATGGATTCGGAACAGATAATGGTACTGTTAGTCTGGGTGCGCGTGAGGTAGCTAAGAATAACCCTGCTGTGACATGGGAAAAAGCTCTGAAACGGAACTATGGTGTTGATATTAACTTCCTTGATGACCGTCTGAAAACAACCTTTGAATATTATAAAGAACGTCGTAATGACATCCTTTTGCGTGACGGTACAGCTCCGGGAATGTTAGGGTTCATTACTCCCTATTCAAATTTAGGAAGTGTAGACAGTTGGGGCTGGGAACTTTCTTTAAAATGGAACGATAAGATTGGCGATAATTTCCGTTATTGGGCGGGTATTAACCTTTCTTATAATCAGAATGAGATTCTTGAAAAGAAGGAAGCACCGCAGAATAATTTATATCAATATCAGAAGGGACACCGTATCGGTTCGCGTAGTCAATATGTTTTCTGGCGCTTCTATGATGAGGATACACCTGCGCTATATGAGCAGACATTTAATCGTCCGTTCCCCACTCACGAGAGTATTCTTCAAAATGGAGATGCAGTATATGTTGACTTGAATGGTGACCGTAAGATTGATGCAAATGATGCAAGTTATGACTATGGCTTTACAGACGATCCTGAATATATGCTAGGTATTAATTTAGGATTCAGTTGGAAGAATCTGGAAATAAGTACTCAATGGACAGGGGCCTGGAATGTAAGTCGTATGATTTCGGATGTATTTCGTCAACCGTTTTATTCATCTTCCAATAGCGAGCAGGGAGGATTGTTGGCATACCATCTGGATCATACATGGACACCGGAAAATCCGTCACAATCTTCGGAGTATCCGAGAGCTACCATTGATAATGCAAAGAATAATTATGCTACTTCCACTTTATATGAGAAAGATGCCAAATACTTGCGTTTGAAAACTCTTCAGGTGGCATACAATTTTCACTTCCCATTAATGAAGAAACTTGGACTGAATACATGTCAGTTGGCTTTTGCAGGATATAATTTGTGGACGATTACACCTTATTTGTGGGGTGATCCGGAGGCAAGAGCTACTAATGCACCTTCTTATCCATTGTCCAAGACTTATACGTTGAGCTTGAAATTAGGATTCTAAAATAGATAAAGGAAAGATACAATGAAATTACAAAATAAATGGTTCATCGGTGCGATGTTGGGAGCGGCGGTTTGTTTGGTTTCCACTTCATGTGTGGACGAAATTAAATTCGGAAACTCTTTTTTGGATAAGGCACCGGGCGGAAATGCTACTATTGACACAGTGTTCAATAGTGCGGAATATACGCGCCAATTTTTGAATACCTGTTACAGTAGACAGTATTACGGATTACCTTATAATACGGACAGTAACGGTAATATTCCTGATTCTTCCAGTCCTTATTTAGGAAAGAAGGATGCGCTAACAGACTGCTGGTCACTTTATTTTAGTGACGCAACTGTATATCAGCAGTATTATTTGGGTTCTCTCAATGCCAACTATGGCACGCGTGGTAATATTTTCCCATATACACGGGAAATGGTATGGGAAGTAGTGCGCTGGTGCTGGTTGTTAATGGAAAATATAGATAGAGTGCCGGGCATGGATAGCACTGAAAAAACTCAGTTGGTGGCAGAAGCTAAATGCCTGATTGCGGCACGCTATTTTGATATGTTCCGTCATTATGGAGGTCTTCCATTGTTATATGCTTCATTCACCGGTACGGAGTCAGGTTATGAAATCCCCCGTGCTACGGTAGAGGAGACTGTTAACTACATGATAAAGATGTTGGATGATGCTATCAATTCCGGTGGATTGGTGTGGGCTTATGCTGATGCCGATCTTGCCAGCAAGGCCGGACACTGGACAAAGGCCGGTGCGATGGCATTGAAATGCAAAATCTGGCAATTTGCCGCTTCTCCGTTGTTTAACGATGTCAACGGATATGCAGGAGGAAACTCAGAGGCTGAACAGCAGCATCTGGTATGGTACGGCGGCTACCATGCGGAACTTTGGGATAACTGTTTGAAGGCTTGTGAAGCATTCTTTAAAGAGCTGGAGAGTCAAGGCGGATATAGCCTGAATAAGGCTTCGGAAGAAACACCGGAACAGTATCGGCAGGCATATCGTATGGGATATATTCGTCAGAACAGCAAGGAGGTCTTGCATTCTGTCCGCACGAATATGTCGGACGCTTTCAACTCAAGTTCTTATATGTGGCATTCCTGGGCTGTTCCGTCACTTTGTCGTACCGAATATCCGCCTACACAGGAATATGTGGAGATGTTCCCATGGGCCGACGGTACTCCGTTTGACTGGAAAAAGACGGAAACAGAAGGTAAGTTGGATGCAATGTTCCTGACCGGAACATTCAAAAATGGAGAACAACTATTGTCGGAAATCGTATTAACCCGTGATCCTCGTCTGTATGAGCATTGCATGGTAAACGGATTGCCGAAGATGTTAGACTGGAGTGCAGGAACAATGTCCGGTTTACCTTATGAATTGTGGGTCGGAGGATACGATGAAGGACAAAATGCTGCACTTGAATCAGGTAACTATGCGACTGGTTATAAAAATATGAAATATTATTTGGGAACAGAGTACCAACGTCAGTATACGCATTGGGTATATCTTCGTTTATCTGACATTTATTTAACTTATGCAGAGGCCTTGCTTCAAGCCAAGAATGATCACCGGGGTGCTATTGACCAAATGAATATAGTACGTGCCCGCGTAGGATTGAAGAAAGATTTGGCGGAGTGTGTTACAGATAAGAATTTACTTTCTGACAAAGCAGCCTTATTGGAAGAATTGCTGTGCGAGCGTGTTCGGGAATTGGGGCTTGAAGATAGCCGTTACTTTGATCTTGTCCGTTACAAGCGTGCCGATCGTTTCGAGAAGCGCCTGCACGGGTTGCTCGCCTATCGTTTGGATGATACCGGTAATCGTATAACGGGAAATGCTAAATGGAATGAAGGAGATAAGAACAAGGGGGCATTGCAGCCTACTCGTTTTGAATATGAAAGGTTTGAGTTATCCAAGCCGGTCCGTCGGTGGTGGACATACGGATTTGATCCCAAATGGTATCTTTCTCCATTCCCGCAAACGGAAATTAACAAAGGATATGGATTGATTCAGAATCCGGGTTGGTAATGTGAGACAGCGAAATAGATTAAAACAATACTTGAATATTGATTTATATGAGAAAAAATAAGATTCTGATACTGGCTTTACTAGTTTGTTTGAGCATTCCGGTCAGAGCGCAGAATACAGACAACAACATTATAGGTATTGTTGTTGATAAATCGGGAAACCCAGTCTATGGAGCGTCCGTTAATGTGGAAGGTGGCGCAGTGGAGACCCGGGTTGAAACTGATAAAGATGGTAAATTCGAGATTGCGGTCGAGAAGGGACAACGCTTGAGTGTCTTTTCTGCCGACAAAGGCTCTACCACAGTTGTGGTAAAGGCTGATGGTCCGATGACTATTGTGATGGGATATGCAGCTCAGACTATTGATGTGGGAGCTAACCGGACATTCAATCGTCATGAATCAACAGTAGCTGTTTCTACCACCTATAATGAAGAGTTTAATAAGCGGTCTTCCCGGAATATATCCAATTCTTTATATGGATATGGATTGGGTCTTACTACTTTGCAGAATGCAGCTAGTACAGGTTTAATGGCAGATCCTACCTTTTATGTACGTGGTTTGCAGAGCTTGTCAAGTAGTACACCGCTTGTGCTGGTTGACGGTTTGGAACGAGACATGAGCTTGGTGAGCCCAGAAGAAGTAGAATCCGTTTCCATCCTGAAAGATGCCGCGGCTGTGGCATTGTACGGATACAAAGGGGTGAACGGTGCGATCTTGATTACTACAAAGCGTGGTAAGTACAAAACAAAAGAGATAACTTTTACGTATGATCATATCATTAACACTCAGTCTCGACGTCCGGAATTTGTAGATGCAGCTACGTATGCTTCTGCAGTGAATGAAGCGCGTGGATATGAAGGTTTGGGAGCTCGGTATACTCCGGAAGAAGTCGATGCTTTCCGTAATGGAGTAGGTAGTGGAGGGGCTTCCCGTATGTACCCTTATCTCTATCCTAATGTGAACTGGATTGATGAAACCTTTAAAGACAGAGGAGTTTCTAATAAATATACGATCGAATTCCGTGGGGGAGGAGCAAAGTTCCGCTACTATACTATGGCGAATTTATTAACAGACAAAGGGTTTATCAAAACCCCGAATGCAAATGACGGATATTCTACACAGAATATGTATTCACGTGCTAATTTGCGTACAAATCTGGATATTGATTTAACCGCCACTACCAAATTGAAGTTGAATCTTCTCGGTACCTTGTCCGAATCTCGGATTCCGGGGGCTTCGGTTAACCTATGGGATATGATTTATTCGATTCCTTCTGCAGCTTTTCCGGTTCGTACGGAAGATGACAGTTGGGGAGGAAGTACTACTTGGGCGGGAACATCGAATCCTGTCGCACAATCGCAGGGAGCTGCTTATTCTAAAGGACACTCTCGCAGTTTGTTTGCCGACCTTACCTTGTCACAAGATTTATCTGGTTTGCTGAAAGGATTGGGAGCAAACTTTCGTTTAGCTTATGACAACTATTCCAATATTCTGGAAGACCATAGCAAGACTTATACGTATGCCGGTTATGCAACAAGCTGGACAACTAACGGTCCGTTTTATACTGCCATTTCAGGTGGCGAATCCAGTGAAATGGGTTCGGGTGCAGGTATTGACAACTGGGCGCGCCAATTTAACTTTGCAGGTAGTGTCGATTACAATCGCTCGTTTCGGAAGTGGGATGTGTATTCTCAATTCAAATGGGATTATGAGTATCGTGATTCATACGGATTGAACACTACTATTTATCGGCAAAATGTATCCTGGTATAATCATGTAGGTTTCTCTAATCGCTATTATTTGGATCTGGCATTGGTTGGCTCGGCCTCCAGTTTATTGGCACCGGGGCATAAATGGGCTTTCTCGCCTACCATTTCTGCTGCTTGGGTGCTTTCGGAAGAAAAATGGTTGAAAGATGTGTCTTGGGTGAACTTCCTGAAATTGCGCGCTTCGTTTGGAGTGATCAATGTTGATTATCTGCCTAAAGACGGAAGTACTACCGTATATGACTATTGGGATCAGATTTATACGACTACCGGTACGCAATATAAGTTTAACAGTAGTTACGACTCTGAATTCGGAAGTACTATTATCGGGCGCCTGGCAACTGCTAATTCGACACATGAGAAAGCGTATAAATACAATGTTGGTGTTGATGCCGTGTTGTTCAATGGACTGGACGTGACGGCAGAAGGCTATTACCAACGGAGAAAAGATATTTGGGTCTCTTCCGAAGGAAAATATACCGATGTGTTGGGCGTAGATGCTCCGTTCGAGAATGCCGGAATCGTTGATAGCTATGGCGTGGAACTAGGACTTAACTATACGAAACGGTTAGGAGATGTAGTGTTCAACCTTGGCGGTAATTTTGCTTGGAATAAGAATGAAATTAAGGAACAACTGGAAGAACCGCGTTTGTATAAGAATCTTGTGCAAACAGGAAATCGGTTGGGACAAGTATATGGAATGGTAGCTGAAGGTTTCTTCAAAGATAAAGAAGATATAGCAAACAGCCTTCCGCAAAACTTTAGTACGGTAGTGCCGGGAGACATAAAATATAAAGATGTGAATGGAGACGGAATCATTGATGCCAATGATAAAACAGCTATCGGTTATAGTACGACGGCTCCGGAAATTTATTATTCTTTCCATTTGGGAGCCGAATGGAAAGGGATTGGAGTAGATGTAATGTTTCAGGGAACAGGTAACTATTCTGCTGTCTTGAATACGAAGAGTATGTTTTGGCCGTTGATAAATAATACGACACTTTCTACTCATTATTATGAGAATCGTTGGACACCGGAAAATCAAAATGCCAAATATCCTCGTTTGAGTTCACAGAGTAATGCCAATAACTATCAGGCTAATACAGTTTGGTTGGCGGACCGGTCATTCTTGAAGTTACGTAACGCGGAGGTGTATTACAGATTTCCGGAAGAATGGATGAAGAAGACTAAGATATTGGGGAGTGCCAAGTTATATGTCAGAGGAACAGACTTGTTCTGTTCAGATCATATTGATGTGACAGATCCGGAATGTTATGGTGTAGCGACTCCGCTGAATAAGAGTGTAGTAGTCGGTGTTACGATTGGTTTTTAATCATAAAAACAAAGCGAAAGAATGAAACTGAAAAACATTATCTACGGAATGATGTGTGTAGCCGCACTCGGTTCCTGCTCAGATAAGATGGAATATCATGAGTACAATAATTATGATGAGGATTTTGTGAAGCTCAACTTCGGTAATGTAGGAGGGCTGATAACAAATATCTATTTGTCCATGGATGTGGACTTTGGAAACTATAGCGGGGCAATTCTTGGTTCTGCTACCGATGAGTCCGAATATGCTTATTCGGGAAATCAGATTGAAGACTTTTACAATGGTTCTTGGAGTCCGTCGAATGCTAAAAGTAGCATGTGGACGTCCTGTTATGAAGGGATAGCCAATTGTAATTTATATCTGGAGAAGTTTACCGGACTGACATTTCCCGAGTTGGCTTTGAACAGTGATTATGCACAACAGATGTTCCGCTATACCAATTACCAGTATGAGGTACGTTTCCTTCGTGCATATTTCTACTTTAACTTGGTACGGCAATATGGAGATGTGCCGTTTAGCGACCATATATTAACAGCCGAAGAATCGAATACGTTATCGCGCAGACCGGCACAGGAGATTTTTGATTATATCATAGCCGAATGTGATGATATTAAAGATAAGATTATCGTCGATTACAGTAAACTGGGAGATATGGCATTGCCTAGTAGTCCGGCGGAAACAGGACGTGCCAACCGTAAAACGGTATTGGCCTTGAAAGCTCGTGCAGCATTGTATGCGGCAAGTCCTTTATTTAATCCGACTGATAATAGAGAACTGTGGTATCGTGCAGCTAAAGCCAATAAGGAAATTTTAGATGACAGTAATGGGTTTGCTGAAAAGGCAAAACTCTTAGTGGAGGATTATTCATCACTTTGGAGCAAGGACAATTACAATGACGCTACTAATGAATTGATTTTTCTCCGTCGTGCCACTACTACCACTAATTCTTTTGAGGGATATAACTTCCCGGTAGGGTTGGAAAATTGTAAAGGTGGAAACTGTCCCACACAGACACTGGTGGATGCGTATGAGATGAAGGATACAGGGTTGCGTCCGGACGAGTTGGATAACTATGATCCTGCTAATCCTTATTATACCAACCGCGACCCTCGTTTCTATCTGACTATTGCCAAGAATGGGGACGAAAAGTGGCCTAACTGGAATACTGTTCCTCTGCAAACCTATCAGGGCGGACTAAATGCGGAGCCTTTGAGTGGCGGAACTCCGACTGGCTATTATCTGAAGAAGTATTGTCAGACGGCAGTAGACTTACGTGCCGGTACAGCTTCAAAGACCTATCATTCATGGATTACATTCCGTTTTGGAGAGTTCTATTTGAATTATGCGGAAGCTGTATATAAGTATCTGGGTAGTCCGTATGCAACGGATAATGAATTTACAACTTCGGCTGTGGATGCTATCAAAGTAGTTCGTACGCGTGCCGAGATGCCCGGATTCCCTCAAGGGATGACCAATGATGCTTTCTGGAAGAAATATCAGAATGAACGTATGGTAGAATTGGCCTTTGAAGGACATCGTTTTTGGGATGTACGTCGTTGGAAGGAGGGTGACAAACATTTCAAGAACATTGTTGAAATGAAGATTACGAAGAATGGGGATGATACTTATACGTATGAACGTAAGGTAAAAGAAAGAAGTTGGGATGATAAGATGTATTTCTTCCCGATTCCGCAGAGTGAAAAATCTAAGAATCCTAATTTGGAGCAGAATCCGGGGTGGTAACCCACAACCGGAATGCTGATGAATAGTGATAGGATATTCTTGCATAGAACGGATGTTTATAGAATAAAAAAACGAAAGAAATGAAGAAACATTATATAATACTGGGGCTGTTTTGTCTGCTGGCCATAGTTGCCTGCTCGGATAATGACCCCGTCGTTGAAGTGAACAATGGCAATCAGACGGAAGAGGAGTTGCCGCCTCTGCCTACTGAAGTTATAACGGGTAGCCGTGCAATGTGGGTTAGTTACGACCCGGCACCAAATGTTGACGCCAATAACTCTTCCGGCATATCATCCGCATTGATTAGCTGGAGATTACTGAAGACCGATCCGTCTAATGTTGCTTTTGATATTTATAAGTCGGTAGACGGCGAGACGGAAGTGAAATTGAATGAGAAACCTATTTCGAATACTACTTCTTGGGTGGATGCGGATATTGATGTATCAAAAACGAATGTATACCGGGTCACTCTTGCCAATCAGGCTGAAACGCTTTGCGATTATACCTTTACCTCTGAAATGGCAGAAAAGTTTTATCATGAGATTAGATTAAACATGAATGTACCCGATGCGTCGATTACATATTCTCCTGATGATATTCAGCTAGGTGACTTGGACGGTGACGGTGAATTGGAGATTGTGGTGAAGAGAGAACCGTATGATGGTGCCAACCAGGGGGGATGGAATAATGGTTCGACCTTGTTGGAAGCTTATAAGATGGATGGTACTTTTTTGTGGCAAATTGATTTGGGAATCAATATTCGTTCCGGTTCACATTATACTTCATATATTTTATACGATTTTGATGGAGATGGTTTATGTGAAATAGCTTTCCGCTCTTCAGAAGGTACAAAGTTTGGGGATGGTAAGGTCATTACCGATGCTTATGGTAATGTGAACGATTATCGAATTCGTCAGACTGACGCTGTGGGCTGGTATTCGGGAGCAAGTATTAATACAATTTGCGGTTTGATAATGGAAGGTCCCGAATATATCTCTATTTGCCGTGGATATGATGGACGTGAAATTACCCGGGTGGATAATATTCCTCGTGGTGGAAGTGGTTCAAAAGCGTCGCGTGCTAAATATTGGAGTGAATATTGGGGAGATGATTACGGAAACCGCATGGACCGTTTCTTTATCGGGGTGGCTTATCTGGATGGTATACCTGACGAAGCGACCGGAGTGAGAACAAGCAACCCCAGTCTGATCATCAGTAGAGGTATTTATCATAATTGGCAAGTATGGGCACTCGATTTGAAAGGGAATAAACTGGAAACCCGTTGGAAGTTTGATACAGCCGAACATTCTTCAAAATGGTTGTCCATGTGTTCGCATAGTTTTCGTGTAGCGGACTTGGACGATGATGGAAAAGATGAAATCTTGTATGGTTCTGCGGCTATAGATGATGATGGAAGCGAATTGTGGTGTACCGGAAACGGTCATGGTGACTGTTTATGTGTTGGCAAATTTATAAAAGACCGTTCAGGATTGCAAATTGTTGCTTCATTTGAAGAACCGGGCAATTATAATGGACAAGGACACGGTTATGGATGTCAAGTGATTGATGCAAGAGATGGTGGCTTGATTACCGGCCATGGAGCGGGTTCGACTACTGATGTCGGTCGTTGTATTGTGGCAGATATCGATCCGGATAGCCCGAATTTTGAGTACTGGTCTTCTTTGCAGGAAGGGGTATTCAGTTGTAGTGGCAGTGGATTGGTATCCAGTACATATCCTACAGGTATTGGTGGTGGAGTTTTGTATAATGTAGCCATTTATTGGAGCGGGCAGCCGACAAGAGAAATGCTGGACCGTGCTTGTGTCGTGAGCTATAAAGAGAACCCTGATGTAAACAAGACGAATAAGACTCGTTTGGTATATTTTGGAACTTACGGTAGCAATGACGGTAACCATAGCACCAAATACAATCCTTGTTACTATGGTGATTTTCTCGGTGACTATCGTGAAGAAGTAATAATGGGTTCAAGTGACATGAAATCTATTTATATATTCTCCACGAATCATCCTACCGAATTCCGTCTTCCTCACTTGATGACCGATCATAATTATGATATGTCTCAAGCGATGCAGAATATGGGATATAACCAGGGAACTAACTTAGGTTACTATGTAGGTGCTGAAACTTTGAAAAAAGCAGAATAAAAAGGTTTTTGAATAAGAAATCTCTTATTTGATATGAGTTTGTTGAAAAAGAACAATCCGGCTAACTGTCGGGTTGTTCTTTTTTTCATAGTTGAACGAATCGCCATATATATGGATAATATTCTATTTCTTAATTGAACGGCTCTCCCTACCTTTGTAAGGTGAGATAGCAAATATACATATGAAAAAACTCTTTATCCTTTTGTTCCTCTTCATCACTTTGGGAACAAACGCACAAAACAATAAAGTTTCCTGCCTCAACGCCCGCCAGTTTCATAAATATTGGAAGGTAGAGTCGGAATCTCCGGATTATAAAGTGACATTTCAGGGTGATACCGCTGAAATACTGTCTCCTAAAGGCCTTACCTTATGGAGGAAAGAAAAGATGAGCGGACGGGTAACCATTGAATATGATGCGTGTGTAGTTGTAGAAAAAGAAGGAGACCGCTTGAGTGACCTGAATTGCTTTTGGATGGCTTCGGACCCCAAACATCCTGATAATATATGGAAACGTGAGAAGTGGCGTAGCGGAATCTTTCTGAATTGTTATTCTTTGCAACTCTATTACATGGGATATGGTGGAAACTATAACTCTACTACACGCTTCCGTCGTTATGACGGCAATGAAGCAGGAATCACAGATCCCAAGGTACGTCCTGCCATACTGAAAGAATATACAGATACCGAACATTTGCTAAAAGCGAATCACTGGTATCACATTAAGATAACAAATGAAAATAATAGGGTTAGTTATTACATAGACGGCAAGAGACTGGTGGACTTCCGCGATGCCGAACCTCTGACAGAAGGATGGTTCGGCTTTCGCACCACCTTATCCCGTACCCGTATTACAAACTTCCGCTACGAATGTTTGCCATCCCAAACGTCTACTGTTCCTTTACATTGGATCGGCAATACTCCTGAACAAGACAAAGCTGTAAGCTTCGGAGTTCCTTTTGATGAAGGCTACCTATTTCCTGAAACTTCATTGCGACTAAAAACAGATAGAAATCAAGAGATTCCGGTAGATACTTGGCCGTTGGCTTACTGGCCGGATGGTTCCGTGAAATGGAGCGGAGTTGCCGGAGTCATTCCTGCCGGAACAGAAAGACTGACATTAGAAAAAGCCCCCCGGAAAGCAAAAACTATCAATAAACAGCCTGATGCTTCTATTGCAATCACTGAAACGCCTGAAAATATTCAAATTGAAACAGGGGTAATTTCCGTATTTATTCCCCAACGCGGAGATTTCCTGATTGATAGTCTATTATATAAAGGAACTAAAGTAGGAGAGAAAGCGCGTCTGATTTGTAATACTCAAAGCGAGCCGATTCAAGAAAATACATCTCAAATATCTTTTACTCGTTACATAGGAGAAATAAAATCAGTAACCATAGAACGTCTGGGCTCTGTACGGGCACTTGTAAAGTTGGAAGGGATACATCGGAACAGGAATAAGGAGATTGATACGAATCACTCTGAAGAGGAAGGGAACTATGCGAATAACTCTGATATGAACAAATGGAATAACCGTGAGTGGCTTCCTTTTGTGGTACGTCTCTACTTTTATGGTTGCAGTGAACAGATCAAAATGGTACATAGTTTCGTCTATGACGGAGATCAGAAGAAAGATTTCATTCGTAGTTTAGGTATCCGTTTCGACGTTCCTATGCGTGAAGCTCTGTATAATCGTCATATTGCTTTCTCGTGTGCAGATGGAGGAGTGTGGAGCGAGCCGGTACAACCATTGGTAGGGCGTCGCATACTCACTTTAAATAAGACAGATAATAAGAAAAACAGTAATGAAAAGAAAGATGCACAAC
>ERZ857969.3106-NODE-3106-length-17364-cov-3.346063_pt1 | contig 17364 bp, 14 predicted proteins | sample MGYA00519864_ERZ857969 | MGnify/ENA primary metagenome ERZ857969 (study PRJEB31778, sample SAMEA3449382) | human gut metagenome | biome: human gut; feature: human-associated habitat; material: faeces | place: United Kingdom | collected 2010/2012 ... | reverse complement strand
TGTGCTTTCCGTCTTGCGCAGGACTGTAGAGCAGGAAACTTAGCCCGTGCCGGGCCCGCTGAGACCAGACCGGCGGGATAGACGGGTTCAGATGGGGCTTTGATGCATGGGTGGTCTGTTGTTGTGCAAATGGGTATCATACTGTGGTTACTGCGTCGAATCTGTGATGCATGTTTGTACGTTCCCGGCGGTCGGTTTGCCAGAAGCGCCCCGTCGGTTGTTCCAGACCCGTTTCGAAGAAAGGAAACCACACTAACCTATGGCAGCTAAAAAATCATCTCCCTTGAAGATCATTCCGCTCGGCGGCCTTGACGGCATCGGCAAGAACATGACGGTCTTCGAGTGCGGCGACGACATGGTGCTCGTCGACGCCGGCCTCATGTTCCCGGATGACTCCCAGCCCGGTATCGACCTGGTACTTCCCGACTACACCTATGTTTTGGAAAACGAGGAGAAGCTCCGCGGTATCGTCGTCACCCACGGCCACGAGGACCACACCGGTTCGCTTCCGTATCTGCTGCAGGACCTCAACAACAAGGTGCCCATCTTCTCGAGCAAGCTGACGCTTGGCTTTATCGAGGGCAAGCTCTCTGAGTTCCGAATCCGCGCGCCCAAGTTCCGCGAGGTCAAGGGCGGAAGCCATGTCAATCTCGGTGGCATCTCGCTCGACTTCTTCTCGATGACGCACTCCATCCCCGGCGCTCTGGGCGTGTTCATCCGCACCAACCAGGGCACCGTTATGCACACCGGCGACTTTAAGCTCGACCAGACGCCCATCGACGGCGTTACGCCCGACTATGCCGCTATCAGCCGCTTTGCCAAGCAGGGTATCGACCTGCTGCTGTCCGACTCCACCAACGCCACGGTTCCCGGCTTTACCAAGTCCGAGGCCGAGGTTGGTCCCAACTTGCTGCACGCTATCAAGAACGCGCCGGGTCGCGTGTTCGTCGCGTCGTTCTCGAGCCATATCCATCGCCTGCAGCAGATCTGCGATGCCGCCCGCAAGTGCGGCCGTAAGGTCGTTGTGACCGGTCGCTCCATGCTCACCAACACCCGCGTCGCGCGCGAGCTGGGCTACCTCAACATCGACGATGCCGATATCATCGATGCCTTCGATATCGATAACCTGCCCGACGACAAGATCGTCGTCATGTGCACCGGTTCGCAGGGCGAGCCGCTGTCGGCCCTGTCCCGCATGGCCAACGGAGAGCACAAGACGCTCTCCATCCACGAGGGCGATACCGTCATCCTCTCGGCAACTCCTGTTCCCGGCAACGAGAAGGCCGTCCAGCAGGTCGTCAACAGCCTGGCCAAGCTCGGTTGCGACGTGTGGGATAAGAACCGCGCTCTTGTCCACGTCTCGGGCCACGGTAGCCAGGAGGAGCTCAAGCTCCTGATGGCCATGGCCAAGCCCACGTACTTTATGCCGGTTCACGGTGAAGCCGTGCATCTGCGCGCCCATGCCCAGCTGGCTCGCAAGATGGGCATCAAGGACGATCATATCTTTATCCTCGATAACGGCGACACGCTCGAGATGCGCGGCGGTATCGTCAAACGCGGTACGCCCGTCGAGTCCGGCGTCGTCTACGTCGACGGCCTGCGTATCGGCGATACCGACCCCATTGTCCTGCGCGATCGCCAGAAGCTCGCCAACGACGGCATGGTCACGGCCGTTGCTATCGTCTCGCTCAAGCACAAGAAGATCGAGGCCATCGAGTTCTCGGGCCGCGGCGTCTCGTTTGCCATCGACGACCAGTTCTCCGAGGATGCCTCCGCGTCCATTATGAAGACGATCGAGAAGGGCAAGTTTAGCTTTACGAGCAGCGGCTCCGATGCCATTCGCAAGGCCGTGCGCGATTCGCTCTCCAACTTTATCTGGAGCCGTACGCGCACTCGTCCGATGATCATCCCGGTCGTCATGGAGGTTTAGTTTGGCGCGCGGATCTGCACAAAACGCCAAAGGCAATAAGGCCAACAACCAACCGGCATCTGCTAAGGGTGCCGGTTCCCATCTGCGTGCCAATAAGGGCCACGAGTCCGAGTTCGATGATTTTGAGCCCTTGGTCGAGCCCTCGGCCAACCGCGATATCGCCGGCGTGGTCATTGCCGTTTTGGCGATTGCGTCCTTCATTGCCGTGATTTCCCCGGCAACGGCGCCCGTTACGGCTGCGGTTGCCGGTTTCTACCACCTGGGCTTTGGTCTGGGCGCCTACGTGCTGCCGATTGTCATTTTGCTGTTTGCCGCCACGCTCTTTTTAGGCGAGGACTCGCCGCTCAACGCGCGCTCTGTTGCGGGCGGCGCCGTGGTCTTTATCGCCGTCGTCTCGATTCTGTCGCTGATGGTGCCGGGTACGAGCGACTCGTGCGACCTTATGTTCACGCCGCAAAACCTGTCCGCCGCAGGTGGCTACATTGGTGCGTTTATTGCGAGTGCGCTGCAGAATGCCCTGGGTAAGCCTATCGCGATGGTGGTCCTGTTGGGTTTGGCCGTCGTTGGTTTTGTCATCATTGGCTTTTCGGTGGGCGGTGTGCTGCGCTCTGCCCGCGATCGTGCGGCAGATTTTGCCGAGCGCCGTCGTGCCGACGTCAACGCGAGCCCGTGGGGTGACGATGAGGCCCTGTCGGTGCCCGGTGTTGCCCGTCCGCACCTGAGCATTCTGCGCCAAAAGAGTTCCGATGCGGCTGTGACTACGGTTATGGGTAGCGAAGTCGATCCGATTCTGGACGATGAGGACGTGGACGAAGATCCGTTTGTCGACGTGTCCGATGCCGTGGAGGCCGAGCGCGCTAAGACGACGCTGCTACCGCGCCGTCATGCCAAGAAGGGCAAGGCTGCGCCCAAGCTCAATACGAGTGAGCCCGATCCGTCTTGGTCCGAGAGTGAGATTGAGCTCACCGAGGGCGATGACGAGGACGACGAGGCTCCGATTGAGACCGCAAAGACAACTTTGCTGCCGCTTTGCCATGCAAAGCGCGACCAGGTAACCGGTCAGCTTTCGATGGAAGACGACCCCGATAAGATTGACGAGTCCGAGCCGCCGTTTGCCGTGAATCCTGTCTCGGCAGCACCTCAGATTCCCGACTTCCTCAAACATCCCAAGGTTGCCGATGTGCCTGCCTTGAGTGCCGTCGAATCGGCTGCGGCTAGCGATGGGGGAGCGGACGGCGGCGCCGCAGATAACGAGGGCGAAGAAGAGGACGGCCTCAAACTTCCGCCGCTTGAGATTCTGCATGCCAACCCGCAGTCGGCTTCCGCTGCGTCTTCGGACAAGGAGCTGGAGCAAACTGCCGAGTCGCTGCAGTCGACCCTGCTTGAGTTTGGCCGCAGCGCCCGCGTCGTCGGTTGGATTGCCGGCCCTACGGTGACGACCTTTAAGCTGCAGCCCGGCGAGGGCGAGCGCGTGAGCAAGATTTCGAGCCTCGAGGACGATATCGCGCTTTCGCTCGCAGCTCAGTCGGTTCGTATCTTTGCCCCGATCCCCGGCACGTCGCTCGTGGGTATCGAGATTCCCAATCGCAAGCGCCAAAACGTCAATCTGGGCGACGTGCTGCCCTATGTGAAGGGCGGTCCGCTCGAGCTCGCCATCGGCCGCGATGCCGAGGGCACGCCGGTCGTCGCCGACCTTGCCAAGATGCCCCACCTGCTGATCGCCGGTACCACGGGTTCCGGTAAGTCGGTCATGATCAACTCCATCATCACGACCTTGCTCATGCGCGCCCTTCCCGAGGACGTTCGCCTGATCATGGTCGACCCCAAGCGCGTCGAGCTTGCGGGCTATAACGGTCTGCCGCATCTTTACGTGCCTGTAGTGACCGAGCCCAAGCAGGCCGCGAGCGCTCTGCAGTGGGCGGTGTCCGAGATGGAGCGTCGCCTGAAGGTCTTCGAGCGTCTCAACGTGCGTAAGATCTCGACCTACAACGAAAAGCAGGCCGCCGGCGAGTTTGAGCATTACGATAACCCGCCGCAAAAGATGCCCTACCTGGTCATCATCATCGACGAGCTCTCGGACCTGATGATGGTCGCCGGTAAGGATGTCGAGGCCTCGATCGTGCGTATTGCTCAGCTGGGCCGTGCCGCCGGTATCCACCTTATCGTGGCCACGCAGCGCCCGAGCTCCAACGTGGTGACGGGCCTCATCAAGGCCAACATCACCAACCGCATCGCCTTTAACGTCGCCACGGGCATCGACTCGCGCGTCATCATCGACCAGATGGGTGCCGAAAAGCTCACCGGTTTGGGCGACATGCTGTTCTCTAAGGTCGACTGGGGCAAGCCCCGCCGTATCCAGGGCTGCTTTGTCTCGGATGATGAAATCAACGAGATCGTCGAGTTCGTCAAGTCGCAGAGCGAGCCCGACTACCACGAGGAGATCCTGTCTGCCGTGGCGCCCGCTTCCATGTCCATGGCGGGTGGCGGCGGCATTGTCCGTACCGGAGTCGCCGAGCCGCAAGACGATGATCCGCTCATTTGGGAAGCCGCCCATATTGTGGTGGAATCGCAGCTTGGCTCCACATCTGGCCTGCAACGTCGTCTGAAGGTTGGCTATGCGCGTGCCGGGCGTATTATGGATATGCTGGAAGAAAAGGGTGTCGTCGGCCCGCCCGACGGTTCCAAGCCGCGCGAGGTCCTGTTGGACGAGGAGGGGCTTGCCGCGCTGGAATCTGTCGACGCCGAGATGGCACGTGAAGATCGTGAGTTTGGAGGATTCTGATGGCTGCACGCTTTGGTGACATGCTGCTCGAGCAGCGTCGCCGAATGGGCCTTTCCATTCAGCAAGTCGCCAACACCATCAAAATCAGGCCGCAGATCATCGAGTTTTTCGAGACCGGTAACTTTGCTTCGATGCCGCCGCGCGGCTATGCGCAGGGCATGATTTCGAGCTATGCTCGCTTTTTGGGCCTCAATCCGCGCGATGTCGTCAATGCCTACTTTGACGACCTGATGGCATACGAACGCGAAACGTCGCAGCAGGGCGGTCGTTTTCAGGACGCCGCCGGCTACGTCAATTCGCGTTCCTCGGTCGATAACGGGCGCTTCCTGATGGTTCAGGGCGGTCGTTCGACCCGCTATGGACAGCGTCCTCAGCAGGCCGGTTATATTACCGAGACGGGTTCGGGCGAGGAGATTCGCTCGCAGCGTGACCGGTTCCGCAGTACACCGATGCCCGAGGACCGTGCGCTTCCCGCTGCCCGCGGCGTGGCGCGTGACCCTCGTGTCGGCTACGGCGACGGCGGCTATTCCGATCGCGGTCACCGTGGTGTCTCCACCGGACGCTCTCGCGGTGGCTATGCGGATGCCGATACCACGCAGGTGACGCCGCGTCTTCGCTCTCAATCACAGCCGTATGGCCAGCGCTCTTCGGCTCGGCGTTCGGGCCAACGTGGCTATCAAGGCCGCGGTGAACTTGCGCCCCGCTCGGGTCAGCGCAGCCTTCAGGGCCAGGGCGGCTATCGCGGCCGTTCCGATAGCAATCGCGGTCGTATGCCTCAGGGAAGCGGCCGCAGCAGTTCCGGTCGTGGACGCGGCGGATCACGTACTCCTCAAAACAACGGGCTCGATCCGCGTATCGTCTACGCCGGCATCGGTGCCGTGGCGTTGCTGCTGATCGTGCTCATCGTGGTGCTTCTGCGCGGCTGTGCATCTTCGGCGCCCGAGACCACGCCCGAGACGCCCACTGCTACCAAGACGACGACCAAGAAGTCTTCTAAGAAGACCGAAACGGTCGACGAGGACGAAGACACCGATGAGGCGACGGATGAGTCGACTGATTCGGACGCTACCAAGACGACGGCCAAGAAGGAAGAGAACGAGGTCACGAAGGTCAAAGTCTCCGTTGCCAAGGGAAAGACCGCGTGGATTGAGGTCAAGGTCGACGGCAAGTCGGTCTATGGCGCTCAGGCGACTGGCCCCTTTGAGCAGGAGTACACGCCCGAGTCCTCGATCGAGATCACCACGTCCAAGCCTTCCGATGTTACCGTTACCAAGAACGGTGAAAAGGTCCGTTACGATACCAAGACCTCGGGCGTGGCTCGTGTGACGATCACCGTTCCTAAGAAGGAGACGACTGATTCCGAGAATGGTGAAAGTTCTGATGGCACCGACACCACCGATGGTACCGACACCACCGACGGCACCGATGCCCAGTCCACGGATGGCGCCGATACCGCATCTGACGGTCAGACGCCCACCGATTCTACCGACTATTCGTACGATAGCTACTAAGCCGCTCGTACGCGAAAGGAAACAGCATGGCTAAAGATTCCAGCTTCGACGTCGTGTCCGAGGTCAACATGCAAGAGGTCGACAACGCCTTCCAGCAGACCACGCGCGAGATTTCCCAGCGCTATGACCTTAAGGATTCCGGCGCCACGATCGAGCTTTCGAAGGGCGACAAGCTCTTTACGATCAACGCCCCGGCCGACTTTGTCTCCAAGCAGATTGTCGACGTGCTGAGCTCCAAGCTCATCAAGCGCGGCATCGACCTCAAGGCTGTCTCGTGGGATGCTCCGCAGGCGGCATCGGGCGGCACCGTGCGCGTGCTCGGCCATATCGTCGAGGGTATCGACCGGGCGACCGCCAAGAAGATCAACAAGGACATCAAGGACCAAAAGCTCAAGGTCAAGGTGACCATCGAGGCCGACAAACTGCGTGTTTCCTCTGCTTCGAAGGACGCGTTGCAGTCCGTGATCCAGTTCCTGCGCGACCAGGACTACGGCCAGCCGCTGCAGTTCACCAACTACCGCTAATATCAATCGAAAGGACCGCTCTCCAACATGGATACACCGTTGGGCTCCGTGCTCTACATCACCCTCGGGTGCGCTAAGAACGAGGTTGACACCGACCGCATGCGTTCTCTTTTGACCGCCGCAGGCTACGAGGAGGCATTCGACCCGCAGGACGCCGATATCGCCATCGTCAATACATGCTCGTTCCTCGCCTCCGCAACGTCCGAGAGCATCGAGACCACGCTCGAGCTCGCCAACGAGGTTCAGGACGGCGTTCGTTCTTGCCCCATCGTCATGTGCGGCTGCGTGCCGTCGCGCTATGGCGATGACCTGCCTGACGAGCTGCCCGAGGTCGCTGCCTTTGTGAAGGCCGACGAGGAGGACGGCATCGTGGCGGTCATCGATGGCGTGTTGGGTGTCGAGCGTGAGATCGCAGCCTATATCCCGCAGGTCAAGCGTACCGTCGAGGGTGCTGTCGCCTACGTCAAGATTTCCGATGGCTGCAACCGCTTCTGCAGCTTCTGCATGATTCCCTACATCCGCGGCCGCTATCATTCGCGCAATGCCGAGAGCATCATCTCCGAGGTGCGCGACCTGGTTGCCGGCGGTGTGCGCGAGATCGTGCTGATCGGCCAGGACACGGGTATTTGGGGCACCGACTTTGCTGACGAGGATGTCGCCGAGGGCTCGCCGCGTAATCTGGCGCAGCTGCTGCGTGCCGTCGCCGAGGCCGTGCGCCCGCACAACGTCTGGGTCCGCGTGCTCTATCTGCAGCCCGAGGGCATGACCGACGAGCTTATCGATACGATTCGCGATACGCCCGAGGTTCTGCCCTATATCGATATCCCCGTGCAGCACTGCGACGCGCGCATCCTCAAGGCTATGCGCCGTTCTGGTTCGCGCCAGGAGCTCGAGGACCTGTTCCGCGACCTTCGCGAGCGCATCCCCGGCATCGTGATTCGTTCCACGGCCATGGTCGGCTTCCCGACCGAGACCGACGACGAGTTCCGCGACCTTATCGACTTTATGGACACCGTCGGCTTTGACTACACGAGCGTCTTTGCCTACTCGCAGGAGGAGGGCAGCCTGGCCGCTAAGATGGAGGGTCAGGTCGACGAAGATGTCAAGCTCGAGCGCGCCCAGGAGGCCATGGACCTGGCCGAGTCGCTTGGTTTTGCCGCCACCGCCGCACATGTGGGCGAGCGCGCCCAGGTGATCGTCGACGGCATCGAGGAGACCGAGGACGGCGCCGAGCTGATTGGCCATGCCTGGTTCCAGGCGCCCGATTCCGATGGCGCGGTGCACTTGGACGCCAGCGAGGCGTCCGTGGGCGATATTCTGACTGTCGAGTTTACCGATAGCTTCTGCTATGAGCTTATCGGCCATGTTGTGGAGTAGGAGAGCGTCGTGGCTAACGAGAGCAATAAGGAACTGACGAGTGTCTGGACGCCCGCCAACATCGTGACGTGCGTGCGCATCGTCTTTATCCCGGTGTTCATGATCGTGTCGGCGCTGTCTCACACGAGCGTTGCCGGTACGGATTGGAGCACCTTCGACGGCCCGCTCGCCGCCGCCGCTTTTATTCTGTACGTGATTCTGTCGTGCACCGATAAGGTCGACGGCTATCTGGCGCGCTCGCGCAACGAGATCACCGATTTCGGCAAGTTCTTGGACCCCATCGCCGACAAGCTGCTGGTGTTCTCGGCCTTGCTGCTGTTCTTGGATTTTGGCGCGGTGACCGTGTGGTCCGTGTTCATTATCCTGTTCCGCGAGCTGCTGGTGAGCGCCCTTCGCATGGTCGCGAGTGCGGCCGGCGTGGTCGTTGCGGCCGATAAGCTCGGCAAGTACAAGACGGCAACCACGATGGTTTCCATCTGCGGTTACCTGTGCGTTTTTGCTATGGCCGGCTTGCACCTTGGCCCGGTGACGCTGACGCTCGGCATCTACTCGGTGTCGCGCTTCCTGTATGCCGTTGCCGTTGTCTTGACCGTTATCTCAGGCGCCCAGTACTTCTGGAACTGCCGCAAGATCGTCTTCTCGGTCTAGGTCCTGGTGGGTATGACGGACTCTTTTGAGCAGATTTCCGCACATAACGAGGAGCTGGCGCGCGATATCGTCGAGCGCGCGAGCGCTCGGGGCGTGACGGTTTCGACGGCTGAGTCGCTGACGGCGGGTATGATAGCCTCGACGATTGCGGATATCCCGGGCGCCTCGGCGGTGCTGCGTGGCGGTGCGGTGACCTACTGCGATGAGATCAAGCATCGCGTGCTGGGTGTTGAGCAGGAGACGCTCGACCGCTACACTGCGGTGTCGCATCAGACTGCGCGCGAGATGGCGTCGGGTTCGCTGGAGCTGTACCAGAGCGATATTGCAGTGAGCGCAACGGGTTATGCCGGCCCCGCCGGTGGCACTGAGGACGATCCGGCGGGCACTTTCTATATTGGCTGGGCGCATCGTTCCGCCGATGGGGGCGTGCCGGTCGTGGACTCTGTGCGCTGCCACTATGAGGGTGACCGTTCGTGTGTTCGTGCCCATGCGGTCACGGAGGCATTGGGGCGCATTGCCCTTGTGCTCAACTCTATGGAATAGACATGTTTTAAGGGGCCTTAGGGCCCCTTAATTGTGGAGATAGGGACCTCTGACAAATTTAGCGTTTGTGCTGGTTATAGATGTATTCTCGCCTTCTTTGCTCTTATTTGGCCCTTTGTGGTCAAGCATTTGGTCAGTGTTTGGTCGGCGTTTGGTTGGGTTTTGGAAAGACTGCCTGCATATGATTGGCCTGAACGGTTGACCACGAACAGCCGTTCGTTTATTATCGATGCAGGTTGTTAAGAGGAGGGCTATTCATGGCCAAGAATTCAGGTCCCGTACGTACCGTTCATGCTCGCACGACGGGTAAAGAGCGCGATGAGATGATCGCCACCACCAAAGCCGAGATCGAGAAGAAATTCGGCCAGGGTTCCATCATGAGGTACGGCGATGGTGGTCCCGAGCTCGAGGTCGAGGCCATTCCCACGGGCGCCCTGGCCCTCGATGCCGCGCTGGGTATCGGCGGCGTGCCGCGCGGCCGAATCGTCGAGATCTACGGTCCCGAGTCCTCCGGTAAGACGACGCTTTCGCTCGAGATCCTGGCCGAGGCCCAGGCAATGGGTGGCGTTGTGGCATTTATCGATGCCGAGCACGCGCTCGATCCCACGTATGCCGCGCGCATCGGCGTGGATATCGACGAGGTGCTCATTTCCCAGCCCGATACGGGTGAGCAGGCGCTCGAGATCGTTGACATGCTCGTGCGTTCCGGCGCCATCGATGCCATCGTCGTTGACTCCGTCGCCGCGCTGACCCCGCGTGCCGAGATCGAGGGAGAAATCGGCGACACTACGGTCGGTCTTCAGGCTCGCCTGATGAGCCAGGCGCTCCGCAAGCTCGCCGGCTCGCTGTCCAAGTCCAACACGACGTGCATCTTCATTAACCAGCTGCGTGAGAAGATCGGCGTCATGTTCGGCAACCCCGAGACCACGACGGGCGGCCGCGCCCTTAAGTTCTTCTCTTCGGTGCGTATCGACATTCGCCGCATCGACAGCATTAAGCTTAAGGACGAGGTTATCGGTAACCGCGTGCGCGCCAAGGTCGTTAAGAACAAGGTGGCAGCTCCGTTCCGTTCTGCTGAGTTCGACATCATGTACGGTACGGGCATCTCTAAGGAGGGCTCGATTCTGGACATGGCTGTCGAGTGCGGCATTTGCAAGAAGATGGGCTCCTGGTTTGCCTATGGCGAGGATAAGCTCGGCAACGGTCGCGAGGCCGCCAAGGCGTTCCTGCGCGAACACCCCGATTGTGCCGACGAGATTGAGCATAAGGTCCGCCTTGCCTGCGGACTTGAGTTTGATGACGATGCTCCGTCCGAGGTCGAGCTGACCGATCAGCCTGCGCCTGAGGAGTTTGACGAGCTTTACGCCATCGATGGTTCCGCCATGCTCGATGATGACGACGAGTAGCGGTTACGCTCATGTCGTATACGGTGACCGAGGCCACGGCCGTCTTTCCCGATAAGAAGGCGGCTTCCTCGTTCTCGAGCGGGTATGCGTCCAAAAAGCCTTGCGCACATATCGATTGTGAGCTTGAGGGCGGTTTTGAGCGGTCCATTTGGATTCCCGTACGGGTCGCGCGGCTGTATGTCAAAAACCGCCCCGATCTTCCCTGTGATTGGGACAACTTTCGTGAGGCGGTGCAGCTCATCGAGCGTAAATGTGCACTTACCATGGTGACCGAGATGCTATCGCGCCGCGACCATGCGACGGGTGAGGTCCGTGACAAGCTGGCTCGCTACGGCTTTCACCAGCCTGCGATCGACTTCGCCGTCGAGCGTGCCACCGAGTATCGCTTTTTAGACGAGAGCCGCTTTTGCTCGTACTTTATCGAGGAGCGCAAGCGGCGCGGTTGGGGACAGCGCAAAATCGAGACCGAGCTCAAGCGCCGTCATGTCGTGCTCGATGACATTCCCGGTTATCCCGAGGATTATTTTGCCGTCGAAGACGATTTGACGCGTGCCTCAGCCCTGCTCGCCAAGCGTCGTGTTCCAGAGACGCGCGGATTCGAAAAACTGGTTCGGTTTTTGATGGGCAAAGGCTTCTCGTATCATATCGCCGCCGATGCCGTTAAGGCACGTCTCGATGCCGAACGCGAGGAATGTGCAGTTTAGGCGTATGCGCTTTGTGGCCCTGCCGTTCACCGCGTTTTAGCCGCCGTGCTGGGGCCATTTATTTGACAGTTGTTGTGGTTCAACGTACGATAAACACTGTCATTTGCTTTGTGATATGTGCTCATCTGTGATGAGTTTGTTTATATGTTTATCTGTATCCGACCCGCACAAGCTGCGCCCATATTACTCAAATGTCGCGAGCCGTTCGCAAGGACGGTTCGCTTTGTTGTGTAACGAATCCATAAAAAGGAGTGAGCATGCCTATCATCGCAGCGCTCGTTGGCATCGTTTTGGGTGCCATCGCCGCCATTGCCTACATGCGCACCGCCAAGCAGGGTAGTCTTCACGAGGCCGACGAAAAGATCCAGTCGGCACACGCACAGGCTGAGTCCCTGATCGGTGATGCAAAGCGTCAGGCCGAGACCCTCAAAAAAGAGGCTCTGCTTGAGGCAAAGGAAGAGATTATCAAGAACAAGCAGGCCGCCGAGGCCGAGGACAAGCAGCGTAAGAGCGAGATTCGTACGCTCGAGAACCGCGTGATGCAGCGCGAGGAATCCCTCGATCGCCGCAACGACGCTCTCGACAAGCGCGAGCATCAGCTGTCCAGTCAGGCCGGTCAGGTCGAGAAGCGCTCCCGTGAGCTCGAGGAGCTCTGCGCAAAGCAGACCTCCGAGCTCGAGCGTATCGCCGACCTTACCCGCGAGGACGCCCACAAGGAGCTCCTCGATAAGGTTCGCGGCGAGGTCACCCACGAGGCCGCCACGATCATTCGCGAGTCCGAGCAGCAGGTTCGCGCCGAGTGCCACAAGACCGCCCAGGAGATTCTGTCCCTGGCGATTCAGCGCTGCGCTGCCGACCACACTGCCGAGGTCACCGTTACCTCCGTGCACATTCCCTCTGATGACCTCAAGGGTCGTATCATCGGTCGCGAGGGTCGCAACATCCGGACCTTCGAGCAGGTTTCCGGCGTCAACCTCGTGATCGACGACACGCCTGAGACCGTCGTTCTTTCGAGCTTCGACCCGGTCCGTCGCGAGACCGCCCGTGTCGCCCTCGAGAACCTCATCGCCGACGGCCGCATTCACCCCGCCCGCATCGAGGAGATGTATCACAAGGCTGCCGACCTGGTTCAGCAGCGCGTGCGCGAGGCCGGCGAGCAGGCTGCTTTCGACACCGGCATTCACGACCTGCACCCCGAGATCGTCAAGACCCTCGGTGCTCTGCGTTACCGCACCTCGTTTGGCCAGAACGTGCTTCAGCACTCCCTCGAGGTCTCCGACCTGTGCGGCGTGATGGCTTCCGAGCTTGGCCTGGACGTTGTGACCGCCAAGCGCGCCGGCCTGCTGCACGACCTGGGCAAGGCAATCGACCACGACGTCGAGGGCCCGCATGCCGTCATCGGCGCCGAGCTTGCCCGCCGTTATGGCGAGAAGCCCGTTATCGTCCACGCTATCGAGGCTCATCATGCCGACGTCGACCCCAACACGGTGCTCGATGTCCTGGTACAGGCCGCCGATGCCGTCTCTGCCTCTCGCCCCGGCGCCCGTCGCGAGTCTGCCGAGAACTACATCAAGCGTCTTGAGAAGCTCGAGGAGATCGCCAACTCCCATGACGGCGTCGAGCGTACCTATGCCATGCAGGCTGGTCGCGAGGTCCACGTCATGGTTCAGCCGGACAAGATCTCCGATGCCCAGTCCACGGTCCTGGCTCACGATATCGCCCATCAGATCGAGGAAGAGATGGAGTATCCCGGTCAGGTGCGCGTCGTCGTGATTCGCGAGAGCCGCGCTGTAGATATCGCTAAATAACATGAGCGACGCGAACGAGCTCATCTCATTTATCGCGTCGATGTCGGGGGAGGGCAACCTTCGCGTCGAGGAGAACCTTGGCGAGGGGTATGTCCGCCTCCGCGTTTCGGAGGCCGAGCGGCGCCAGGCAAAGCACGACATTCAGCATGTCGAGGATATTGTCATCGAAATGCTGCGCAACGCTCGCGATGCCGGCGCCGACAAGGTCTATCTCGCCACGACTAAGGAAGATGGTGTCCGCACGCTTGTCTTTTTGGATAACGGTTCGGGCGTTCCGCAGGATATGCAAGAGCGAATCTTCGATGCCCGTGTTACCTCCAAGCTCGAGAGCATGAAGATGGACCGTTGGGGCGTTCACGGTCGTGGTATGGCATTGTTTTCGATCAAGCAGAACACCGACGAGGCCCGTGTGGTCACGTCCGGCGTCGATCTTGGTTCAGCCTTTAAGGTGAGCGTTGCGGCCGATCGCCTTAGTGAGCGTGCCGATCAGTCCAGCTGGCCCCAGGCCGTCAAGGATGAGGACGGACGTTATGTCTGTGCTCGCGGTCCGCATAATATTATTCGCGCTGCTTGTGAGTTTGCGCTCGAGGAGTTGCGTGGTTGCGATGTCTATCTTGGTTCTCCGTCTGAGATTGCCGCGACCCTTTATGCTCAGGCGTCAAGCCGGCTCGATACGTCGCGTCTCCTGTTTATCGATGACGAGAGCGAGCTTCCGGTTGTCGACCGTTTAGGCCTTGCCTCTGATGCCGAGGACTTTATTCGCATCTGTTCGGGTTTGGGTCTTGAGATGTCCGAGCGCACGGCACATCGCATTTTGGCAGGGCAGATTAAGCCCGTTCGCGGTGTTACCGCGCGTCTGCTGCGCGAGCGTGATTCTTCCTCGCATGCGCCGGCTCCTGTCGATCTTGCGAAAGATCGTCGCGGGCTACGTATTGCCAAGGATGACATGGCACAGTTTTCGCGTGCTGTGGAGCGCGACTTTAATGACCTTGCCGCCCGGTACTATCTCAACCTTTGCGGCGACCCAAAGATTCGCGTTTCGCGTGATCGAATCACCGTGACCTTCGATCTTGCCAAAGAGGAATAGTGCCTTTACCGAGTCCACTCGGTACGATACAGTTATTGCAGTTAAAACGTACTTTTAAACGCAGGAGTTTCTTCATGGATTGCCTGAAGGTATCAAGCAAATCATCGCCCGCGTCCGTTGCCGGCGCCATCGCCGGCATGGTCAAGGATGGTGTACCCGTCAACATCCAGTGTGTCGGCGCTGGTGCTGTCAACCAGGCCATTAAGGCCGTGGCTATCGCGCGCGGTTTTTTGATTCCAACCGGTTTTGATATTTCCTGCGCGCCCGTGTTCTCCGACATCCTCATTAACGGGGAGTCGCGCACGGCCATCCGCCTTTCTATCTACGTTCACCAGATCAATCGAGCTGCTATGGATAACGTCGTCATGGATGATGTTAAGCCTGTGGCATAGCTTCTGCTTGCCTCGTTTCGCTCCCCATCGTTAGGACTTATGCACATGGACCAGCGTTCCGTACGCGATATTCTTGCCGGTAAAACCTACTTTATCCGCACCTTTGGCTGCCAGATGAATCAGCACGACTCCGAGCGTGTGAGCGGTCTGCTCGATTCGTATGGCTGCCTCATGGCGCTCGATCTCGAGCATGCCGATATCGTTGTCTTCATGACATGCTGCGTGCGCGAGGCCGCCGATACTCGCCTGTACGGTCAGTGCAATTCCTGCAAAAGCCTGCCGCCTTCGCCTTCGGGTAAGCGCGTGGTTGCCGTTGGTGGTTGCATCGCGCAGCGCGATGGCGAGGGCCTGCTCACCAACGTCGATAACGTCAATGTCATCTTTGGTACGCATTCCATTGCACATGTGGCCGAGCTCATTGCCGAGGCGTTCCTTGACGGCAAGCGTCATATCCGCACCAATGAGCATGAGGATACGGATGCCATGAGCATGCCGTGGCATCGCGAGACCCAGTATCACGCCTGGGTGCCCATCATGACGGGCTGCAATAATTTCTGCACCTATTGCATCGTGCCGTACGTGCGCGGTCGCGAAAAGAGTCGCCCCTTCGAGGAAATTGTCGACGAGGTGACCGGTTTGGTGCGCCAGGGCGTGCGTGAGATTACGCTGCTGGGCCAAAACGTTAACTCATATGGTCGCGATCTGTTTGGCAAGCCGCGTTTTGCCGATCTGCTGCGTGCCGTGGGCGATACGGGCGTGGAGCGCATCTTCTTTACGTCTTCGCATCCCAAGGATCTACTGCCCGAGACCATCGACGCTATGGCCGAGACGCCTGCCGTTATGCCGCAGCTGCACTTGGCCGTCCAGTCAGGTTCGACTCGGATCCTCAAAGAGATGAATCGCCGTTATACACGCGAGGACTATTTGGGCCTGGTCGATCGCATTCGCAACCGTATGCCCGATATCGCGCTCTCGACCGACATTATCGTTGGCTTCCCGGGCGAGACTGAAGAAGACTTTGAGCAGACGCTCTCGCTTGCCGAGACGGTCCGCTATGCCCAGGCCTATACCTTCATCTATTCCAAGCGCGCCGGTACCCCGGCCGCCGAGATTGACGATCCTACGCCGCATGAGGTTATTCTCGAGCGTTTCAACCGCCTGGTTAAGGTTATCGAGACCACGGCACACGAGTATAACCAGGGTGAGCTTCATACTGTGGTGCCGGCGCTCATTGAGGGAACGAGTAAAAAGAACGACGCGGTCCTGCTGGGCAAGAGCCCCAAGAATCAGACCGTGCATGCGCCTATCCCCGAGGGTTGCAGCATCGATCAGCTTGTTGGCAAGATCGTTGATGTTGACGTTGACGTTGCCAAGACCTGGTATTTGTCCGGCTCCGTTGTGGGCGAGCCGCGCTAATGTTTTCTCCCGGGGCAGGTCTTTCCGCCGTTGCGATCGTCGGTCCGACGGCGGTTGGTAAGAGTGATGTTGCCGATCGTTTGGCCGCTCGTCTTTCGTCCGAAGTGCTGTCGTGCGATGCGATGCAAATCTATCGCGGCATGGACATCGGTACCGCAAAGATGGCGCCCGATGAGTGTACGGCGCCGCTGCATCTCGTCGACATTGTAGAGCCGGGTGTGGCATATTCTGCTGCGCTTTATCAGGCTGACGCTCGCGCGCATGTTGAACGTCTCCTTGGTTTGGGTTGCCTGCCGGTTTTTTGCGGAGGTACGGGGTTGTATCTCAAGGCCGCCCTCGATGAGATGGACTTTCCCTCGGGCGAACTTGAGGACGATCGCCGTGCGGGCTATCAGGAGCTTGCCGAGCGCATTGGCGAGGAAGAACTGCATGCCCTGCTTGCCGAGCGCGACCCAGAATCGGCTGCTGTTATTCATCCCCATAATGTGCGCCGTGTGATTCGTGCGCTCGAGATGCATGATGATGGTATCTCCTATGCACAGCAAAAAAGTCAGTTTAGTGTTCCGCGCGAGCATTATCATGCTCTATGGTTTGGTCTGACGCGTAATCGCGAGGTGCTCTACGAGCGCATTAACCTGCGCGTCGATCTGATGTTTGAACAGGGTCTTGTCGATGAGGTTCGCGGTCTTATGGACCAGGGGTTGGGAGATGCCCTGACGTCGATGCAGGCAATTGGCTATAAAGAGATTATCGATGCTTTCAATGGCGTGATTTCTATGGATGAGGCTCGCGAACTCATCAAGATGCGTTCGCGTCGCTATGCCAAACGCCAGCTTTCGTGGTTTAAACGCGATGATCGCATCGTGTGGTTCGATATGGACAAGTTTACGATCGATGAGGTCGTTGAGGACATCCTGCATTGTATTGAGGCTGCCTAATGGCCCGTTTCCCCCTTGTTCCTACGGCACCCGAGCCCGAGCGCGCCATATTAGTTGGTGTTGAGTGGCGCGACAATGCGTGGCCGCTCGATCGCTCGCTTGATGAACTGGAGCGCCTTGCCCATACGGCTGGTGCCCGGTGCGTGGCGCGCCTGTCTCAGCGTTTGGTAAAGCCGTATCCTAAATCGTTTATCGGTTCCGGTAAGGTTGAAGAGCTGTGCGGCCTGGTGCATCGCATGGATGCGGATGTTGTTATCTTCGATGACGATCTGACGCCCTCACAGCAGTCCTATCTTGA
>ERZ857969.3096-NODE-3096-length-17432-cov-3.689993_pt1 | contig 17432 bp, 18 predicted proteins | sample MGYA00519864_ERZ857969 | MGnify/ENA primary metagenome ERZ857969 (study PRJEB31778, sample SAMEA3449382) | human gut metagenome | biome: human gut; feature: human-associated habitat; material: faeces | place: United Kingdom | collected 2010/2012 ... | reverse complement strand
AAAGATTGATGAAGAAACGAAAATAGGTGAAATAAGTGGATTTGATATAGTTGGATTAAAAGATAGTTTATGGTATAAGCCAGTTATATATATTAAAGGTGTTGGAAAATATAAAGTTGAAACGAGCAATATTGATGAGATTGGTAATATTTTAAAATTAGAAAATATGCTCAAAAGTTTTAGCAATAAAATTGACACAGTAAAAGAACAAATCGCCTACACTGAAAAACAACTTATTGATATAAAGGAGGAATTAGATAAACCATTTACTAATCAAGAAAGAATAAGAGAATTGCAAAAAGAAAAAGCAAGAATTGATAGTGAATTGGATTTAGATAAACAAGAAAATACAAAAAGTATAGAAGAAAATAACGAAGAAGAAATGGAGAGATGATTATGAAATTAAAGGATAGATTATTAAATAAATTAGCAGATAAATTAAAGAAATATGGAACACCAGAGTACGACTATATATTATCTTGCAATATTAAGGGAGAAGTTAAAAGTGCTTTTATGACTACCGATTGTACTACTATAAAGGAACTAACCGAGAAATTGCAAAAAGGAATGATAGATATATCAAAATTACTGGATGATGAATTTAAAGATAGCGAGAGGAAAGTTAAAAAGATAATATTTTGTGATCGAGAAAATGTTATTTGCTTATATAATAGTAAAAATGATACTTACTATGAATCTGTGCATGAATTTTTTGATAATGCTGAAGAAAGAACTTATATAAAATGTGATAGTGATAGTATTTACCAAACATTTAAAAATTTTATTCTTCAAAGTAGCAAATACCATGATTTAATTGATTTTGAGTATGACATACCTAGAAAGAAAGCATTTGACAATATTTTTTCTAATAATGAACAAAACTATTATGCTACTGAATCAAAAAAATCAGATACTTGTAATGATGACTTTATGAAAGATGAAATTCAAGAGAATAATTTGATTCAAACTCAAGAATTGGAAAGATAAAATTATATAATTTTTTTGCGAAAAACACTTGCAAAATTTCTTTTTTTAAGTGATAAATGGAATGAAGGAAAAAGTCATTAAATGCTATTAATTTAAGCTATGTCAAACATTGTATAAGGCTATAGGCAGAGTTATAAGTGTAAAAAAATAAAAACTCTTAAAATGGCTTTAATTCGTTGTTTGAAAGGAGATGCTTTTTTTGGAACAAAAAATTACTTTAAATTATCGGATATTAGATTGGTTAACATCAGTAATAAAGGATATTATTGAAGATACCATAGAAGATGAGCCAAACAAAATATCAACATTTATTGCAGTAAATAATATGTTGAATGAATTGGATAGTGATACTGCAAGTGATGATATGTCTAACTTAATAAGTGAAACATTAATTAAAAAAACATTTGATGAAGTGAAAAACAGTATATAAGGGAGGAATGATTATATATATATTACTGAAACTACTGAAAATGTTAAAAAATTAATTGAAGAATTGGAAAATAAAAACGATATTACTAAATTAAAATTTCTTATTTATATATTTGGATTATTAAATAATAATCAAATAAATGATAAGAATGAGGCAAATCCTGATTTAATAGAAGATGAAGAAATAGAAATATTTACATTAGAATCAGTTGGTTTGTCTGCAAATGCTTGTACAATATTGTTAGAATACTTTGTTATGCTTTATAATGTTTTAACTAATTCAAAAGAGGCATATGAAGATAATGAAAATGTATTAGGTATTGTATATGATAAAGAAGATAAAAAACTTGATTCACAATTTGAAAAATTACAATACAATGAAAAATTAGATGTGTTTAGTGAAATTGTCATTAGATATGATAATGAAACTTATTTTAAAGAAAAAATAACAATTTTATCGTTTGATTCAAAATCAAATAGATATGATATAGCACATTTAATTCAAGAACAGAAAGTTTAATAAATATGATTCATACAATAAATAAAATAATAGTAATGTTATGCATTACTAAATTTAAATAAGCAGTTATGCTTAGTAGTGCTATATTTGGCAATGATTAATTTATATCTACACAATGATCTTTGAAAAAAATTAATATTTTTTAAGGAGAATTGTGTAGGTGCATTCTCCTTTTTTTATTAATTTTTTTCTTCTAATGTTAATAAACTTAATCAGGAGGAGAATGTACTTTGGACAACAACATTACTTATGAAGTAGTAAAAAAAGAAGTTCAAAAAAAGATAATAAATTATTTATATCAAAATAACGATATTACTATTAGTGAGTATGAGGCATTAATTTCAAAGTGTGATGAAAAGATAAATAAATTAAATGAACAATTAGAAAAAAATAAAGAAAAATATTCTTATCCAATGAAAGTTGATATAAGAATATAAAAATAAATGGAGGTGATTTAAGTGGATTTATATGCTATAAGAAATATGCTAGGTCAAGGAAAAAGTATTTATGATTTACCATTAAGAGTTACATTCTATGCTCGTGTATCAACTGATAGATATGAGCAATTAAACTCACTAGAAAACCAAGTAACATATTTTAGCAATTTTATAAAGGAACAAGAAAATTGGACTTTTGTAGAGGGATATGTTGATGAAGGTATAAGTGGTACAAGTGTTAAAAAAAGAGAAGACTTTTTAAGAATGGTAGATGATGCCAAGAAAAAGAAATTTGATTTAATTTTAACAAAAGAAATATCAAGATTTTCAAGAAATACATTGGATAGTATTAAATATACACAAGAATTACTTTCAAATGGTGTTGGTGTTCATTTTCTAAGTGATAACATTAATACATTTCAACCAGATTCAGAATTAAGACTTACTATAATGTCCTCAATTGCTCAAGAAGAAATAAGAAAACTTTCTGAAAGAGTTAGATTTGGATATAAAAGAAGTGTAGAAAAGGGAATAGTACCAGGCAGTAATAATATTTATGGATATACTAAAAATAAAGGTAAGTTAGTTATTGATGAGGAACAAGCTAAATTCATTAGACTAATATTTGAAACTTATGTATCAGAAAACATAGGTGTTCATAGATTGGGTTTTAAATTATTTGATGAATATGGTGTAACTAATTATTCTGGCAAACCAATTGCAGGCACTGTCATAAAAAACATAATTAGAAATCCCAAATATAAAGGATATTTTTGCGCTCATAAAGAAACTACTGTTGACTATCACGATAGAAAAAGAAAACGATTTAAAAGGGATGAATGGATTGTCTATAAGGATAATGAAACTTGTCCTCCAATAGTGTCAGAAGAATTATGGAATAAAGCAAATGAGATATTAGATGCTAGAAGTAAAAAGCACGATCAGATAAATAAAAATAATAAATATAATAAGTTCCCATTTTCTGGTTTGATGCATTGCTATTTTGATGGTGCTACATTTGTAAGAGGTACTTACCAAATTGGTAAAGGAGATAGAAGTAGAAGAAGAAAGTTTTGGGCTTGTAGTAATTATAGAATACACGGCAAGAAAAAAACTGAAGGGTGTAATTCTCCTGTACTTTATTATGAAGAACTAGTTGAAGTATGCAAAAAGATATTGAATATGATACTTGTTTGTCAAGATGATTTAATAAGTGAAATAAATGATATGATTAGTGATATTAGAACAAAAAAAGATTACAAAAAAGAAATAAAACTGATTGATGAAAAATTATTCAAAACAAATAATGAAAAAAAAGAACTTATAATGATGAGAATGAGAAAAGAAATAGACCTAAAAGAATACAACTCTCTTAAAGATGATTTAGATGACAAAATTAACTCATTAGAAGAAAATAAAAGAAAACTGATAGAAGAAGAACAAAATGAACAGTCTAGTGAAAAAAATTATGAAGATTTTAAAAAGAAGATAAATGATATGGTTTTAAATGATGATGAAAAGATTTTGGAAATTGCTCAATTATTTTTTGAAGATATAAGAGTAGAGTCAATTAAGGATGATGAAACGGATCAAAAGGTTATATTACATGCTAAATTAAATGTGTCAAATTCAAAAGATGACACATTTGATTTTAACAAATTTTTGCTGCTTTTCTGTTCACGCCAGGGATGCATCCTTAGCTATAAGTACAAGTGTAACAGAAACTACAGAAGATTTTGTAAAGTTAATGAATGAAAAAGCTAGTAAATTAGGTATGACAAATACATATTTTTGTAATCCAAATGGTCTTGATGAAAAGTGTGAAAATATATCAACTGCAAGAGATATGGCTACTTTAACTAGGTATGCTAATAAAATACCAATGTATAAAAAAATAGTTGGTACTAAAAGACATATAGTTAAAACAAATTTAAAAACTTATGATTGGTATAATAAAAATAAATTGCTTTCTACTTATAAATATACAACTGGTGGAAAAACTGGTTTTACAGAAAAAGCAAGAAGAACACTTGTAACAACTGCTAGTAAAGATGATCTAAATTTAATAGTAGTAACACTTAATGATCCAAATGATTTTACAACACATAAGAATTTATATGAATATGGTTTTAATAATTATAAGAAATATCAAATTTTATCTAAAAAGAATTTTAAATTAGAAAACAAATATTATGATAATTTATATATAAAAAATGATTACTATTATACACTTAAAGATAGTGAAAAAGATAAAGTAAGTATTAAATATAAATTAAATAAAATTAATAGACCTAAAAATAATGAAGAGGTTGGTGTAGCAGTAGTTTATCTTGATAATACTATTGTTAAGGAAGAAAAAATATATATTAAAGTAAAGAATAAATTAAAGAAAGAAAGTATTTTTAAAAGAATACTAAATATATTTAAATGATAAATTATATATGGGTTTCATTTATATTTATAGGGGTTATATATGGACTTTTAAGTGGTAATATAAATTCTGTTAATAATGAAATAATTAAAAGTGCAAAGGATAGTTTAGAACTTTTTATAAATATACTTCCTAATATAGTGTTATGGCTTGGAATAATGACGATTGCTGTTGATTCAGGATTACTTAATAAATTAACTCGTTTTATGCATCCTTTATTAAAAAGATTATTTCCTGATATTAAATATGATAATGAATCTTTAGGATATATATCTTCAAATATAGTTGCAAATATTTTAGGCCTTGGAAGTGCTGCTACACCATTTGGTCTTAAAGCAATGAAATCTTTACAAGATAAAAATCCTAAAAAAGATACAGCAACAAGAAGTATGATTACATTTTTATCTCTTAATACAAGTGGTCTTACATTAATTCCTACTACAGTAATATCTATAAGAAGTATGTATAATAGTATTGATCCTGCCTGTATAATATTATCAACTATTTTATCTACATTAGTATCAACTATAAGTGCAATTACTTTAGATAAATTATTTTATAAGGTGAAAAAATGAGTAAATATATACTGCCACTAATTGTACTTGTAATAGTAATTTATGGAATGTTTAAGAAAAATAATGTTTATGATTCATTTATTAAAGGCACAAAAGAAGGACTTGAAATAGGAATAGGTATATTTCCGTCTTTGCTTGCTATAATATTTTCAACTAGAATATTAATATCAAGTGGCTTTGTTAGTTTCTTACTTCAATTAATAAGCCCAGTATTAGATTTTATAAAATTTCCAAAAGAAGTATTTCCTATGGCTATATTAAGACCTATTTCAGGTAATGCTAGTTTAGCAATGATGGAAAGTGTGTTTAGAATGTATGGTGTAGATACATATATTGGCAAGTTAGCATCCACTCTTCAAGGATGCACAGATACAACTCTTTATATTCTTACAATGTATTTTGGCTTTGTTGGCGTAAAGAAGATTAAATATTCACTTTACGTGGGCCTTCTTTCAGATTTAATAGGAATAATTGCAAGTATAATTATAGTTAAATTGCTCTTTTAATTGCGTTTATAAAAAAATTAATTTATAATTATATTGGTGATATTTATGGAAAGACTTCAAAAAATTATTGCAGAAAGTGGATATGCAAGTAGAAGAAAAGCAGAAGAATTAATAAAAAATGGAAAAGTAATGGTAAATGGTAAAATAATAACTGAATTAGGTAGTAAAGCAAGTTATGGTGATGATATATTAGTTGATGGTAAGAAAATAGAAAAAGAAGAAAAAGAGTATTATTTATTTAATAAACCAAGAGGTGTTATTACAAGTACTAGTGATGATAAGAAAAGAAAAGTTGCAACTGATTACTTTGATTCTAATAAAAGATTGTTTCCTGTAGGTAGACTAGATTATGATACTACTGGTTTATTAATAATGACAAATGATGGAGAGCTTGCTAATATTTTAATGCATCCTAAAAATGAAATAGAAAAAGTATATATAGCAAAACTAAATGGTATAGTAAAAGCAGAACATATACACGCTTTAGAAAAAGGAATAGTTATTGATAATATTAAATGCATTCCAAAAAGAGTTAAATTGAAAAGTTTTGATAGAAAAACAAATTCATCAATAGTAGAAATAACTATATCAGAAGGCAAGAATCATGAAGTAAAGAAAATGTTTGAAAATGTTGGATTTAAAGTTGATAAGTTAAAAAGAGAGAGACTAGGATTTTTAACGCTTGGTAAATTACAAAGTGGAGAATATAGAAAATTAAATAGAAAAGAAGTAAAAGATTTGTATAGTTTAGAAAAATAAGTACTATTTTAGTGCTTTTTATGTTAAAACATGTTATTATAGAAGTATATAATATGTATAAGTAGTAACACATTACATATGTTTACAAAAAGATTGACATTTTTTGTACAAGGTGTTATAATAAAGCCACTTTTGAAGAAGAAATAGGGGTGTTAGTATGAATAAAGGATTTATATTTGAGTATAAAAACGAAAACGAATTTAGAAAACTAGAACGTTCAGTAAAAAAATATAATATGCTTGCATATAAGAAATTAACTTTTGAATATTATGATTCGTTAAAAGAAGGAAAGTTTTTGGGGAAACTTGTATCAACAAATAGTAAAGAACATACAAAATCATATTCATTAAAAATACCAACAGATGAGATGTTTGCAAAAGTCCATGGTGATATGACTTTACATTATACTGTATTTGAAGATAAAAATGTAGTATTGCTTGAAACAATTACTCCTGAAGATATTTTATCAGAAGGGCATAGAACTGAACTTCCTACATATAAAGGAGTAATGATATCAAAAGCAAATGCAGAAAAAGATATGTTTAAAATAAATTTATTAAATATGTTAGGAAAATAAAATATCTTAGTTAAAACTAAGGTATTTTTTTAATTTTGCAAATATTGTATTTATATATGATTTATTATATAATTATACAAGGTGATATATATGGTATATTTAGATTATTCAGCAACAACTCCAGTTAATAAAGAAGTACTTGATACATTTTGTAAAGTATCATTAGAATTTCCTGGAAATCCTAATTCTTTACATAAACTAGGGACTAATAGCAATAATTTAATAAATGAAGCAACAAAGCAAATTAAAAATATTTTAAAAATACCTAATAAAGAGGTTATATATACTAGTGGTTCATCTGAATCTAATAATACAGTTATAAAAGGAGTATGTAGTAAATATAAAAGTAGAGGTAATCGTATAATAACAACACCTTTTGAGCATTCTTCTATTTATGCACCACTTAATTATTTAATGGATAATGGTTTTGAAGTAGATTTCGTTAAGTTAGATAAAAATGGTATTGTAGATTTAGATGATTTAAAAAGACTTATAAATGATAAAACTATACTTGTAAGTGTTGCAAGTGTTAATAGTGAAATTGGTATACTTCAACCAATTGATGAAATTGGTAAAATAGTTAAAGAATATCCAAAATGTTATTTTCATTCAGATATGACTCAAAGTATAGGAAAAGTAGAAATACCACTTGATAATGTAGATTTTGTTAGTTTTTCTGCCCATAAGTTTTTTGGACTTAAAGGTATTGGATGTTTGCTTAAGAATGAAAATATAGTTATAGATCCATTAATACATGGAGGTAAAAGTACTACTAATTATAGAAGTGGTACACCAGCACTTCCACTAATTGTATCACTATCAAAAGCACTTCGTTTAATATATGAAGATTTTGATAATAAATATAATCATGTTTTAAGTCTTAATAAGTATTTAAAAGAAAAACTAAGTACTTTTGCTAAAGTTTATATAAATAGTAATGATAATAGTATTCCACATATTTTAAATATAAGTGTAATGGGTGTTAAGCCAGAAACAATGCTTCATGCACTTGAAAAATACGATATATATATATCAACACAAAGTGCATGTTCAAGTAAAACAACACTATCAAAAGCTGTTTTAGCACTTACTCATGATGAAAAAAGAGCATCATCTAGTATAAGAATAAGTATTTCTTATTTAACTACTAAAGAGGAAATAGATTATTTTGTTGAATGTTTTAGTAAATGTTATGATGAATTAGAGGTATTAGTATGAAAATAATAAAAATAGGTGCAGTATGGTGTGGTAGTTGTATTGCGATGAAAAACAGATGGAAAGATATAGAAAAAGAATATGATCTTGATGTTACAAATTATGATTATGATTTTGATGAAGAAAAGGTAAAAGAATATAATATTGGTTCAATATTACCAGTTGCAATATTTTTAGATGATAATAATAATGAAATAACAAGATTAGTAGGAGAAAAAAATAAAGAAGATATTATAAGAATATTAAAGGAGTACAAGTAGTATGAAAAAACTTAAATATATAGTATTAACAATATTACTGGCAGTATTGTTAATTCCATTTAATACATTTGCAGAAGAAAATGAAATAAGATTATACTTATTTCATAGTGAGACTTGTCCACACTGCAAAGAAGAAATTGAATATTTAGATACAATAAAAGATGATTATCCAAATCTTGATATAGTAAAATATGAAGTATCAAATAATGAAATGAATTATAATTTTTATAATAAAGTAATAAAAGAGGCTAAAATAAATACAGGTGGACAAGTTCCATTTACAATAATAGGTACAGATTATTATGTTGGTTTTTCTAAAGATGTAAAAAATAAAATTAAAAAATCTCTTAATAAATTTTCAACTGGTGAATATGTTGATATTATATCTAAGATAAAAAATGATGAAGATATAAGTGGTATTAAATATAATCAAAGTAAAAATAATGGTGGAAGTGCTAATATAAAAAATGAAGATAATAGTAATAATACATTTAATATTCCACTTATTGGGGATGTTAATGTAAAAGAAGTATCACTCCCATTTATATCAATTGTAATTGGTTTTGTAGACGGATTTAATCCATGTGCGATGTGGGTATTATTATTTCTTATTGGAATGTTATTTAATATGAAGGATAAAAAGAAAATGTGGATTTTGGGGCTTACATTCCTTGGTACATCAGCACTTGTATATTTACTTATTATGCTTGCATGGTTACAAGTAGCAATTAGTTTTAATACATCAAAAATTATTAAGTTTTTAATAGCTTTAGTAGCTTTGTGTGCAGGTACAATAAATTTAAGAAGCTATATTAAAGAAAGAAAAAGAAAAGACGATGGTTGCGAAATAGTAGACGATAAAAAAAGAAAGAAAATGTTTACTAGAATTAAGAAAATTACATCATCAGAAAAATTCATTTTAGCACTTTTTGGAATGATGACACTTGCTATATCAGTTAATTTAGTTGAATTAGCATGTTCAGCAGGACTTCCACTTATATTTACACAAATACTTGCTATGAATAACGTAGGTATAATAGAAAGAATAATTTGTTTTGGATTATATATATTATTCTTCTTACTAGATGATATAGTTGTATTTGTAATAGCAATGAAAACACTAGATATAAAAGGAATATCTAGTAAATATGGAAAATATTCACATTTAATAGGTGGTATATTTATGCTATTAATTGGAATACTTATGATATTTAAACCAGAGTGGTTAATGTTTAATTTTGGTTAAAAAAAATACTAATTTTATTTAGTATTTTTTCTTTTTTCGTACATTTCTTTTAATAATAATTCATACTTACTTGTAGTTTTAGGAATGTAGTATTTTCTATTAACTAACTGATCAGGTAAATATTGTTGAGGCACATAATCATCTTTATAATTATGAGGATATTTATATCCAAAAGCAGTACTATTAATGTGTTTTGGAACACTATAAGCATTACCATTTTCAATATCATTAATAACACTATTTATAGCAAGATAAGCACTATTTGATTTAGGAGATAATGCAAGTTCTATAACTACTGAAGAAAGAGGAATAATAAGTTCAGGCATACCAACTCTTTCTGCGGCATTTATAGCAGCATCCACTTTAGGACCCATACTAGGGTTTGCAAGACCAATATCTTCATAAGTTATTACTGATAATCTTCTGTAAATACTATCAAAATCACCCGAATGTATTAATCTTCCTAGATAATATAAACTAGCATTTACATCACTACCTCTAATACTTTTTTGAAAAGCACTTAATAAATCATAATGAGAATCACCATCTTTATCATCAATATATGCTGGTTTATTATTTATTTGTTTAACATTATCAATAGTTACTTTCTTATCACTTGAAGTATAAAAAGATACTTCAAGTAAATTATATGCATATCTTAAATCACCATTTGATAATTTAACAATATAATTAATTGTATCTTCATCAATACTTATTCCATCTAAATAAACACTATTTATTGCTCTTTTAATACCGGTATAAATATTTTCGTCTGTAAGAGGTTTTAACTCAAATATTTGACATCTACTTCTAATAGCAGGATTAATACTATGATATGGATTAGAAGTAGTCATACCAATAATAGTAATTAGACCACTTTCAAGATAAGGAAGTAATAAATCTTGTTTATCTTTATTTAATCTATGAATTTCATCCATTATAAGTATCAAACCATTATACATTTTAGCTTCACTTACAACTATATCAAAATCCTTCTTATTATTAACAGTAGCATTTAAATATCTTATTTTTTCATCTAATTCATTTGCAATCGCATATGCAATACTAGTTTTACCAATTCCAGGTTTTCCATATAAAATCATAGAAAATATACGTTTATTTTTAATCATATTATATATAATTTTATCTTTACCAACTAAATGTTCTTGTCCAATAACTTCACTAATCTTAGTTGGTTTTAATTTATTTGCTAAAGGTTCATTCATAAATATCACCAGTACATATTATATATTACAATCTATAAAAAGTAAACTTGACAAGTAAGGAGGGTGATACAATAAATTTATAAATAATAAAAGAAAGTGAGAAATAAATTTTAAAAACAGTAAAAAATAGTATATAATGAAAGTATAAGAAAATAAAGGAGTGAAAAGATGGAAAATAATTTTAATTATAGTAATGAAAAAAAAAATAAGACTACAAATGTATTATTAATACTTGTATTAATAACAGGAGTAATACTAATTGGTTTACTAACATATAAGATGTTTATATATGATAAGAAAGATAATAAAGAAAACAAAGATAATGATATAGTTAATAAAGATGATAATAAGAATAAACATAGTTATTATGCTTATAAGGATATTAACGAAATAAATAAAATGGTTGAAACACTAAACTATTCAAGTGTTACAGACAAAGTGAAACATGATGATATGTTAAAGAGTTATTATATTAGTACTATACTTCTTGATGAATTAAAAAAGGTAGGATATATTTCAGTTACAGATAGAAAATTTGGAAACAAAGATTCACTAGGTAATGTTTACCCTAATTATGAATCAAATAGTTTAGAATACATTTTAAGAGATCTTGGTCTTTCAGTGCCTGAAATAGAAAAATGGAACAAATCAAATATTTTAGGTGGACAATATTCTTATGAATTATATAAAGCAGATATAATAAAAGAAAAATACCCAGAAATGTATAGTGAAATATTTAATGAATCATTTGAAATGATGATAGGTAATACAAGTGATTGTAGAACTACAGTTTTCATATACAACAAAGATACAGATAAAATAATTATAAATCGTGGTGGATGTACAGCAACATACACAAAAACAAAAATAATTGATGAAAATTTAAAAGATGATACCATAATAGTTAAGTTTGCTGAAGCAGTTGTAGAGCCTTTAAACGAACTTAAATCTGGTATTTATAATAATTCAAAAAGCTTAGAAGGAAAATATGCATGTAGTGAGATTAAAAATAATGATATTGATAGTTGCATATTAGCCAGTCAAGATGAATTGAATCAATATGAAGTAACATTCAAAAAATCAAATGATTATTGGTATTTTGATAGTGTAAAAAAATTAACTGATGATGAAAAAGTTTTAATGTATGGAAAAAGTGATAATAGTTTTAAATATTTGGATTTTAGTGAACTAAATCTTTCATCAATAAAACAAAATGTTGATTACGAAAAAGAAGTAGATGGATTTAAAATAAAATATACTAAAATTGATAATTATAGTTATAAAGTAATAATAGATAATAAATTCGATGCATCATTTACTGAACTTTCTTGTTCAATAAATTATGGTATATTTTATAATAATGATTATGTTGTAATCCAAAAGTATGATGGTTGTGGAGCCGCTAAACCATTAATGATATATGACAGGGCTTGGAATTTAAAATTTGAATCAAAAAGAGTTAGATCAAGTTACATAAAAAACAATATTTTGTATTATGTTGAAACTAATGATAGTTATTATGAATCTTGTGAATCTAATGGGGAATATAAGTTTATGTCTATTGATCTTACTAATATGAACAAAAATGAAAGATTTAAATTTAAAGATCAGATTAGAGGATTAAAGTGTTAATTAAAAATAATAGCAATTAAGTGCAATTTATGAATTATAATGAAAATATATTTAATTTGTGATAAAATTCAAAATAGAATAATAGTATTAAGAAAATATGGGTTGTAATTACACCTTCATAAATTGTTGACAAATAGGTAAATAATTTACTTATTTGTCTTTTTTAATAAAAGTATCTTTATAAAAACTTTTTTAGCTTACATTATCTTATATAAAAATATAGTTTCTTTAGCTTAATAAATAAAATTATTACTTGTTTACTTTAATTATTCCAGTACATAGTACATAATTTACACACACCCCAAAATGATAACTTGACAAGAAAGGAGGGTGATACAATAAATTTGTAATAATAAAAGAAAGTGAGAAATAAATTTTAAAAATAGTAAAAAATAGTATATAATGAAAGTATAAGAAAATAAAATAAAGGAGTGAAAAGATGGAAAATAATTTAAATAATAATGTAAAATCAGATGTTGGTATGAAAATATTGTTAGTAATAGCAATTATTGTAGGGTTATTAGTTTCTTTCTTACTTGCATATAAGATGTTTATATATGATAAGAAAGAAAACAAAGATAACGATATAGTTAATAAGAATGATACGACAGAAGAGGCTCTTAAGAAAATAGATGAAAAAACTAAAGAGATAAATACTTTAATAAATAATTTTAATTATGATTATTTAATAGATAAAGAACCTTTTACATTAAAAGCAAGTGATTTGACAAAAGAAGATATTTTATATTTGACTTATAGATCTTTAAGTGAAGAAGATTATATAAAAGGTAGTTATATGCCTATTGGTGCTTCTGGTAAAGATGATAATTCTCTTCCTGTTACTGATTCTACTGGTAAAAAATATCCAAATTACAATTCAGATAAAAAATTAGTTTGCCCAAATACTAAAGAATCATCTGACTTCGCTTACGCAGTTTTGGAAGGTGAATTTCAAAAATATATGCAAATGATGGGTTTGACTGTAGATGAAATAGAAAAAATGGATGCAAATTTATGGAATTGTGGTGGCTCTGCAAGTGTTCCATCTGGATTTAAAATAGTAGCTAAAGATACATTGGAATCTAAAATTAATAAATTGTTTGGTAAAATTAATAATAATATGTTTGAACAATCATTTTTTATAAGAACAAGAGTTTGTGAAGTTATGGATACAATATACGATAAAGATATAGAAAAAGCATTTATGCAAGCACATGCTGGATGTTCTCTTGGACAAATGAATGAACATTTATTATTAAATGTTAAGTATGAAAATGATAATTTGATATTAACAGTTATCACAGGAAAAGATGCAAGCGTTACAACTAAGGCTATGTTATATGAAAACCAAGAAAAATATGATAAGTATGAAGTAACGTTTAAAAAAGAGAATGGTAATTATATATTTGATAATATTAAGAAAATATAGGGTGTAATTACATCCTTTTTCTTTGGTGTGATATAATTAGAATATGGTGATAAAATGGAAGAAAAAATTATAGAATTTTTAGATTATGTAAAAATAGAAAAGAAGTTATCAAAAAATACAATTCTTTCTTATAGTAATGATTTAAAGCTTTATCATTTATTTCTAGGTGATAACATTAAATTTAATGATATAAAAAGGGATGATGTTATTAGGTTTATTAAGTCTTTAGAGAATAAGAGGTTATCACCTAGAAGTATTAATCATATTATTGGGGTTATTAAAGAAATGCATGCTTATTATTCAATGAATTACAATATTCCTAATGTTACTGAGGATATACATAGATTAAAGACTATTAAATCTTTACCTAAGGTTCTTAGTGTTAATGAGGTAAGCAAACTTCTTGCTATAGAGGTTACTGATGGATATTCTATGAGGAATAAAGCAATGCTTGAACTTATGTATTCTTCAGGACTTAGGGTTAGTGAATTAATTAATTTAACTTTAAATGATGTAGATCTTACTAATGATATAATTAGAATATATGGTAAGGGGTCTAAAGAAAGAATTGTACCAATTGGAGATTATGCATCTATGGCACTTGATAAATATATTAATGAATATAGGCTTTCAATGATTAAAAAGAATCATTATACAGATGTTTTATTTCTAAATAATCATGGTAATTCTATGTCAAGAAGTGGTTTTTTTAAAATACTTAAAAAAATAGCACTTGATAAGGGTATAAAAAAAGAATTTTCTCCACATACTTTAAGACATTCTTTTGCTACGCATATGCTTGAACATGGCGCTGATTTAAGAAGTATACAGGAATTACTTGGGCATGAAAATATGTCTACTACAAGTATTTATACCCATGTAAGAAGTGATGTTTTAAAAGAATCATATGATAAATATCATCCAAGAAGTAAGAATATTTGACTTTTTTTTAAAAATCTATACAATATATTAACTACGAGGGGATATTATGAGTATAGAAAAAATTAATTCATCTTCAATGTATAATGAGAATCTCTATTTTTATAATGATGAAAATCCAGTAATAATGGATGCGATATTAGATTCTCAAAGAGTAGTTGAAGATGGAAAGCAAAGGACAAAGAGAGAAAACTTTGGCAAAATAATTGCGTATAATAAATTAATTTCTCTTGTTTCTAAGTTAGTTACAGAACTTAGTTTACCTAATAATTCATTAAGTATGTCACTTGTTATTTCTAGACTTATATATTCTGGATACTTTTCTAATAGGATGAATTTTAAATTTGGTGATGAAGATGATGAGTTATATGGCGCGCTTGGAATGAGTATAGTAAAAGGCAAGGGTGTATGTAGACATATTGCATCTTTTTCAAAAGATATATTTGATGAACTTGATCTTTATAATTATTTACTTCCATGTGTTTGTGAAGCTAGATTAACTGAGGAAGAAGGCTTTTTAATAAAACCAAATCATGTAGTTAATTTAATTGAATATGATGGTAATTTATATCCGTATGATTCTGCTAACGAAGAATTATTTGAATTTGAAACAGGCTTTTTAATGAGAAGACCTTTTTATACTAGTGATATGAAACTTTGTTATAAACCGTCAATGGATATGATTTTAAATAATATTTCACTTGAAGAAGCAAAGCAAAATGTAAAACTTTTTGAAGAATGTAGTAAAAATTATAGAATTAGTTATTATGTGTTTAAGGAGATTATAGAAGAAACATGTGATAAAATAATTAAATCTAAATCTTTTTTATCAGACTTTAAGAGTGATGCTAAACCTATTATAAAAAGAATAGTGAGTAAGTAGTTATGAATTATTATGATGAAAGATATTACTTAAATAATGATAAAAATTCTTTTGCAATAGATGCTATAGAAAGTGAAAGAGTTTTCATAGAAGAAACTAAAGAAGAAGAAAAAGGAAAGTTTAGTGAATTATATTATAGTTATGATGGTTTTATAAACAAGGTTGTTAAACTAATAAAAGAATTAAAACTTCCAAATAATGAAATTAGCTATTCTATCGTAATTCGTGAATTAATAAAAAATGGATGTTTTTCATTAGATGGTAATTTTTCTTTAAGACTTGGTAATATAAGTGAATTGTATTCTAAATTAGGTGTTAATGTAGTTTTAGGTTATGGTTGTTGTAGACATGTTTGTTATTTTCATAAAGATGTAATGGATAAAGTTTTTGATAATGGTGAATGCTTATTTGTTAGTGTAACAGATTTTAAGAATAGAATTTCAGGTATGAAAAAGCCTGCAACTCATTCAATAAATTTAATTACACACAAAGATGTCCTTTATGGATTTGATACTTTAAATGGAGGCCTTTATAATTTTGAAAGTGAGTTTCACTTAGAAAAATTATCAAAAAATAAAACACATTTTTACTACAAACCATATTTACATATGATATTCGAAAATTATAGTATGACTGATGTAAAAAATAGTTTAGTAAGATATAGAATTGCATCTTATTTAAAGAAAATTGATATCAGTGAATATGATGAAATATCTTTATATACAAAAGATAAAATATGTAATGGTAAAAATTTAATTACTGATTTTGTAATTGATACAAATGAAGATAAAAATAAAATAAAGAAACTTATGTTAGTGTAGGTTTCTTTTAATTTTTATTAATTATTTTTAGTATATTTTTATATTTAGAAAAGTATAAATTATTGATATAGGATTATAAAGTGGTATTATTACGTAGACTAGGTAGTAATAATAGTTTATGAAAAAAGAAGTAATGTGTAATAATAAGAAAATGGTACAATAACAAAAATAGATAATGATGGTACTGGAGTAATACAAATAGTAGATAATGGAGAATTAAATATTTTAGATGATTTAACTATAAATGCAAAAAATATGGTATAAACGTATATGATACAGCAGTATTAAACTATTATGGTAATATTCTACTTACAGGTGAAGGTTATGCTATATCAGGAAGTGCTAGTAAATCTGATAATTTAACAGTTAATATATATATTAGAAAGTGTTAATAAGAATATAATTCAACAATAGGTACTAATAATGAATTAAGTGCTATTATAGCAGGAATATATTCGGCTAAGAATGAAACTAGTGGTCTAAAAATATTTTATTACACAAAATCTAATTAATAATAATTAAAAGTAATAAAGATTATAATTTCTTTATTATTTTTTTAT
>ERZ857969.3074-NODE-3074-length-17530-cov-3.948498_pt1 | contig 17530 bp, 7 predicted proteins | sample MGYA00519864_ERZ857969 | MGnify/ENA primary metagenome ERZ857969 (study PRJEB31778, sample SAMEA3449382) | human gut metagenome | biome: human gut; feature: human-associated habitat; material: faeces | place: United Kingdom | collected 2010/2012 ... | reverse complement strand
GCCGTCCAGGCGCTTAATATCCTTGAGAGCATCCGGGTAGAAAGCGACTTCGTGCCTACTCATTCAAACTCGACCTCATCCATCTGATCGAGTTCGTCCTGGCTCACGCCCAGCTCTTCCATAACATCAGACAGGGAGACAAGCATGTCGTCGCTCGTCTCAGCTGCCCTCTTAAGAGCCAGCGTTAACAAGGCGAGGTCTTCTTCCGCCTGCTTCGCCTCCCTGTATTCATCGGGAGTAACAATTACAAACGCTGGCTTGTTGTGTTTGAGGACCACAACAGGATTGTCGTCCCCAACCTTCGAAAAGGCAGCCGAGCCCTTGCCGTGGCTGAAATCGCTAATTGGAACAAGATTGTCGAGCATCTGCAATGCAGGCATAGATACCTCCTAAAAATGAATTCTTTTTGTCATTCATTTTTGCTGCATTGTGCCGCGCAACCGAAAGAACCTTCTAGGATGCGAATCCAATCCGATATTGACCGAAAAAATGGGACAAACAACTCTGAGTTGTTTGTCCCATTTCCCGGGTTGCGTTACGCCTTGTTGCGACGGCGGAAGAACGCTCCGATCGCCGCGAAGATGGCGCCGATACCGCCGACAGCCGCGACGGTCGTCACCGTCTGATCGCCGGTGTTGGGGATCTCGGATCCGCCCTTCTTACCGCCCTGGGCCTTATTGCCCGTCTGTCCGCCGGCGTTCGAACCGCCGCCAGACGTCTGACCACCGTTACCGGAGCCCTGGCTGCCGGAACCTCCGGTGTTGCCCGAGCCACCCTGGTTACCCGAACCGCCCTGATTGCCGGAATCGGCATCCTTGAGACCTTCGATTGCCAGCTTGAGCTGGTCATAGGCCGCCTGAAGCTGGGTGTCAGAAGCACTCTCATCACCCAAGACGTCCTCGGCGTAGGCAATGGCGTCCATCAGGGCCTTGACGGACTCGGCCGTCTTGCCCTTGGTGTCAGATTCCTTCGCCCGCTTGACCAGGGCCTTGAGCTGTTTCTTGGTCGGGTTCTCGACCGGGGTCACCGGAGTCTTCTCAAGCGCGTCGCGAGCACTCTCGAGTGCCTTGAGTGCCTGGTCGACCTCGTCCAGCGTGGCGTTCTCGTCGCTCAGGATGGCGCGGGCGCTCGCCAAGGCGTTCTGGAACGCGGTCCAGGAAGCCTCGGTGTAGTCGCTGGCCTTAAGGTCGCCGGCTGCAATCTCGGCATCGACCTTTTCAATCGCAGCGGTGAGGTCGTCCTTCGCCACCGGGTCGGGAACAGCCGTGCCGTAGAACTTGAGCTCCGATAGGCTGCAATACGTATCGACGCTGTCACCGCCGGCATGGAGCACCTTAACGGTTACGTAGCGGCCGCGCATTGAACTGAAGCTCATCTGCTTCCAGTCGCCGCGGTCGCTGAGCACACGGCCGTCGTTGTCGAAGGTAAACGTACCCATCGATACGGCGGAGCCGTTCTCATACCCGTCGGCGGTGTCGGACACGAGCACCTCAGCCTCAAAGATATCGCCGTTGGTACCAACGTTCTGACGCGGCAGGAACGTTACGTCGGTGAGGTCGTAATCGCGACCGAGGTCGACAGTCAGATGCTGGGGCATGCCCGTCGGGTTGGCCCAGTCGCTGTGCCAAATCGTCTGCTCGTCGCCGTCGAGGGCGTGGGAGGCGTCACCGTTGTCGTAGTCGGCTTCGCTTGAGAATTCAGTCACCTTGACATTCTCGCGATTCTCGGGCGTGTTGATGAGGTTCTTCTCATCCACGGGGCGCATCTTGAGGCCGTCGATCGCCTTCTCGATCTTAGCCGTGGCGTCCGCCACGTCTTTCTTGCTGTAGCTGCCCTGGCCGCTGTCGAGGAGCTTTTGCGCCGCCTCGACCGCAGACGCGAGCGCTGCATAGGAATCCTTGGTGTAGACGGACTCGCTGTAACCTTCGGCCTTGGTGAGTGCGCCCATAAGCGCGGACGTGTCAACACCGGCCTTGACTTCGACCTCATAAGACGCGGTCTTGGTGGGATCGAGCACCGAAGCCACGGTGATCTTGGCCTTGCCGGCCTTGTTGGCGCGCAGGTAGTAGTTGACGCTGTCGCCGGCCTGGACGGCGGAAACGCTCACCACAGAGGGCTCGGAGCTCTCGACCGTCACGTAAGGATAGCCAGCGCTCTCGGGCGTGGCCTTGGCGTCGACAAGCGTCATGTCGCCCTCGAAGAGCGCGGTCTGGTTCTCGCCCAGCTCGACGCCCCCGATAGCCTCGACGCCCTGCGTGTAGTTAAAGTTAATCTCGCGCAGAGTGAGCATCTGGTCACCCGATGCCTCAAGCGGCGTTACCTCAACCTTGGTCGCCTTCTTGCCCTTATTCTCAGCTGAGAGGCCAAAGGCATAGCGGGCCTGATAGGAATCGAAGCGTCCGCCCGAGAACTCCTGGATCGAGCCGTCCTCAAACGTCACGACGGCCTTGATCTTCTGCACGGTGCCGTTGCCGCCGTTGCGGTTAACGACCTCGACGCTATCGAGTTTCGACGGCGTCTTGAAGGCGAACGTCATCGTGGCGGGCAGCTTGACGTAGGTCGGCATCTTGCCGTCGATCCAGTTGGGCTCATAGTTCCACAGGAACTCGAAGTCGTTGCCGCCCTCATTGTTGTCGAACAGTCCGTCATAGCTCTTCTGCTGGATGAACTTCTCGACGTTGGTGCCGTCGTCGTCGGTGGGGAGCTCGTCGTTGGTCATCGTGATGCCAAAGGCGTCGCGGCCGTACTCGGACTTGGTGGGCTGCGGGACATCGGGCATCGTCACCGTGCCATCGCTCGCAAACTCAAGTGCATCGCATGCCGGGCCGATGAGCCACGATGTCGAAGGCAGTTCGACCTTGCCGGCGGTCTTGGCCTTGAGCTTGAAACTCGCCACCGCGCCGGTGCCGTTGTAGAGCTTGCCATCGCCACGGTTGGCGAAGGCCAGGTTGATAGTCTGCGTGCCGTCCGTGAACTGTACCTTCTCGCGCGACAGGTTCTCCATGCCGGCGGTCGAGCCGTCCTGCGAGATGCTCTCGGAGACAAACTCGAACTGATCGCTCTTGAAGTTGACGAGTGCACCCAGGGCGTTGACGTTCTTGGCGTCGGCTGCATAAACGTCGACAGTGATCTCGTCGCCGGCCTCGACTTCGGTCTTGCTGGGGATCACCGCGAGCGTGCCGGCGACCTTGCCCTTTTGTTTGGTGCCGCCGTCGAGCCCCGCCATGGTGAACGAGTAATCGTAAGCGTCATAGACCCCGTTGCCGTTGAGGTCGGCAAAGTGGTCGCGGATCTGCGAGATGAACGTCGAGGCTTCGGGTTCGCGGTTCTCGAGACCCAGGTAGTTCTTCATGTTGGAGTAGTCGCCGTCGGAAATCATTGCCTTGTTGAGGTTGGATCCCACAGCAAAGCCGTCGGTGCCGTCGGTCTTGTAGATGGCGATCTCGGTGGCGGAGAAGAAGTTGCCGACCGAGGCGAGCGGCGTCATGCGCACGTAGCGCGCGGCCACCGTGCCCTCGAATGCCACTGTCTTGCAGGTGGCGGAACGCGCCCAATCGACCTCCTGGCTCGTCCAGTGGACACCGTCGAGGCTCGTCTCGATGCGCATCTTGGTCACCGTGCCGTTGCCGGCATCGTCGCGCGGGTAGTACTCGAGCTTGTCGAGCTTGTACGCGCGTCCGTAATCGACGGTGAGCGCCTTGCCCAGGTCGTTGCCGCCGGAGTGGAAGCCACCGTCGCCCGACTGGAACTCATGATCGAAGGCAAGGTCGGCCGAATGGCTGCCGTAGAGCGAACCCTCCCAGGTGATCTTCTCGGCCTCGGGGACGTTGCGCCATGGATCGAGCGCGGAGTTCGCCTCCAGCACGCCGCTCCAGGCGGAGTAGCCATCGGCGTTGCGCGAGCGAATCCGGTAGGTGTGCTTGCTGTTGTAGGCGAGATCGGTGTGGGTGAACTCGGCCATATCTCCCACGGCAAACACGGTGCCGTCGACCTTCAGGTCATACCCGGTCGCACCATCCACCTTATCCCAGGTGAGCTTGATGCTCGTGGGGGTCGTGGCGTCCTCGGGGGCGGCGAGGTTCGCGGGCGCGGAGAGTTTCTCGTTCAAGCGGTCGACCGCCATCGTGGCGTCAGCGTTCGCAAAGCCGCCGAGTTCGAGCGTCTGCTCGGCCGCGGCGACGTCGGTCTTTGCGAACTTGACATAGACCTTGGGGTTCGTGGTGATCTTTATTTCGTTGAAGCTCTCGCCCTTCTCCGCCTCGCTGTTATCTGCATCGCTGCCGTAGCGGTTGAGGTTGGGGGTCTCGTTGTAGAAGTAGACCGCCTGGCCGGCCTCGGGGGTCGCGGCGTCAAAGGCCTCCTGCGAGTCGACCTCGGTCACGTTGAGCGCGGAACCGCCGTTCTTGGCGACGACGCTCGTGGGCTTGGCGGACACGTTGGCCACAAAGGTCGTCGTGCGATTTGAGTCGTAGCCGCTATAGCCACCCTGCGAAGCCTCGGCGGTAAACGTGGCGGTGCCGCCCGCGGCCTGGGAGCGATAGACGGTGCTCACATGCTCGCCGTAGGATATGTTGTCGATCGTGCCGTAGGAGTCATCCTTGGTCGTGTTGTTCTCGATGGAGGAACCGTCGTCCTCATACTGCGTGAAGCTGCCTTCACCCTCGGTCGCATAGAACTCGACGATACGCTGGGAGCGATCGGTGCCCTTGGTGTTGGAGGCGCTCACGGCCTCGGGGTTGTTGTTCTCGGCATACATCGGCACGATGCTGTTGGCCTTCACAAAGAGTGGCAGCTTCCAGAGCGGTGCCTCGTAGTTGTTGAGGACCTGGCCGCCGCGGTACTGCTTGCCCGAGAAGTAGTCGATCCAGATAGTGGGGCTATCGTCGGTACCGTAGTTGGGCAGGTAGATGCCGTTGCGCACGTCGTTGCCGGCATCGTCGGCCTGGGTGTCCTGATACACCGGGGCCACCAGGAAGTTCTCACCGAACATGTACTGGTACTGCGTCGAGGTGCTCGCGGCATAGGTGGAGTTGTCGGAGAGCAGCATGGCGCGGATCATGGGCAGGCCGGTGTCGCCGTTGCCCGTGTCGATGTTAGCCGCCGAGGCCGCGCTCGTGTAGATATAGGGCATGAGCTGCGCCTTGAGCTTGAGATAGAAGCGCGAGATGCCCGTATAGGGATCGCCGTGCGTCATGGGCGACTTGCGGTAGGAGCCCCAACCGTCCATGTCGAGCATCGTGGGCGTGAAAGTCTTCCACTGGTAGTCACGGGTGGAGATGACGGGACTGCCGCCAAAGATGCCGTCCATGTCGGACCCGATGTTGGGGTTGCCCGAGAGGCTCTGGCCGATATACGTGGGGATATGGAAGCGGATGTACTCCCAGTTTCCGCCATACTGGTCGCCCGTCCAGATGCCGCCGAAGCGTTGCGTGCCGGCCCATCCGTCGAGCGTGATGATGTTGGGGCGCTTGTTGGCGCCGGTCGTCACGGTGTCATATGCCGTCTTGATGCCGTTGAGGCCAAAGGAGTAGCCGGAACCCACCCAAGCGACGTCGGTCTTGAGGGTGGTGATGCCGCCGACCTTGACCTCGGATTCAAAGTCGCGCAGCAGGTGCCAAGGGGTCTCGGGGTTGCTATCGGGCTCGAGGTTGGACTGAGTCCAGAGACCCGTGCTCACACCCTTGGAGTTGGCGTACTCGGTGAACTTCTTGAGATTATCCACATTGGCGCGCACGGCGTTGAGGCGCTCGGCCGAGCTTGTGCCGTCCTCGTTGACGCCGCCCGTCTTGTAGTAGCCGTTTTGGCCGTAGCCCGCGCCGTAGCCGTCGTTAGGCAGGAACCAGCCGAGCGGCATGTCGTTGTTCGCATAGTCATCGATGACCTGCCGGGCGGAGAACTGGCGGTCGAAGTCGGTCGCCTTCATGTTCTCGGTGTCGACCGTGGGACCCTCGCCGTTCAGCGTCTCTGACGCGAGCGTGCCGTCAAGCTTGTAGCCGGTGGCCATGCCGGACTCGTACTTGACGTCGCCCTTCTCGCTCGATGATATGCTGCCCTTGGTCTCCCAGGCCTTCTGGCCTGCCGTGGTGGACCAGCCGTCGCGGTTGTAGGCGTTGAGATGACCCAGATAAAAACCGTACTCGGGCAGGAGAACGGGATTGCCGGTCACCTTGTAGTAGTCCTGGAGCATCTCGGTCGCCACGTTCGAGGCGCCCCCATCCGTCGCCACAAAGTAGTAAGCGTCGAACTCGTTCTCGCTGTGCGAGGTCTTGACCGTCGAGGCGTCCGACGAGCCAAAGTCATAGGAACCCTCGGCAAACGTGTTGCGAAGCACACCGTAACCGTCGCTCGTCCAATAGAACGGGTTGGGCGAGGCCACGCCGCCGTCGGTCCAGTTGTTGGTGTTCGAGATGGCGATGGTCTGGTTGGTGTGCAGGAAACGCCCGTTTTGGGTGCCGCCGCCAAAGAAGTTCTCGGACTTATCCTTGGCGAGCGTCTGGACGGTGCCCTTCTTATCGAGGTCGAGCGACTGGGACTCGGAGACCACGACGCGGTCACCGCTCTTGATGCTCATCTTGCCCGTCGCCTTGTCGAGGATCACAGTCGCCTTGCCGCCGGTGATTTCGATCGCATCGCCCTTGTCGGACACCGTCGCGCTCGGCTTGCTGTAGGTATCGGACGTATCGGGCTGTGCCTGAATCTTGGCTGTGTGCGATTTGCTGCGCGGCGTGGCGTATTCGGAAAACTCGCCCTTGGGGTCGACGTTGTAACGGAAGATACCGTCCTCGAGGAACGTGATGCGTCCCTTGATGCCGTCGGCGAAGTTGATATCGACGACGTTCGAGGCTGTCTGCGACACGGCTGCCGATTCAACGCCCTTGAGCGGCGTGGCGATTGCCTGTTGGGGCGCGGCGAAGGCGAGCGTCGCTGCCGTGGCGACGAGAACCGCGCTGCCCTTCACCCACCTTTTTGTAAAAATCGAATTCTTGCGCACCTGGACTCCTTCCCCCCGACAAGCGAGAGTGTCATGGATGCTCGCGAAGCAGCAAGCCGCTCGCATCCAACGGGTGGGATGTTCGGTACATTCCGTGCAATGGGCCCACCCGTTACTTGGGCAACTGGTAGTAACCAGATAACCGCCCATACGGTGCTGGTAGCATAAGCGCGTAGAAGTATGCCCCTCCCCCTCAATTCGCCAGGCGGTGATAAATCAACCGTCAAAGGTCAAGTGGGCTTAAATAGCAATACCAATAGCTTCTTAAATCCAGTACCAGATAGACAAAACTACACTGTTTATCAGGTATTATTTTGACCATACCAGTTGTTAGGTATGAACTTAAATCGTCATGAGAATGTTATTTTTAACCCCCCGATTTATATAGCAGTTAAACTCAATGATCGAACCGTTACAGATTTAGGCGTCTAAGCTCATAACATCTGACGGCGGATTTGGACACTGGTTGTTACATGTTTAGATGTCTAAAAATGAAACGAGGGGTTCGTCTAAATCTGTAACAGTTAGGCCAAAAATCGGGCTCCAGATGTTACATACGTAGACGTCTAATCCTGCAACATCCCGCTCGGCCCATACGCTCGGCCCATAAAAAATGGGACAAACAACTCTGAGTTGTTTGTCCCACACATTCTCTTTTTTAGCCCTAGTCATCGCGCAAAGCCCCTTCTGCAGCACACGATGCAGCCAAGTCACCACAGCCCGGGGCGGGAGGCGGACCTTTCTCTCGGAAAACTTCGCGAAGCCCAGTTTCCGAGAGAAAGATCCGATCACGCCCCGGGCGACGGGATGAGTCTTACACCGTGTACTGCGGCAGGTCCTGCAGGGCAATGACGTCCATACCCATGTCGTTGGCGCTGCCGTGGCCCTGCTGGTCCTCGCGCACCGCCTCGATGGCACTCACGTACGTGTTGGCCGCAGACATCGCGGTCACGCAGGTCACACCGCGGCGCACGGCCTCGGTGCGCAGCAGGTAGCCGTCACCGCGCGAGCCCGGACCGTACGGCGTGTTGATGATCACCGCGATCTTGCCGTCGGCGATCAAATCGCCGATGTTGGGACGCTCGCCGTCGTGCGGGCCGCCGATCTTCTCCACGACCTCGCAGGTCACGTTGCCGCCGCGCAGCACGCGCGCCGTGCCCTCGGTGGAGCAGATATCAAAGCCCAAGTAGCGCAGGATGCGGGCGACCGAAAGGATATGGCGCTTGTCGCGGTCGCACACGCTAATGAACACCTTGCCGGCGCTCGGGTCGGGCAGCTTGTAGTCAATCGCCAGCTGCGTCTTGGCGTATGCCTCGGGATAGCTCTTGGCGATACCCATGACCTCGCCCGTCGACTTCATCTCGGGCCCCAGGATGACGTCGGCTCCTGGGAAACGGCCCCAGGGCATAACGGCTTCCTTCATGCAGAACCAGTCCAGCTGGCGCTCGTCGCTCGGCAGGCCCAGGCTCGCGATGGAATCGCCTGCCATGATACGCGCGGCGCACTTGGCCAGCGGCACGCCGGTGGCCTTGGAGATAAACGGCACGGTACGGCTGGCACGCGGGTTGGCCTCGATCACGTAGACGGTCTCGCCCTTGATGGCATACTGCACGTTGACCAGGCCGCGGACTCCCAGCGCCATCGCGATACGGCGCGTGGTCTCGCGAAGCTTCGTCTGCAGGCTCTCGCTAAAGCTGAACGGCGGGATGCAGGTCGCAGAGTCGCCGGAGTGGATGCCGGCCTCCTCGATGTGCTCCAGAATACCGCCGATGTAGACCTCTTCGCCATCGCACAGGGCGTCGACATCGGACTCGATCGCACCCTCCAGGAAGCGGTCCAGATACACCGGGTAGTCGGGGCTGATGCGCGCAGCCTCGGCCATATAATCGCGCAGATGCTCGGCATCGTAAGCGATCATCATGCCGCGGCCGCCCAGCACGTAGCTCGGACGCACCAGCAGCGGGTAGCCGATGTGCGCGGCCACAGCCTCGGCCTCCTCAAACGAGGTGGCCTGGCCCGCCGGCGGGTACATGATGCCCAGCTTGTCGAGCAGGGCGGCAAAGCGCTCGCGGTCCTCGGCAAAGTCGATGGCGTCGGGCTTGGTGCCCATAATGTTCACGCCGCTCTCCTCGAGCATGCGCGCCAGTTTAAGCGGGGTCTGGCCGCCAAGCGTCACCACGACGCCGTCGGGTCGCTCAACGTCGATGACATCCATGACGTCCTCGTAGGTGAGCGGCTCAAAGTACAGGCGATCCGAGGTGTCGTAGTCGGTCGAGACGGTTTCGGGGTTGCAATTGACCATGATGGTCTCGAAGCCGCGGGCCGCCAGCGCGTAGCTCGCGTGCACGCAGCAGTAATCGAACTCGATACCCTGGCCAATGCGGTTGGGTCCGGCACCCAGGATCATCGCCTTGGGCTTGTCCGCCGGCGTGGTCTCGTCGGGAGCCACGCACTTCTTGGCATCCGGGCTCGTGCGGTAGATGTTCTCGTAGGTCTTGTAGTGGTACTCCGTGGCGCTCGAGAACTCGGCCGCGCAGGTATCGACCGTCTTCATGCTGGGAACCACGCCCAGACCCTTGCGGTAGGCGCGCACAAAGCGCTCGTCCGAGCCGGTCAGTGCAGCGATCTCGGCGTCGCTCGTGCCGTACTGCTTGAGCAGGCGCATCGCGTCGGCATCGATATCCTCCACGCGCAGGCCGCGGATGCTCTCCTGGATCTGCACCATGTCGTTGATGCGGTTGAGATACCACGGGTCGATGCCGCAGATAGCGTGGATACGCGCGATATCCCAGCCGCGGCGCAGGGCCTCGACCACAAAGAAAATGCGATGCTCGGTCGGGGTGACCACGGCCTGAGCGAGTTCGTCGTCGCTCAGCTTGTCGGCACCCTCCTTGCCACCGGCGCAGATACCTTGGTGACCGTCCTCCAGCGAACGCATGGCCTTGCCGAAGGCCTCCTCAAAGGTGCGGCCAATCGCCATGATCTCGCCCACGGCCTTCATGCGCGTGGTGAGCGTGGGGTCGGTGCCCTTGAACTTCTCAAAGGCAAAGCGCGGCACCTTGACGACGCAGTAGTCGATCGTGGGTTCAAAGCAGGCGGGCGTGGCCTTGGTGATGTCGTTGACGATCTCGTCGAGCGTGTAGCCAACGGCAAGGCGCGCGGCGGCCTTGGCGATGGGGAAGCCCGTGGCCTTGGAGGCAAGCGCGGACGAACGGCTCACGCGCGGGTTCATCTCGATGACGATCAGGCGACCGGTGTTGGGGTTCACGGCAAACTGCACGTTGGAGCCGCCGGTCTCGACGCCGATCTTCTCCAGAATGGCGAGCGAGGCCACGCGCATGCGCTGATACTCAAGGTCGGAAAGCGTCTGCGCCGGCGCCACGGTGATGGAGTCGCCGGTGTGCACGCCCATGGGGTCGAGATTCTCGATGGAGCACACGATGATGCCGTTGCCGGCGTGGTCACGCATGACCTCCATCTCGTACTCTTTCCAGCCCTCGATGGACTCCTCGACCAGTACCTCGTGGGCGGGCGAGAGCTCCAGGCCCTGGCTCACGATAGAGACGAGCTCCTCGTGGGTGTGAGCGATGCCGCCGCCGGCGCCGCCGAGGGTAAAGCTCGGGCGCAGTACGCAGGGATAGCCCACGCGCTCGGCGATGGCCTCGGCGTCGGCCACGCTGTAGGCATAGCCCGAGCGCGCGACCTCCAGGCCGATCTCGGCCATGGCCTCGTTAAAGAGTTTGCGGTCCTCGCCGCGCTCGATAGCGGCCAGGTCGCAGCCGATCATCTCGACGCCGTACTTGTCGAGCGTACCGTCCTTTGCCAGCTCGACGGCGGCGTTCAGACCGGTCTGGCCGCCCAGCGTGGGCAGCAGCGCGTCCGGGTGCTCTTTCTTGATTACGCGCTCGATAAATTCGGCGGTGATGGGCTCGACATAGGTGCGGTCGGCCAAGCCCGGGTCGGTCATGATGGTCGCCGGGTTGGAGTTGACCAGGATGACCTCAAAGCCATCCTCCTTGAGCACTTTGCAGGCCTGGGCGCCGGAGTAGTCGAACTCGCAGGCCTGGCCAATAACGATGGGGCCCGAACCAATGACGAGGATGCGCTTGATGTCAGTACGTTTCGGCATGTTAGTTCTCCTCGGTCTCGGTCGCGGCGGTCTCGGCGAAATTCCAGCCAGCCAGGCGGTCCTTCGCAGTGTCGATGTCCAGATAGTTCTCCTCGCCGTCCATGAGTCGCGTAAAGGCGGTAAAGAGATAGTGGGCATCGGTGGGGCCGGGCGAGGCCTCGGGATGATACTGAACCGAGAAGCACGGGGCGTCGAGCAGCTGGATGCCCTCGGCGGTACCGTCATTGAGGTTCACGTGCGTCAGGCGAATGCGGCCGAAGCGCTCGTTCATCACGACCGGCGCGATGCCGCGACGCACCCAGGCGCGCAGATCGCCATCGACCACATGCTCGGTCTCGCCGCCGGAGAGTTCGGGGATTAGCTTGCCCAAGCTGGGGAACAGCAGGCCAAAGCCATGGTTTTGCGCGGTAATCTCCACGCGACGGCTCACCAGGTTCATGACCGGCTGGTTGCCACCGCGGTGACCAAACTTAAGCTTTTCCATCTGGGCGCCGCAGGCCAGGCTGATCATCTGATGACCCAGGCAAATGCCAAAGACCGGCACCTTACCAATCAGCCGCTGCACCTGCTCGTAGGTCTCCACCACGGCGTCGGGGTCGCCGGGGCCGTTGGACAAAAAGACGCCGTCGGGATTCATATCGAGGACCTGACTCGCGGGCGTATCCCACGGCACGACGGCAAGATCGCAGCCGGCGCGCACCAGGCCCTCCAGAATGCCGCGCTTCACGCCGCAGTCGTAAGCGACCACCTTGTGACAGGCAGGAGCGGCGGCAGCGAGCGCAAAGTCATGCGTAGCGGGCAGGTCGGCAGCTGCAAACTCGTGAGGCGCGGGGCAGCTCACGGTCTTGACCAGGTTCTCACCCACCAGTGTCGGCGCTGCGGCCAGACGCTCGGCAAGCTCGTCGGCGTCAAAGACCTCGGTCGAGATAATGCCCATCTTGGAGCCGTTGTCGCGCAGATGGCGCACCAGGGCGCGGGTGTCGATACCCTCGATGGCAACGATACCGTGGTCACGCAGGTACTCCGGCACGCTGACGGCCGAGCGCCAGTTGGAAGGCGTAGCGCACATGTCGCGGACGATCATGCCGCGCATGGCCGGAGCGCTCGCGGGGCGAGCGGCATCACCGGGGAAGGCCGACTGGACGTCGGTCTCGTCGATGCCGTAGTTACCGATCTGCGGATAGGTCATGGTTACGATTTGGCCGGCATAGCTCGGGTCGGTCATGACCTCAAAATAGCCCTCGAGCGAGGTGTTGAAGCAGACCTCGCCGGTCGCAGTACCCTCGGCGCCGCATGCGCGTCCATAAAAAATGGTCCCATCCTCAAGGTACAGGATGCAGGGACCGCAGGTGCCCTTGCTGGTTTTGGCCAGCATACGCTGGCAAAGCTCGCTGGGCGCGATGGTGCGGGCGGCAGCGCCCGCGGTATGGTTGTTCGCCATAGTTCTCCTTCCCGGTCTCTCTGGACCGGCTTAAAGGTGGGTAGTTAGGCCTCACAGTATTGTAACCGCAAGTATGCGCCATGGCGTTAATTTCATCGAAATGTTTACGAAATGATAATTATGACTTCCTATGCATAAATGATTCGTGCCTGCTGCTGGGTAGCTAATTTGGGACGGGGATCTTTTAGCTACCCCGGCATCTAACGCGGACGGTTTGGTCGATTGACGGCCAGGGCAGCTAAAAGAGACACGTCCCAAATTAGCCACCCTCTATCCAGAAATAATCCCGCGTGGGCACTTGGCTCACACGGGATGATGATGCCTTATTTGTCCTGCTCCAGCAGATCGGACGGCGTGCGGTCGGGCTTGCCACCACGGAAGATCTCGCGGCCATGCAGACGGTGTTCCAGGTCACGCTCGGCCTTCTCTTCCGTAATCTTGGTCTGGCTCACCACCGGGTCCTCGATCAGCGATGACACCGAGTTCACCTGTTTTTGAATGCGCTCGGCAATCGTGTCGTCCATGCTCACGATGCGCATCTTCCAGTCGATGCTCGTGGCATTCGACGAACTCTTGGTCCATACGAACGTCAGGATGGCACTCTGGTGACCCTGCGCGGGAAACATACCAAAGAAGGAATCGTGCTGGATGTTGCTGTCCTCATCGATATAGGCGTGCACGTTGTACACCACGCGGTCAATCTTATCGTTGAGCAGCGCGTTGGTCGCGAGCGCCGCTGCTTGAATCTGACCGTTGGACAGCAGCTCAAGCTCGTTGGCAGACGACGTGTCCAGCACCGTCACCTCGACCGTGCCCGTACGCTCGTCGGCCTCGTCTACGGTAAAGTCGAGCGGGAACTGCGTAAAGCCGTTGCCCCACTCAAGGCCGCCCTTCAGCGCCGTGGAAACAGTGTCCACCGAGACGCTCTCGGACAGGTTGGCGGTATTCAGGCGGCGCATCACGCCGTAGCCGACCTGCATACCCACGATCAGCACAAGGATGCCGATAACCACAGCCATGGCGGTCTTCGTAATGGTATGGCTCACCTGCGAGCCCGAAGGGTCGTCCTCGGACAACGGGTCGACCTGCTTTGTCCGGTTCGCGCGATCCTCACTGCGAAGCTGCGCCAGAGCCGCCCTGTCGCCGCGCTTGGCCGCAGCCTCTTTCTCGCGCATGCGCTCAGTGCGCTTTTTGGCAAGCGTCGGATCCAAAACGCCGGATGCGTCGATCTCGGAGAATAACTCCGTCACTTCTTCCGGAGTCAAAGGGTTCTTCTCAGCCATAAACTTCCTGTCGCATCAATCAGTCGAGCTCGTGCGCACGCGCACCTTCGAACTGCATTCGATAGTAACGGGCATAGGTGCCGCCACGGGCGAGAAGCTCCTCGTGCGTGCCACGCTCCACAACGCGACCATGCTCAACGGTCGCAATCTCATCGGCGTGCTTAATGGTCGAGAGACGATGGGCGATGATAATCGTGGTGCGGCCGCGTGCCAGCTCTTCGAGTGACTCCTGCACCGCCTCCTCGCTCTCGTTATCCAAAGCACTCGTCGCCTCGTCCAAAATCAGGATCTTGGGGTTCTTGAGAAACACGCGCGCGATGGCGACGCGTTGCTTCTGTCCGCCCGAAAGGCGGCTGCCGCGCTCGCCCACTACGGTGTCGTAGCCCTGCGGCAGCGACTCGATAAAGGCATCAATATTGGCGCGGCGAGCGGCCTCGGCGATTTCATCCGCCGTAGCACCCGGCTTGCCGTACGCGATATTCTCGCCAATCGTGCCGTCGAACAGATAGACATCCTGCTGCACCAAGCCGATGGCGCGGCGCAGGCTCTGCTGCGTCACATCACGCACGTCCTGACCGTCGATACTAATGGATCCGGCAGCCACGTCATAAAAGCGCGGCAGCAGCGAACAGGTCGTGGACTTGCCACCGCCCGAAGGGCCAACCAAAGCGATGGTCTGCCCGGGCTTGATGGACAGATCCATATGGTCGATAACGGGACGCTCGTCGGCATCGCCCTCGCCCAGCTCGATATCCTCATAGCTAAAGCACACGTCGCGATACTCAACAGCGCCCGCCGCCACCTGCAGGTCCGTAGCGCCCGGCTTATCTTGAATATCCGGTGCAGTCGAGAGCACCTCGTCCATACGCTTAAAGCCGGCGATGGCCTTCTGATACATTTCGGCGGAATTGACAAGCGTCTCGAGCGGTGTGCAGAACAGCGAAATGTAGAGCGCGAAGGTCGCCATATCGACTGCCTGCAGCTGTCCCTGGGCGACCAGCCAGCCGCCCAGCAGCACCACGATCACATAGAGCACGCCCGAAAGCAGACCATACGTCGCGGTATAGACGCCCATGGCGTGGTACATGTTCTCCTTGGATGAAAGGTAGCGATCGTTGGAGGCGCGGAACTTAGCGCGCTCGGTCTCCTCATTCGCAAAGCTCTTGACCACGCGCATGCCCGCCAGCGAATCCTGCAGCTGCGCATTGATGCCGCTGATCTTTTTGCGGTTGTCGCTAAAGACCTCACGCATGCGCATGTTCTGCCAAAACATGATGACCGCAAATGCCGCCGTCACCACGGCCATGGCAAGTGCCAGCACCGGGGAAATGGTAAAGAGGATCACAAACGAGCCGATGATCTCGATACCGCAGATGATGATCCATTCGGGTACGTGATGCGCCGCCTCGCAGATATCGAACAGGTCGTTGACCACGCGACTCATCATGTCGCCCGAGCTGTTGCGATCGAAGTATGCAAAGCTAAAGCGCTCGTACTGGTCAAACAGGTCCTCGCGCATCTTGGACTCCATGCGCGCACCCATCACGTGGCCCCAGTAGCTCACAAAGTAGCGGCAGGCGCAACGGACGGCATACATCAACACCAAGCCCACCGCGACCATGCCGAGCGCCTGCATAATGGCAGCCTGACCCTGGGTAAACAACCCACCGGTCAAATTGCGCAGAATAATAGGGAACGCCAAGTCAATGGCGGCAAGCACCAGGGCACAAACAGTATCGGCAACAAAAAGCCCCATCTGAGGCTTGTAATAGGAAAGAAAACGCTTAAACATAATCACCTTACGCGGTTTTACCAAACCGCGTTTCGTCTCGACGCTGCAAGTACCCCATTTGGACAATCTGGCCTTCAATCGTCGGTCGCGTATATCCATACGCTTCCCTCCTCTTTCAGGCCACCTTGCCTCAAATGGAGCACTTTCGCTTACTTGCACAAACCTGCGAGATTATCCTCACCCGCTAGAGATCCGCGCCACCCAGGCGATGCGCGATGCTGTCGCAAGCCAGGGCACCAACGACGGTCTTGGCGTCTTCGATCTTGCCGTCGAGTACGGCGTCGATCAGCTCGTGCAGCGGCACCAGGTCCACGTTGACAAACTCGTCATCGTCGGGATTGGGCGCATCAAACTCGAGCTTGGTAGCCAAGTAGATGTGGATGATCTCATCGCAAAAACCGCAAGACGTGACAATCGACGTCAAAAAGCGAATGCGACCGGCCCTAAAGCCCGTCTCCTCGTGCAGCTCGCGCTTAGCGCAATCGAGCGGATCCTCGCCCGGGTCGAGCTTGCCGGCGGGAATCTCGACCGTCACGCGGTCGATGGCGGTGCGGTACTGACGCACCAGTACGATCTTGCCGCTCTCGGTCAGTGCCACAACGGCCGCCGCACCCGGATGGCGAACGATATCGCGGGCGCTGCGATGACCGTTGGGCAGCTCAACCTCAAGACGGTGGACGTCGAGGATCTTGCCCTTCCAGGCGCACTCCTCCGAAAGAATCTTCTCGTGCAGCTCGGCATCGTGCGGGTCGTCGTCACCCAGCACCAGCGCCGGCTCGTCAGCGACCTCGCCACCAGGCTCGCCCTCGGCGTGCCCATACATGCGGCTGTCCTCTTCGACGATCTGCGCGTCCACGAGCTCTTCGTTCTTCTCGTCCATCCGTCTCATTCCTCTCGGATTTTAGGCATCCCAGGCATCGCGGCCGCGCAGCGCGCGCAGGCCGATATCGTGACGCAGGGTCTTGCCCTCAAAATCAATCTTCTCGCAGGCCTCGTAGGCAAGGTTGCGAGCGTTCTCGAACGTGTCGCCCAGAGCGGTCACGGCAAGCACGCGGCCACCATTGGTCACGAGCTGGCCGTCCACCACGGCAGTGCCCGCGTGGTACACGGTCACGTTCTCCATGGCCTCGGCATCCTCAATACCGGTGATGACCTTGCCCTTCTCGTAGCTGCCGGGATAGCCCGCACTCGTCAGGACAACGGCCACGGCCCACTCGTCACGCCAGTCGAGCTCAATCTGATCGAGCTCGCAGTTGGCGCAGGCGAGCATGACCTCAACCAGGTCGTTCTTAAGGCGCGGCAGCACGACCTGCGTCTCGGGATCACCAAAGCGGGCGTTGAACTCCAGTACCTTGGGGCCGGCGGGGGTGAGCATAAAGCCGCCGTACAAGCAGCCGCGGTAGTCGATACCCTCGGCAGCAAGCTCGGCCACGGTCTGCTCCATGACCGCCACCATCGTGGCGTGCTCCTCGTCGGTCACGATGGGCACCGGGCTGTAGACACCCATGCCGCCGGTGTTGGGGCCCTTGTCGCCCTCGAGCGCGCGCTTGTGGTCCTGCGAGGTGGCCATGGGGCGAACGGTCTTGCCGTCGGTAAAGGCAAGCAGCGAGCACTCGGGACCAACGAGCATCTCCTCGATAACCACGGTGCTGCCGGCATCGCCAAAGGTGCCGCCAAAGCACTCGCGCACGGCCTCCTCGGCCTGCTCAAGTTCAGTCGCCACGATAACGCCCTTGCCCGCGGCAAGGCCGTCGGCCTTGACGACCAGCGGGGCGCCCTGCTCGCGCACGTAGGCGAGAGCCGAAGCCTCGTCGGTAAACGAACCATAGGCTGCCGTCGGAATGCCCGCACGCTCCATGAGCTGCTTGGAGAACAGCTTGGAGCCCTCCATCTG
>ERZ857969.3057-NODE-3057-length-17646-cov-3.648172_pt1 | contig 17646 bp, 19 predicted proteins | sample MGYA00519864_ERZ857969 | MGnify/ENA primary metagenome ERZ857969 (study PRJEB31778, sample SAMEA3449382) | human gut metagenome | biome: human gut; feature: human-associated habitat; material: faeces | place: United Kingdom | collected 2010/2012 ... | reverse complement strand
AAGAATATACCAGTTTTTCTCATCCATTAATTATGTCAGATTTTATATTAGAAAATTCATCTAATCTTTCGATTAGTGATGAAGATACACTTTGTGTATGTAGATTAATAAAATCACATATGGGCCCATGGAATAAAAAGGGAGATATAACTCTACCTATTCCAAAAGAAAAAGATGAGATTTTTGTACATCTTTGCGATTATATTGCATCAAGAAGATTTTTAAATGTAAATTTTGATAATAATGAAATAACAGATGAAATTAACACTAAGAGGGCAATATGACAAATTTTACAAAAAAAGAAATTATTAATACTTTTGTTAAATTATTAAATGAAAAAGAATTTGATAAAATAAAAATAACAGAAATTGTTAAAGAATGTGGCATAAATAGGAATACTTTCTATTATCATTATGAAGATATTAATGATCTAGCAAAAAGCTTTTTGGATGACTTAAAAGAAAAAATTGTTGATAGTTGTAAAGATGATGAAGAAAAAAGAAAAATTAAATTTGTACGTGCGAAAGAATTTTTGTCTCAAAATAGAAATGCAATTTATCATATATATAATTCAAGTTTAAAAGATTATTTTGAACAGGATGTTTATAATGCAATAGAGGCTTTAATAATTTGGTATAAAAACGAAAATTATAGGAATATTAATATTGATAATGAAGAAGAGATGTTTATTATAAGATTTTTTACTGGTGCGATAACTAGTTATATGTATTATTGGTTAAAAATAGGAATGCCTTTTGAACCTGATAGAATAATTAATAAAATGACATCATTATTAAAATCTACTTTTGATAGTGTTTTTCTTAATATTGAAAAAAAATAGACAAGTATATATAAATTGTCTATTTTTTAGACACTTTAAAATAATTAACTATTCAAAATAATTAATATAAGTGTTAATATTTTATTAGAGAGGAGATATGAAATGTTAAAAAAGTTTAATAAGTTTATGTTGATTACAATGCTATTTTCAATTATGTTATGTTTAATGGGAATAATTTTAATTATATATCCAGACATATCATTAAAAGTAATCGCATTAATTATTGCAGTATCTATGATAGTTGGAGGATTGTTTTTAATTATTGATTTTGGAGGAAGAATATTATTTACAAATTTTATGACAATAGGTATTTTACTATTTATTATGGGTGTAATATTACTTATTCAACCAAATATAGTAGTAACAATTATTCCATATATAGTAGGTATATATATAATTATTAATTCAATATTTGATTTACAAGTATCACTTGGACTTAAAAAATATGAAATAGAAGGATGGCTTTTACCAACCTTATTATCAATTCTTTCAATCTTATGTGGTATATTTATAATAACTTATCCACAAAGTAGTATGACTGTATTAACATCATATTTTGGTATTGTATTAATCATTTATGCAGTATCTATGCTTGTAAATTCAATAGTATTTAAGAAAAATGTTAACGATATAGTTAAATTATTAGAAGATTAATATATGGGCTTGTCGGTAATAATACCAGTTTATAACGGAGATGTGCATTTAAAAACATGTCTCTTTTTTGTATTAAATTCATCACTTAAAGATATAGAAATAATTATAGTAGATGATGCTTCAAAAGATAATTCATTAAAGATATTAAAAGGATATGATCTACTTTTATTTTTTTTAATTAAATTAAAAAATGATTTTATAGAAAAAATGTGGAGAAAGAAGATATTATATTGTTAGCAAAAAACACTAATACTTTGGTATATGAAGTCCTAATTATATGGATATAAACAAATATTATTTTTATAACTATAACACGCTTAATCCTGATAATAAAATAAATGCTTCAATAGGGTTAATTATTGTTTACTAGTAAAAAATGGATATATTTGTTAAAATAGTATTGAGGTATAGTATGAATATGTTTGAAAAAATACTTAGTTTTTTAAAATTTGAAATGAATATACCAACAAATTATGGGTGGTTCCATATAATGTGCTTATTTATAATGACATTAATAATTTTAGTTTTGTATATTAAAAGACCAAATCTAAAAAAAACTATATTAACTATGTCAACTATTATGATTTTGTTTGAAATATATAAACAATTATCTTTTTCTTTTGAGGATGGAGCATGGCATTATCAATGGTATATTTTCCCTTTTCAATTTTGTTCAGTCCCAATGTATGTAGGTTTAATTGCAGGACTAACTAAAAATAAAAAGATAGAAAATGCCTGTTATTCCTTTTTGGCAACATATGGACTTATTGCAGGTATTTCTGTTATGTTATACCCAAATGATGTATATATAAAAGAGGCCCTTATAAATATTCAAACAATGATACATCATGGATTTATGGTTATAATGGGTATATATATATTGTTAACTTCAAAAGTTAATTTTAATACTAAGACAATATTAAATGCGCTTACTATATTTAGTTTAATAGTATTTATAGCTCTTTTAATAGATGTATCTACATATTATTTAAATATAGATGGGGGATTAAAAATGTTTTTTATATCTCCGTTTCACGCATCTACATTGCCAGTATTTAGTATTATTTATAATAAAACTCCATATATAATATTTTTATTAATATATATTATTATATTTACAATAGGAGCTATAATTCCGCTTGTTATAAAAAGGGGGTATAAAAAATGAATGTTAAAACTATAAAGGTAGGATTTTTAGAAACAAATTGTTATATTATAGAAGAATGTAATAAATGCTTAGTAATAGATCCAGGTGATGAAGCGGATAAAATTCTAAAAAATATTAAATATAAAGTAGTAGGTATATTAGTAACTCATCATCATTTTGATCATATAGGATCTCTTGTCACTCTTTCAAATAAAACAAACGCAAGAGTATACGATTCAAAGAATTTAAAAGAGGGTAAAAGCAACATAGATATATTTGATTTTGAGGTTATATGTACCCCTGGGCATACAAGTGACTCTTTGTCATATTATTTTTACAAAGAAAATATAATGTTTACTGGGGACTTTATATTCGCTGGATCAATAGGAAGAACTGATTTAGGTGGAAATAGCAATGATATGAAAAACAGTATCAACAAAATAAAAAAATATAGTGATAATATAAAAATATATCCAGGTCATGGAGATACAACTTCTCTTATTGATGAAAAAGCAAATAATGTATATTTTAATGTGTAAAATAAGCATTTAAAATATATATTTTCTTTATGTATTATTATATAATTAAATAAGGAGGATTTTATGAGAGATATAGGAACAGTTGTACGTGGAATAAGAACGGGTGTAATTAAAGAAAATGATAATCTTGTTGACATAGTATGTAATTCATTAATACGCGCAAGTAAAAGTGAGAATTTTGAATTCGAAGATAAGGATATAGTTGCAGTAACAGAAGCAGTAGTAGGAATAAGTGAAGGTAATTTTGCTACACTTGATGATATATCTTTAGATATAAAAAATAAACTTAATAATAGTAAACATATAGGGATAGTGTTTCCAATACTAAGCAGAAATAGATTTGCGGTTCTTTTAAGTGCAATGGCAAAAAGTACAGATAAAATAACTTTATTGTTAAGTTATCCATCTGATGAAGTAGGGAATGATATTCTTTATAAAGAAGATTTAGAAAAATATAATGTAAATCCATATAGTGATATTATTACTCTAGATGAATATATGAATAAATTTCATAATTTTATTCATCCATTTACAGGTGTTAATATGGTTGATGTATATAAAGAATTAATAGAAAAAGAAGGATGTAAAGCTAATATTGTATTAAGTAATAATCCTATAGATATATTAAAATATACTAACGATGTAATTGTTTGTGATATTCATACAAGATTTGAAACTAAGAAAAAATTAGATAAGTATAATGCTAATATACTAATGATGAGTGAAATTTTAAACAAAAGTGTTAATAATTCTGGCTATAACGAAAAGTATGGTCTTTTAGGAAGTAATAGAGCTACTGAAAATAGGGTAAAGTTATTTCCTAGAACTTGTGATGAATTTGTGTATAGAGTTCAAGAAAAAATGTATGAATTAACTGGTAAAAAGTTAGAAGTAATGGTATATGGAGATGGAGCATTTAAAGATCCTGTGGGTAAGATATGGGAACTTGCAGATCCTGTAGTTGCTCCAGCTTATACAAAAGGATTAGAAGGCAGTCCAAATGAATTAAAATTAAAATATTTATCAGAGAATAAATTTAAAAATTTATCTGGTGAAGAGTTAAATGAAGCAATGAGAAAAGAAATAAAAAATAAAGATAAAGATTTAAGAGGTAAAATGTCTTCACAAGGAACTACTCCAAGAAGATATACTGATTTAATAGGTTCTTTATGTGATTTAACTAGTGGAAGTGGGGATAAAGGAACTCCAGTAGTTTTAGTACAAAGATATTTTACTAATTATTCAGAGTAGGTGGTTTTATGGAAAGGATAATAATGCATATTGATGTCAATAATGCATTTTTATCTTGGACAGCTGTTGATTTGTTAAATAAAGGTTATAAAGTTGACATAAGAAAAGAAGTGTCTGTTATTGGTGGAGATGAAACTAAAAGAAGAGGCATTGTTCTTGCAAAAAGTATTCCTGCAAAAAAAGAAGGAATACAAACTGCAGAAACTCTTTACATTGCAAGAAAAAAGTGTCCAAGATTAAAAATATATTCACCAAATTATGAGCTATATAAAACCATGTCTAATAACCTTTTTTCATATTTAAAAAAATATACTTCTGATATAGAAATTGTATCTATTGATGAGTGCTTCTTAGACTATGGTAAGGTTAAAAGAATTTATGGAGATGAAATAAAGTTTGCATATAAAATTAAAAATGAAATATATAATCTTTATGGTTTTACAGTTAATATAGGTATAGCAAATAATAAATTGTGTGCAAAAATGGCATCTGATTTTACTAAACCAAATAAAGTGCATACGCTATTTAGTAATGAAATAAAAGAAAAAATGTGGCCTCTTTATATAGGGGATTTGTATGGAATAGGTAAAAAGAGTGCAGAAAAATTAGTAAAAATTGGAATCTGTAAAATAGAAGATTTAGCACTATCTACTAAAGAAAAATTATACCCTTATTTCAAAAACCAATCTTCATATATGATAAATATAGCAAATGGTATAGATGATAGTGAGGTAATAAGTGAAATATCTAATCCAAAATGTATAAGTGAAACCTATACTCTACTATATGATTATGATGATATAAATGAAATAAATAAAGAATTAAAAAGAATTACTGAATCTATAACAAATGATTTAAAGAAAACAAAAAGATATACATCAGTTATAGCGGTAATAATAAAGGATAAATATTTTAAAACCAATACCCATCAATTAAAACTTAAAAATGCAACTGATAATAAAGATGAAATATATGAAGTAGTAAAAAAACTATTTAAAGAGTCTTGGGATGAAACACCAATAAGATTAATTGGTGTTAGATTAGATTCATTATCAAATAGCAATGATTATCAAATATCGTTATTTGAAAACATAGAAGAAAAGGTTAAAAATGAAAAAATTAATAAAACTATAGGCGAATTAAAAAAGAAGTTTGGAGATAATATCATTAAATAGATAACTATTAAAAAAATTATGATATAATTATTATGAGGTATAGTATGGAAATTAATGAATTAATAAGTAAAATTGAATCTTTAAAAGAAAAAACCTCTTTATTTAGGAGGTTACTTTGACTACGATAATAAAAAAATAGAACTTAAAAATCTAGAAAGCAAGATAAATAGTCCTGATTTTTGGAATGACCAAGATAATGCGAATGAGATAATCAATAAATCAAATGCAATTAAAAAAAATATAGAAAAAATAGATTATTTTAATGATAAATTGAATGAACTTGATGAATATATAAATATTTCAAGGCAAGAAAACAATAATGACATATTGTCATATGTGCAGGAAGATATAGAAAATCTTGAAAAAGATATAGATGATTTTGAAATATTAACATTATTTAGTAAGGAATATGACAAAGATAATTGTATATTAGAAATACATAGTGGAGCGGGTGGTACTGAAAGTTGCGATTGGGTTAGTATGCTTTATAGGATGTATATTAGATGGTGTGATAAACATAATTATAAGTATGAAGTGCTTGATAAAGAACCAGGTGAAGAAGTCGGATTTAAAAGCATATCAATCTTAGTAAAAGGTGAGTATGCATATGGTTATTTAAAAAGTGAAAAAGGAATACATCGTATGGTAAGATTATCGCCATTTGATTCAAATAATAGACGACATACTACATTTGCATCTGTAGAAATTACACCAGAATTTGATTCTAAAATAGATATAGATATAAAAGACGAAGATTTAAAAATAGATGTATATAGAAGTAGTGGAGCAGGAGGACAGGGAGTAAATACAACGGATTCAGCAGTAAGAATTACGCATTTGCCTACTAAAATAGTAGTAACTTGTCAGAATGAAAGAAGCCAGATAAAAAATAAAGAACAAGCTATGAATATTTTAAGAAATAAGTTATATATGCTTGAAGTAGAAAGAAAAGAAAGTGAATTAGCAAAATTAAAGGGAAGTCATATGAATATAGATTTTGGTTCACAAATAAGAAGTTATGTAATGCATCCATATTCAATGGTAAAAGATCATCGTACGAATATTGAAACATCTAATGTAAATGCTGTATTAGATGGGGATATAGATATGTTTATATCAGGTTATTTAAAGGAGTGTCATAATGAGTAGTAAAGTAAAAGAAGAAATCAAAAGATATTTAACTTTAATAGTAGGATTGTTCTTATATGCTTTTGCATACAATTTATTTTTAAAAACCAATAACTTAGTTACTGGAGATGTAGACGGAATAGCAACTATATTTAAATCAACTATAAATCCAAATTTATTAATTGCAATATTATGTATATTACTTCTTATTATAAGTTTCCCCCTTCTTGGTGTTAAAACAAGTATGGGTTCGGTAATAGGTACTATATTGTTTCCAATATTTGTAATACTTACAAGTAATGTAGCAGATATAATAAAAATAGATTCAAGTGATTTACTCTTAATTGCAATAGTAGCAGGAGTAATAAGAGGAATTGGTTATGGACTTACATTTAAAATGGGATTTACTACTGGTGGAACTGATATTCTAAATCAAATAGTCGCTAAATATTTTAAAATGTCAGTAGGGAATGCAATGATAATAGTAGATGGAAGTATAGTAGTAATAGGTGGATTTGTTTATGGATGGACTAATATGCTTTATGCTTTAATAGTACTTTATATATTAAGTGTAATAACTGATAAAATAATGCTTGGAATATCAAAAAGTAAGGCATTCTATATAATAACGAGTGAAGAAGATAAAGTTAAAGATTATATAATGAACACTCTAAATCATGGAGTTACAATATTTCCAGTAAAAGGAGGATATACAAAAGAAAGAGAAAAAATGTTAATGTGCGTAATACCTACAAGAGAATATTATAAATTAAAAGAAGGGATAAGCAAAATAGATGGTGAAGCTTTCTTTGTTATAACAGATGCTTACGAGGTAAGAGGTGGTGCATAAGATTCGTAAATATTTTGAATTAATTGTAGGTATGTTTATTATTGCTCTTGCATTCAATTTATTTATAAATCCACTTAAAGTAGCAGTGGGTGGTACAAATGGTCTTGCAATAATAATAAATGAAGTATTTGGTATTAATACAACTTTATTTATAAAAATATTTTATTTCGCATCTCTTTTATTAAATTTAATTGTTTTTGGAGTAGATGAAACAAAAAAAGTACTACTAGGATCTATTGTATATCCGTTATTAGTTGGATTACTTGATAATGTGACAAGTTACATAGTGCTTGATTATAATAATAAATTACTTATGTATTTAGTTTCTGCTGTTCTTTTAGGCGTAGGGAATGGATTAGTTTATAAAAATGGATATTTAACTGGCGGTACAGATGTAATTAAAAAAATTATAAATGAAAAAATGAAAATACCTATGGGAACTGCTGTATTCATATTCGATGGAGTAGTTGTATTACTTGGGGGAATAATTTTTGGTTTAGAAAGCGTTTTATATGCTATAATTATATTATATATTTCAAGTAAGATAACAGATAGAGTAATACTTGGAATATCAAAAGAAAAAATGTTTTACATAATGACACAGAAACCGGATGAAGTAAGAAGTTGTATAATTAAAGAATTAGCATCAGGAGTTACAGAACTTGATGCAGTAGGCGGATATACAGATAATAAAAATCATATATTAATGTGTGTAATACCTACAAAAGATTATTTAAAATTAGAAAGAAAAGTAACGGAAATAGATAAAGATGCATTTTTCTTAATAACGGATTCTTATCATATGTATCATGGGAAGGTGAAGTATGGAGTTAATTAGAGTTACAGATTTAGAAAAAAAATACAAAACTGGTGTAACTGCAATATATGATCTTGATTTAAAAGTGAAAAAAGGAGATTTTGTATTTGTAATAGGGGCTTCTGGTAGTGGTAAATCAACGCTTATAAAAATGCTTTATAGGGAAGAAAAACCTACAAAAGGAAGTATATTAATAGGTGGAATAGATGTTGCGAAATTAAGAAATAGAAAGGTATATAAATTAAGAAGAAAGTTAGGTATAGTATTTCAAGATTTTAAATTATTACCTAAGTTAACAGTATATGAAAATGTTGCTTTTGCACTTGAAATACTTGGTATGCCAAACAGTGAAATAAGGAAAAAGACGTTAAAGTCTCTTGAGTTAGTTGGGCTTAAAAATAAAGCAAAAAATTATCCGGATCAATTATCAGGAGGAGAACAGCAAAGAGTAGCAATTGCAAGAGCTATAGTAAATGGTCCAAAGTTATTGCTTTGCGATGAACCGACTGGGAACTTAGATCCAGAAACAAGTTGGGAAATAATGAAAGTTCTAGAAGAAATTAATAATATGGGTACTACTATTATAATGGCTACTCATGATAAAGAAATGGTTGATAGAATGAAAAAAAGAGTTATAGTTATTGAGGCTGGTAAATTAAAATATGATTATGAGAAAGGAACATATTCACATGAAAACGCTTAGAATAATAGGAAGAAGTATAAGAGATGCATTTAAAAGTGTATTTAGAAACTTTTCGCTTAGTATAGCTTCAATCTCATGTATAACTATAACATTATTAATAGTATCTATTTCAATGATACTTTCTTACAATACAGAAAATATAGCAACGCTAATAAAAAAAGATTTCACAGTAGTGGTATTTGTTAAAAATGATGCTACAGAAAGTGAAGTAAATAAAATAGAAGAAAAAATAAAAATTATGGATAATATAGATACATATATTTATGAATCTAAAAAAGAAGTGGCTGAAAAAATGAAACAAACATCACCCATATTTAAAGTAATAATAGATGGGTGGAGTGATGATGAAAACCCACTTACAGATACATTTTCAATAAAAGTTAAAGATGTAGAAAGTATTGGAAAAACAGCACACGAACTTGAAAAAATAGATAAGGTTGAATTAGTACAATATGGAGAAGGTATAGTTGAACAATTATTATCAATATTAAAAGTAATAGAAAAATTCTTAATAGGAATAGTAGTAGCATTAGTATTAGTTACAATATTTTTAGTAAGTAATACAATAAAATTAACAATATTCTCAAGAAGAAAAGAAATAGAAATAATGAGATTAGTAGGAGCATCAAATGCAAATATAAAATTACCATTTGTTGTAGAAGGATTATTCTTAGGATTTTTAGGATCACTGATACCTATAATAGCAAGTGTATATGGATATAATGCTTTATACAATTATATGAGTATTAACTCAATATCTCCATTCTTAAAACTAGTTCCGCCAACACCATTTATATTTATGATATCACTAATACTGCTTTTAATAGGTATATTAGTAGGTATGTTTGGAAGTGCTGGTTCAGTAAGAAAATACTTAAAAATATAAAAATGCTTTAGACATTGGTTGATTGCTAAATAGTGTGTAAAGACAAATAAGTGATAATTAATTTTATGAGGCTAACGCGAAAGCGTTGGCCTTTTTCTTATTTATTTTTACTGTTTATTTGTATATTATAACTCTAACTTTGAACTTTCTAAATGATCTAAAACCCAAAGCAATTCTTTATAATAATTTTATAAAATAATTATATAAAACTATTGTGATAGTTATTATTAAATATGTTATATATTTTATCTTTAAATTCAGTTAAAGTTTTAATAGATATCTTCATATAATCAGATACTAAATTATTAATAGTGCTATATTTTCTGTGTTGTAAGAAAGTATCATTGAAATAGATACTATTAATAATGTTATAGTTATACATGAGATTGAAGCTATACTAAGTGAAAAGTTTATAAATACACTTTAAATGCATCTTTTATACTTCTTCCTATTATTCTAAGCGTTTTCATGTGAATATGTTCATTTTGATGTTCTTCTGATAATTGATTCTGAAAACTCTTTCATCTATTAGTTAATCTAAGTAAATTCGGCAAATTATTATTTATTTACATAAAATCTCTTGATATCAGCAAATTATTATGTTATATTATTGGTAATCATTACTAATAAGGAGGCAATTGTGAGAAATACTACACAAAGAAATTTAATACTGGATATTATTAATAATTCATGCAATCATTTAACTGCTGAAGAAGTATATGAAATTGCTAGAAAAAGTATTTCAAATATTAGTTTAGGAACAGTATATAGAAATTTAAATGTTCTAGTAGAACTTCAAAGGATAAGAAAAATTAAAACTTTTGATGGGAAAGACCATTATGACAAACTGCATATTAAACATAATCACTTTATTTGTTTAAAATGTAATAAAATATTTGATATACATGAAACATCTAATATTGAGTATAAAAATATTCCAGATGATTTTGAAATAGTAAACTATGATATTACTTACTCTGGTTATTGTAATGAATGTAAGAAAGGAAGGTAAAGATGAAAAATCTAAAAGGAACAAAAACAGAAAAAAATTTAATGGAAGCATTTGCTGGTGAATCACAAGCAAGAAATAAATATACTTATTATGCTTCTAAAGCTAGAAAGGATGGTTTTGAGCAAATAGCTGCAATTTTTGAGGAAACTGCTAATAACGAAAAAGAACATGCAAAATTATGGTTTAAAGAACTTCATGGTGGTGAAGTTCCTAGTACATTAGAAAATCTTAATGATGCTGCAAGTGGAGAAAACTATGAATGGACAGATATGTATGAGAGAATGGCTAAGGAAGCAAGAGAAGAAGGATTTACAAGAATTGCTAATCTTTTTGAAGGCGTTGCCAAAATTGAAAAAGAACACGAAGAAAGATATAAAAAATTAATTGATAATATTAATAATGATTTAGTATTTTCTAGTGAAGGAGATACTATTTGGATATGTCGCAACTGTGGCCATATTGTTATTGGTAAAAAAGCTCCAGAAGTTTGCCCTGTTTGTTCTCACGCTAAATCATTCTTTGAAAGAAAAGCAAATAATTATTAATTTTATGTCAGCAAAAAAGTTTGCAAAAAAGCAAACTTTTTTATATATAATTTTATGATTTACTCTTATTATTAATTATCTTTTTATCAAATAAAACAATAATACTTGGTAAGACAAATAATATTAATAATACTGCAATAGTTACTCCAATTGCTATTATATGGCAGATTTCTCCTATCGCTGGATCTTTAAAGACAAACCCTAATACACCAGTTATTATAATCATTATTAGTGATGATGTAAGAATTGTATGAATTGATTTATTATATGTTTCTATTAAAGATATTCTTATATTGTTTTCTTTTCTTAGCTCTCTATAATAGTTTGTAAATAGTATTGCATAGTCAATCGTAGCGCCCATTAAGATACTTTGTACTATAAGTAAAGATAAATAATATACTTTCATATCTAATATATTAATAATACTCATTAATATATAGACAGCACACTGAATTAGTAATACTAATATAAATGGAATAATTAGTGATTTAAAGGTAAACAAAACCACTAAAAATATTAAAACTATTGTAATAATTGTAAGTTTATTCATTTCATAATTAAAATTATTACTCATTTCATAGTTCATAATAGAATTTCCTATGAAATAATATTTTCCATTTAATTTATTCTTACATTCTTTATCTAACTTATCAATAAAAGTAAATGTATCCTTTGACTCTTCTTTATATGATGTGCTTATATTAATAATAGAATAGTTTTCTCCAACAAGCATTTTTTTAGCTTCCTGTATCATATTATTAGCATTATTTATTTCTAGAAGCATGTCATCATTAATCATATTTTTAAAGTTATTTTGATTTTGTATTATAAAATTAATAAGTTCTTCAAGTGTTAATTTAGAATCATTATTGAATTTGTCTTGATAGATAGCTTTATAAATGCTAATAATGATTTCTTTATTAATATCAATATTTTGCGTTTTTAAAAAATAATCTAATTCATCGGCGTTATACTTTTTTCCTACTGTAGTTTTATATGTGTTTATAGCTTTAACCTTATCATCAGTAGTTAGATAATTTATAATTTCATCAATATTATCTTCATTTTTATTTTCATATAAAAGTACTATATTATTATCTCTTTTAAAAACCTTACTGATAGTATTATCTTTTGGTGTATCAAAAGTAACTATATTTGTTCCTTTTATAAAATATAGAATTATAAATAATATTATAAAAATTACTGATACCATATATTTATATTTTTGACTAAATAAGGCGATTTTTTCCATATTTATATGTGGATATTTCTTGTGTGTTTTATATATTAGTTTATCAAATATAAGTATAAGTGATGGTAATACTGTAAAGATACATATTAAACTAATTAATACTCCTTTGGATAAAACTATTCCTAAATCAATTCCTATTTTAAAACTCATAAATAAAAGTGCTAGAAGCCCTACTATGGTAGTAAATGAACTACCCATAATAGATAGGAATGATTTTTTTATTGCTTCTTTCATTGAAGTTAAATTGTTTTTATTATTTTCTTTTTCTTCGCGGTAGCGATTAAGTAACATTATTGAATAATCCATTGTTAGAACGAGTTGCAAGATAGCTGCGATAGAATAAGTTGTATATGACACTTCACCGAGTAAATAATTGGTTCCTAAATTAATGATAATTGCAATTCCTATTGTTATTATAAATAATACTGGTTCTATCCATGAAGAACACATAATAAGCAATATTATTAATAGTATTGAAAAAGCAAATATAATAATTGAAATAGGAACATTAGTAATATCACTATCTAATTCATATATGAGTTTATATTCTTCTTTTAGATTATCAAGTTCCTTTTTTATGTTTTTTATTTCATCAGAATTAGAATTATATTTACTAGTTAACACATATAACGTGTGATTATCCTTATTATATGTATCACTTTTATTATCATAACTGATTGTATAAATATTTTTTATTTCTTTTAAATTATTATACACATATAACTTTTTATTATTATCTAAGTCATCTACCATTACCCAGATAGTACTCATATTTTTAACGTCTGGTAGTTCTTTTTTTAAAATATCAATACCTTTTTTCATTGATGAATTAGATGGTAAATACTTTGTCATATCTTGATTTATATTTACTTTACTCATAGCAAATATACTCACGCAAGTAACAAGTAACATAAATACTAAAATATAATTTCTTTTTTCTGTTATGAAATTTATTATTTTTTTCATTAATAATTTCTCCCTTCTTTGACTTATATGTCTATTTATATTATAATACACATGTGTTGATTTTACAGCCATCAGTGTATAAAAACTTGTTATTAAATAAACATTAAAACAATATATGTTTATTTAATAAATGAAAGGAGCAAATCATTTATGAATATAAAAAATAATCGTCGTGTTTCAATGACTAAAAAAATTATTAAAGATACATTTATTGAAATGTTAGAAAAGAAAAATATTCAAAAGATTTATGTTAGAGAATTATGCGAAACTGCAGATATTAATAGAAGTACATTCTATAAATATTATGAATCACAATATGATTTATTAGCGGAAATGCAAAATGATTTGCTTATTCAAATAGAAGAAAAATGTAAAGATGCTGATAATATAAAAGGACTAAATAATATTTTGCATTATCTAAATAATAATAAGAAAATGTATAAGGTTATATTAAATGCAAATATTGATCCAACATTTCCAAAAAAATTGTTAAATTTGCCTATTATTACTGAAATATTAAATAGCAGAATGTCTAGCAAAACCGAAACAAAATATAAGAAAACTTATATTCTTGAGGGAGGATATTATGTAATATTAGAATGGTTAAATAATGATTGCAAAGAACCGGCAGAAGAGATAACAGAAGTCCTTATGAAATATATAAATCAAAATTTGAAATAAAAAGTTTATAGAAAACAAATATATTCATCAAACAATATCTAAATATTTTTTTAGGCTTGTTTTTGATGTGCTATAATATTTTTAAGGAGGAATTAAAATGAAAAACGTAATTAAAGAATTTAAAGCGTTTATTGAAAGAGGGAGTGTAATTGATTTAGCAGTAGGTGTTGTTATTGGTGGTGCATTTAGTTCGATTGTTACATCTTTAGTAAATGATATAATAATGCCACTTATAGGAATAATTATTGGAGGAATTGATTTTACGGGTTTAAGTTTTAAAGTTGGAAGTGCTTATGTAAAATATGGTAATTTCATACAAAATGTTATTAACTTTTTAATAATTGCCTTTGCACTATTCTTGCTTGTAAAAGGTATAAATAAATTATCACACAAAGAGGAGCCAAAAAAAGAAGAATCTAAAAAGAGTGATGAAGTAATTTTACTTGAAGAAATAAGAGACGTTTTAAAAAAGAAAAGTAAATAGGGATAATTATTATCCCTATTTATATTTATAAAAAAATAAATACATGATACAATTAAATGGGTGATAAAATGACAGATATAGAAATATCTAGAAATGCTAGATTAGAAACAATTGATAAAATAGGAAAAAAACTAGGAATTAGTGATGAATATTTAGAAATGTATGGTAAATATAAAGCTAAAATTTCAAATGAAGTATTAGAAAAATCTAATAAAAAAGATGGTAAGTTAATATTAGTAACCGCAATAAATCCAACGCCTCTTGGTGAAGGTAAAACTACAATGTCTATAGCGATTGCTGATGGACTTAGAAAGATAGGGAAGAACTCTGTTTTAACACTTCGTGAACCTTCTTTAGGTCCAGTATTTGGAATAAAGGGAGGGGCAACTGGTGGAGGCATGGTACAAGTAGCACCTATGGAAGACATTAATCTTCATTTTACTGGGGATATTCATGCGATGACTTCTGCAAATAATTTACTTGCAAGTGTAATAGATAATCATATTTACTTTGGCAATGAACTTGGATTTGATAAAGTTGTATGGAAAAGATGCATGGATTTAAATGATAGACAATTAAGATGTGTAGAAACAGGGTTATCAGGAGAATCAAAGATAGTTCCAAGAAAAGATAAATTCGATATAACAGTTGCATCTGAAATAATGGCTATAGTATGTTTAGCAAGCGATATTAATGATTTAAAAAGAAGACTATCTAATATAATAGTTGGTTATAAAAAAGATGATACACCAATATATTGTAAAGATTTAAAAGTTGAAGGCAGCTTAACTGTTTTACTAAAAGATGCAATTAAGCCTAATTTAGTTCAAACACTAGAACATACTCCTGCAATAATTCACGGTGGACCATTTGCTAATATTGCACATGGTTGTAATAGTATTATTGCAACAAAAATGTCTCTTAAATTAGGAGATTATGTAATAACAGAAGCTGGTTTTGGTGCAGATTTAGGTGCAGAAAAATTTTTGAATATAAAATGTAGAAATGTAAAGAATCCAGATGCAGTTGTATTGGTCGCAACATTAAAAGCACTAAAATATCATGGTGGTGCATTAAAAGAAGAAGTAAAAAATAAAAATATTGAAGCACTAAAAAATGGAATGGATAATTTATTTAAACACATTGATAATTTAAAAAATAAATTTGGTTTAAATGTTATTGTAGGTATAAATAAATATAAGGAAGATAGTGAAGATGAAATCAAATTTTTAAGTGATAAATTAAAAGAAAAAGATGTAGAACTAAGTTTAATTGAAGGATATGAACTAGGTGGTGCTGGTGCTGTTGATATAGCAGAAAAGTTAGTTAAACTAGTAGAGAAAAAAGAATCATTTAAATTTATATATGATTTAAGCGATAGTATTTCTGATAAGATAAAAAAAGTAGCAAAAGAAATATACGGGGCTAAGGATGTGGAATTTACAGAAGAAGCACTAAAAAATATAAAAAGAATAGAAAGACTTAAACTAGATAAAGTTCCTGTATGTATTGCAAAGACACAATATTCATTATCAGATGATCCTAAAAACTTAGAGTGTAAAGGTGAATATAATATTACTATCCGTGATGTAGAAATTAAAAATGGTGCGGAATTTGTAGTTGCACTTGCAGGAAATATAATGACTATGCCAGGATTACCTAAAGTTCCAGCTGCAGAAGCAATAGATATTGATAAATCTGGTAATATTGTAGGAATATTTTAAGATGAAGATATGTATTAAAAATGGTAATATTATTTCTATGGATGAATCAAAAGATTATATTTTATATAATACAGATGTATTAATTGATGGAAATAAGATAATAAAAATAGATAAAAATATTAATGTAGATGAGAATACACAAATAATAAATGCAGATAATAAAGTGGTAATTCCAGGATTAATAAATGCACATGCACATGTCCCAATGAGTATATTTAGAGAAACATTAGATGGATATAATTTGCAAGATTGGCTTTCTAAAAAAATATGGCCAATGGAAGATAAATTAACGAAAGAAGATATATATTATGCATCATATTTAACATATTTAGAAATGATAAAATCTGGAGTAACAACAATTAATGATATGTATTTTATGACAGATGAAATAATATCTTCAGCACTTGATAGTGGTATAAGATTACAAACAACACGTACTTTTATCGGTAGTAATAAAAAAGATTTAGAAAGACTAGAAGAATTAGATACATTAATTGGTAAATATAAAGAAGATACTATTACGTTTAATCTTGGAATACATGGGTTATATACCACAACATCATCATTTATAGATGAATGCTTAGAATTTAATAAAAAACATAATTTAAATATACATATGCATTTTTGTGAAAATGAAAAAGAAGTTAGTGATATAAAAAACACTTATAACTTAAATCCGGTAGATATTTTAGAAGGTAAATTTAATAATCAAAAACTGATACTTGCACACTGTGTTAAGTTAACAAAAGAAGATATTATAAAACTTAGTAAGTTAAATGTAAGTGTAGTGCATTGCCCAGTTAGTAATTTAAAATTAGGTTGTGGGATAGCTAATATAAATGAAATGCTTAATAACAACATAAATGTATGCTTGGGTACAGATGGTCAAGGAAGTGGAAGCAATTTGGATTTATTTGAAGTAATGAAATTTACAGCTTTACTTCAAAAAGGAATAAATGAAAATGCTAAATTATTACCTTCTTATGAAGTA
>ERZ857969.3052-NODE-3052-length-17669-cov-4.827751_pt1 | contig 17669 bp, 12 predicted proteins | sample MGYA00519864_ERZ857969 | MGnify/ENA primary metagenome ERZ857969 (study PRJEB31778, sample SAMEA3449382) | human gut metagenome | biome: human gut; feature: human-associated habitat; material: faeces | place: United Kingdom | collected 2010/2012 ... | reverse complement strand
CACTCATACGGAATTTGTCCTGATCTTCCAAATAGGAACCATCACACCACTTCATTACCAACACTGCCACCGTATTCGTTCCATCCTGAAGTACATCGGTAACATCAAACTCACTGGTCATATGCGAAACCTGGCTGTATCCTATGTAAGAGCCATTGATCCATACGTAAAAGCAACTGTCTACTCCTTCAAAGTTCAAAAAAGATTTTGGCGCTTTCTCATCTCTACTGTACTCAAAAGTATGTACATAGGCTCCACACGGAATGTCCTGTGGCACATATGGTGGATCAAACGGAAATGGATACCGGATGTTTGTATACTGGTGTGTATCATATCCAGCCATCTGCCATACACTTGGAACCTGAATCTCATCAAAATTTTCTGTATCATAATTCTTCTCAAAGAAAGAATCCTGAATGTCATAGATGCTGTTAAAATACTGGAATTTCCAAGTTCCATTCAATAACTGCATACGATCTGACTCTTCTCTGTGTTCCACCAAGTTATCCATTCTTCTGGATGCCGGAATATAATAGGCTCTGGCTGGCATTGTGTTTTCGTGCAGTACGCTTAGATTTTCATAATAACGTGGTACGATCATAAATAGCTCTCCTCCAATACATATACTTTTTTGTTCTTTGTTTTCCTAAAGCAAACCTTATACTTTACTTTTTGTTTACGTTCCTTAGTTATGCTATATATAGCTTATCCTAATTCGCAAAATATGTCTATGAATTGGATTAGACAAAATATGCACTAAATGATACAATGATAAAAAGTACGAAAAGAGGTGCTGTCCTATGTATTTGAACACCGGTTATTTGAACCACTCACATATGGATTTCAAAGACAAAAGTCGTCCGCTGATTGTCGGTAGCTGTGGTACTTACCGTCTTTCCAGACATCCCAAACTTCCGACCTACCGTCCAAGGGGTCGTCTGGATTATCAGATTATATATATCACTGCTGGTTGTGGGCATTTTCATTTTGATAATGTAAATAATGAAACGATTGTTCCAGCCGGCAACATTGTACTGTACAGACCGAAAGAACTCCAAAAATATGAATATTACGGAGAAGATAAGACAGAAGTATACTGGATTCACTTCACAGGAAGCAATGTGAAAAATATCTTACGTCAATATGGGTTTCCGGATAAAGAACGTGTCTTTCAAGTGGGTACATCTAATGAATATGAACAAATTTTCAAACGTATCATTATCGAGCTCCAACGCTGTCAAGATAATTATGAGGAAATGCTTGTCCTTTTGCTACGTCATCTTCTGATCAGTTTCCACCGGGAACTGACAAGAGAGCACATATTAAAAAATGAATATCTTGATCATGAGATGGATAATGCTGTTACCTTTTTCAGTGAAAACTACAATCAAAATATCAATATTGATGATTATGCTGCCTCACGAGGCATGAGTGTCAGCTGGTTTATCCGAAATTTCAAAAAATATACCGGTTCTACACCAATGCAATTCATTGTGGGAATCCGCATCAACAATGCTCAGATGTTACTTGAAACAACAACTTATTCCATCAATGAGATTTCTAAGATTGTCGGATATGATAACCAGCTTTATTTCAGCCGGCTTTTTCACAAGCTGAAAGGATATTCGCCAAGAGAATACCGAAAAATAAGAAATAGGTTATGAAATCTATAATGTCATAAAAACTAAATGTCAAAAAAGGATGCCAACGAATCAAAGCAGATTACGTGACATCCTCTTCTTTTTATTAGTGCTATTTTATAAATTCAACCGAATAGTAATACATGTACTCATTATCTGTATCTATATGCTCCCCTGCAATATCCTGTATTGGCAACGAGCTTAACCCTTTTTCTCCATAAATCAGTGCTGCTAATCCTTGCTCTGTTCCATACTCTATCTTGCATTTGTTTTCAATAGTCGTTGCTGATCTTCCATAATATTCCCTGTTTTTAACTCCCTCCAAAATTGGTATTTCTGTCATATATTTTGATATTTATCTGCTGCGATGAGCTTTGTAGTAAAATTATCAAAATCCGGTGTAATGACAATCAATCCATTTACAATAAATACCGAACATATAGATATTTTTTATCGCAGCAAAAATGCACAAAAAAAGGTGCAGCCCTGTGTTACCAGAGTTACACCCAATGTTCGATTATTTTTACACAAGTTCTCCGATCAGATCGTATTCTGCGGAACCTGTGATCTTTACTTTTACAAAATCGCCGGACATCAGCATCTCGCCTGTGTTGACAAAGACATAACCGTCAATATCCGGGGAATCGGCATAGGTTCTTGCAACATAGGCAGGCTCATCCGCTACTTTTCCCTCGATCATGGCATATAAGGTACGTCCGACCATATCGGCTGCTTTATCAAAAGCGATCTCCTGTTGAAGTTCGAGGATAGCATCTCTTCGCTCTTCTTTTATTTCCTCCGGGATCTGATCCGGCATAGAGGCTGCCGGTGTGTTTTCTTCCGGTGAATAAGCGAAGACGCCAAGGCGTTCGAACTCCATCTCATCGACAAATTCCATCAGTTCTTCATGCTGCTCCTGTGTCTCTCCCGGGAAGCCGGCGATCAGCGTGGTTCGCAGAACAATATCCGGAATCTCTTTTCGAAGAAGGGAAACGGTTTCTTTTAACTGTGCTTTTGTCGTGCGTCTTCCCATGCGTTTGAGAATGGCATCGCTGGCATGCTGGATCGGCATGTCCAGATAGTGACAGACTTTTTTCTCATTCTTGATTGTCTCGATCAGCTCCGGATAAATCTCTTCCGGATAACAGTACAGGATGCGGATCCAGCGGATTCCCTTGATCTTTGCAAGTTCCTGGAGAAGGATATGCAGTGACTTTTTACCGTAAAGATCCACGCCGTACAGCGTTGTCTCCTGTGCAACCAGAATCAGCTCTTTTACACCTTGCTCTGCAAGCGAAGCGGCTTCTGCAAGTAACTGCTCCATCGGGACGCTGCGGTAATTGCCGCGAATCTTCGGGATGATACAGTAGGTACAGTGCTTGTCACATCCCTCTGCAATCTTCAGATGTGCATAATGCCCGCCTGTTGTTAGAATACGCTTGCCGGGTACGGACGGAAGCCGGTCAAGATCATCTACATCCAGAAAATGAGAACCTTTTAAAGCCTGATCTACTGCATCAAAAATCTCATCGTACTTGGAAGTACCGATCACCGCATCGACTTCCGGTATTTCATCGACAATCTCCTGTTTATAACGCTGTGCCAGACAGCCCGTTACAATCAGAGCCTTGCACGGACCGGTCTTTTTATATTCTGCCATTTCCAGGATCGTGTTGATGCTTTCTTCTTTAGCATCATTGATAAAACAGCAGGTGTTGATGATGATAATATCCGCATCGTCTTCCGTGTCCGTCATCTCAAAGTCGCGGTCAGCGAGGATGCCAAGCATCACTTCCGAATCAACCAGGTTTTTGTCACAGCCAAGAGAGATAAATAAAATTTTCTTATTCTTCATCTTCACCGCTCTCATCTTCAGCCAGGATTTTGATCTTTCCTTTATCTAATTCTTCTACTGCGATGGACAGCGGTTTTTTGCCGTCGCTATATACCAGTGCCGGTGCACCGTCGATCAGTTCTCTGGCACGTTTTGCCGTTGCCATTACGATAGAATAGCGGCTGTTTACGACAGGTGTTTCGCCTTCATTTACCTCACTGTTTGCAACTTTCATTAAGTCTGTGTAAGATGGATGTAACATAAAATCATTCTCCTTTCAAAAAGCAGTTCATATCCTGCTGCAGTTCTTTGATAAATGCTGTATTGTGGGATTTCTTACAGTGTGCACTCTGTATCAATTCGTGCACCTGTTTCACACAGGTATCCAGATCATCATTTACAATAATGTATTCATAAGAGCCCATTTCCTGGGCTTCCTGTGCTGCACGTTCCAGACGGTCATGGATGACATCGGCTGTTTCCGTGCCACGGCCAACCAGACGTTCTTTTAAAGTCTGTGCATCCGGCGGAACCAGAAACAGCATCAGAGCATCAGGGTATTTTTCTTTTACTTTTAAAGCCCCCTGGATCTCAATCTCCAGAATCACATCTTTTCCGGCATCTAACTGTTCCTGTACATATGCTTTTGGCGTACCATAGTAATTTTCAACATATCTGGCATGTTCGATAAAAGAGTCTTCTTTTATCATCTGTTCAAACTCTTCTTTGCTCTTGAAAAAATACGACACCCCATCTTCTTCTCCTTCACGTGGTTTTCGTGTTGTTGCGGAAATGGAAAGTGCGTAATTATCGTAATCGGAAAGAAGACGTCTGACAACGGTTCCTTTTCCTACTCCAGAAAATCCGGATAAAATAATCAGAATGCCTTTTTTATTCATAAACTGCCTCCTTGAGCCTCTCGTTCCTGAAATGCATCTTTTTGTGAAAAACGTTTTGCGATCGTGTCCGGCTGCAGTGCCGACAGAATGATATGGTCTTCCTGCGTGATGATCACAGCCTTGGTACGTCTTCCCTGTGTGGCATCAATGATGCGTCCCTCTTCTCTTGCATGGGACACCAGACGTTTGACCGGTGCTGCATCCGGGTTGATGACTGCCACGACTTTGGCGGTATTGACTGCATTGCCAAACCCGATATTGATCAATCCTGACAATCGTATCCCCCCTATTCTATATTCTGGATCTGCTCTCTTACTTTTTCAATCTCTGTTTTCAGATTGATCGCAAGATTGGAAGTTTCCAGGTCGTTTGCCTTGGACAAAATAGTATTTGCCTCCCGGTTCATTTCCTGGGCTATAAAGTCCAGTTTTCTGCCGATGCTTCCGCCGGTTTGCAGTGTCTGTTTCATGCTCTCGATATGGCTGTGCAGACGAACCGTTTCTTCATCCGTGCAGATTTTGTCTGCATAAAGAATCACTTCTGTTGCGATACGGCTCTCCTCGAGCTGTGTGTCACTAAGCAGTTCTTTTACTTTTTCGGTCAGTTTGGTGCGATATGCCTGAAGAATTTCCGGGGAACGTTTTTCAATCGCTGCCACATCGGTAAGCATACCGTCCAGTTTTTCAATCAGATCCAGCTTCAGATTTTCCCCTTCTCGGATGCGGGATTCTACAAACTGCTCGCATGCCCCACGAAGTGCTGTTTCAAGGACTGCCCAAATCTCCTGTTCATCTACCGGCTGCTCTTCCATTGTGAAAACTTCCGGACTGCGTCCAATCACGGAGGCACGGATATCATTTGGCAGATCAAATTTTTTCGAAAGCTGCTGATAATATTTTACATACTCTGCTGCAATGTTCTCGTTGTATTTCAAAGAGACATTGGTTTCTGTGAAATCCTCATAAGTAATAAAAATATCAACTTTTCCACGCTGTATATATTCTTTGAGAAGATTTCGAATAGCAGATTCAAAAATACTGAGTTTTTTCGGCATTTTGATGTTGGAATCAAAATAGCGGTGGTTGACGGACTTCATCTCAACCGTAAACTTGCGGTCGCCCTGGTGATTTTCATATCTTCCAAAGCCTGTCATACTTTTTATCATAATTATATTCGCTCTTTTCTTTCAAAATTGCGGCATAGAAAGCCATACTATTTTTATTATAGTCGAAAGCGTCGGAAGCGTCAACCGAAAAACAAAGAAAAATAAGACGGAGAAAACAGATTTTGTTCTCTCCGTCTCTTTTTCTGAAACTCTTATTTTTTAATTTTAACTCTTTTTGCTTTGCTCATTGCACTGATCAGTTTTCCTTTGATCGTTGCAATCTTGTAGTAGTAAGTCTTGCCGGCTTTCAGACCTTTCTTATTTGTGACAGAAGTTGCATTTTTTCTGGTAGTAGCCACTTTTCTGTAACCACTGTTTTTCTTCGTAGAACGATATACAACAACTTTTGCACCTTTTACTTTCTTCCAGCTCAGTTTTGCGTTCTTAGATCCTGCTGTTGCTTTCTGGATCTTCGGAGCTTTTGCAAGTTTCACTGCTACAGCTGCACCGGCTTTGCTTACAACCTTGCCGTCTTTGGAAACTGCCACTGCGTAGTAAGAAGCACCTTTGACTGCTTTCTTATCTTTTACGGTCGTTTTGCCTGCTGCGGTTGTACCAACCTTGGTTGCTTTGCCCTTTACTACACGGTATACATCGTAAGATGCTGCATCTTTTACTGCTTCTACCGTTACATTTACAACAACACCTGTTTTGGTAACTTTTGCTTTTGCTGCTTTTACCTTCGGTGCATCCAGAGCAACTGCAGGAGTCTCTGCCTTCTTCAGGGCTGCCTGTGCATTTCTAAGTGCCAGTGTCAGGCTTTCCAGGGTTGCTTTATCTGCATCTGCCGGAGCATTTTTCAGTGCCTTGTAAGCTGCATCAAATACTTTCCAGCTTGCTTCTTCATAATCTTTCTGTCCTGCATCTGCAATCGCCGCTGCGTCTTTCAGTGTGTTGGCTGCGTTTTCTTTTGCTTTTTCCAGATCAGCTGTTTCCTGAAGTACCAGAGCATCTTTTGCATCATTCAGATCTTTGATTGCCTTTTCAAGTTCTGCTACGGTTACTCCGTCTTTGCCTGGAAGATCTTTCACTGCTTTATATACCGTCACTGCATTATTATAAGATGCCACTGTATATGTGTTGCCATTTTTCATCAGATCATCATAAACAGCTGTCAGCAGACTGTTCAGTTCTTCTTTCTTGGCAGCAACTTTGGTCTTCAGACCTTTCTTCGCATCGCTGATCGCCTGGATCGCTGCTGCGATGTCTGATTTCGATGCATTTGCGTCCTTTGACAGTGTATCTGCCGTTGCCAGAGCTGTTTTCAGCGGTGCGTAGCTTTCTTCTGTATAATCCGCCTCTTTTATATCCTTTACAGCATTGATCGCTGCTACCAGATCTGCCTTATCCTGTGCAGACGCTTTGTTTGTTGTAACAGTCAGTGTGATCTCTTTTTTGCTTGTCTTGGTTGCATCAGATGCCAGAGTTGCCGTTACTTTTACTTTTGCTTTACCTGCTGCTGTCACTGTCACTGCATTGTCTGTTACAGTTGCACCTGTTGTACCTGCGTCTGTTACTGTGTAGGTATAGTTTACAGTTCCGTCATGTCCTTCTACCTTGCAGTCACCGGTTACCTGTGCTTTTGCACTCAGTGTTACGGTCTTGCTGTCTGCTACGCCAAGATCAATCGTCTGATCTGCAACACCTGTGATCTCGCCAACTACACAGGAGCAAACAATTTTTGCAGTTTTCGGGAATGTCTTTGTCACGGTCATGGTCTTTCCGTCTGCTGAAATCGTAACGGTTGCACTGTCTACGCTTGGTTTGCTGATGTCGGTAAATTTAAATCCGGAACGAGCCGTGTATACGGTTGTTGCAGTATATGCTGTCTCTCCGGCAAACTTGGCATCTTTTTCAAGAGCAGTACCGTTTGCTGACCATGTTGTCACTGCTGTGTATGGAATTGCAGAAATATCAGCATCTGGTGCCACCTTTTCCAGAGCGGCCTTGATCTCATCATAAGATTTTGTCAGACCTTCTGAATAATCGGTGCCTTTGTAAAGTTTGATATCTGCAATCTTACCATCTACCTGATCCAGTGTGGAGTATTTAACACCGTTTCCATCTGCCTCGTGGTTTGTACTCTTTTCAGTATTGTATCCGATTGTAAAGATACTGGATGCATAAGATTTAAATACAACCTGGTATCCATCTGATGCATTTACTCTTCCCGGTGTAGCTTCACCAGCTTTTCCATCTACATAAAGCTGCATATTTGTTCCGGTATATACCAGTGCGATATCATGCCACTCTCCCCAGAAGGTATCGGCATCATATTTATACTGTACCTCCGGCCATTTACCTTGTGCATCGCAGCAGTACAGGATCACGCGGTCGTTTGCACCGTCTACCTGGATACCATACTGAGAATCCATCTTACCAAGGATGTTTACAACTTCATCAGTTTTATTCTTCAGTTTTACTTTTGTGCGAAGAACCATCGGTGTATCGCCGGATACATCAAATTTATCATTGTTTGCTCCGTTGTTCGGTGCAGTCAGTCTTCCCTGGAATGCCAATACGCCGCCATCTTCAACGACCGTTGTCGGAACGTCATCTTTCACTTCCAGTGTAGCCGGTTTCGCAGACTGGTCTTCCATTGCAACATAGCTTGGTACTACTGCAGTTTCTCCGGCTACCGGTGCTGTATAAGAAAGCCTCGGTGCTGTGATCACAGAATCTTCGGTAACTGGCGGAGCCGGTGTTTCAGCTTTTTTCAGTGCTTTGATCGCATTTGCCAGTGTATCTGCGATTGTCTGAACATCCTCATCTTTTGTCTCGTCGGTAACAGCGTTTGCTGCATCCCAGGCTTCTTTGAATGTCTTGTAAGAATCCTCGGTATATTTATCAGCAGATTCTACTTTTTCTGCATCTGCAAGTGCTGCTGCCAGAGCTTTGCGTGCTTCTGATTCTACAGGAACTGCATCTTTTTCACCGATCACGCCGAATTCTGCTGCGTTAATGAACATATTCGCCTCAGCACCGGCTGTCTTGGTAACTTCAACTTTTACATCTGTGACATTTGCGTATTCTGTGCCAAATTCTAATGTTTTCTCAACAAAGTTCTGATCTGCACCTTCTGCATCTTTCTTTACATAAGTCCATGCAGCATCACCTTCTACCGTTCCTGCTGGAGTCCAGTTTGCACCATTGTCTGTGGATACAAAAACTTTGCATTCAGAAATCGCACCACTTGCAATGTTTCCTTCTTTATCATAATGATTTCTCGGTATGTAAGTAAATGCTTTCACCTTTGTGGCTTTTGCCAGTGTAATGGTATATGTATTATTACCGGTCAGTTTTCCGTCTGCATAAGTTGCCTTTGGTTTGGATGAATCGCTCCAGTTTGTATGCCAGTAAGTATTGACATTGCCATCCAGTGCATTATTTATTGCACCATCTTCGCTTTTTGTTTCAACACTGTCGGCCTTACCAGTCAGCCCTTCCAGTTTTCCGTACTCTTTATCTGATGGTTTTGTTGTCTCTGCCGGTACGCTGAATGTATGTGTCAGAACCATAGTCTTTCCATTTTCAGAGACTTCAGCATCTACATTTACATCTGTTTCCCCTACTTTAATGGTAGCTGGTATATCAGAAAATTTATATCCATCCTCAGCTGTAAGTGTAACTTTCAGAATATAATCTTTTCCTGCTTCAAATTCTGTTACCGGTACACTTTCACTGTCTGTCCACTCCGTCTTAATGGTATAACCTTTTTCATCTGTAGCTGTTACATCTTTCGGAGTCTCACCTTTCGCTGGTGCAACGGCAGTAATTGCAGGTGCTGTAATATCCCAATCTTTAGAAACTTCAGACTCTTCTTTGCCAGTTACACCAAATTCAGCTGCATTGATAAATTTATTATCATTAGATGTTACTTCACCTTTTGTACTCAAAACTTCGAACTTGATATTTGTAACACCCTCTACCGGCTTATCAAAAGTAATGGTTCTCTTCACATCACTGTCTGTGTAGGTCCATTCTCCGCTTTCTCCTGCTTTTGTCCAGGTTTTTCCATCGTCAGTGGATATATGTACATTACATTTTGTAATATAACCATTACCTGTAACCGTACCATCCGCTTTTGTTCTTGGAATATAAGTAACTGCACTTACGGTATAAGTGGTATCTAACTTGACATAATAATTATTGTTCTGATTCTGTGTCGGATCTTCCTGATTCAAAATCACATTGTTGGATGGACTGTACTGTGAATGCCAGAAAGTAGTTTTGTCACCATCTGTTGCTTTTTCAGCCGGTCCATTACCATTTTTTTCGCCCTGTGTTTCTATGCTGTCAGCGGTTCCTGTCAGAGCACTTGCTGGTAAAGCTGTATACTCTTCTGTCGGTGGAATTTCCTTATCTTCACCAAAGGTATGTGTCAAGGTCATGGTGTTTCCGTCATCAGAAACAACTGCATTTACTTCCACATTTTCTTCTCCGACTTTAATGGTAGCCGGTTTACTCTCTTCAGTAAATTTATAACCTGCCTTTGCAGTAAGAGTAGCTGTCAGTGTATATGCTTTATCTTCTTCAAATGTTGTAACTGCATCACCCTTGGAATCGGTCCATGCAGTTGCAACAGTATAATTCGGTGCTGCATTTTCATTGGCTGCTTCTGCGTCAATATTCAAAATTTGAGTTCTGTTCTCCAGAGATGCCATAACTGTATCGTAAGATGCATCTGATGCAATTGCATCACCGCCGCTGTAAAATGCAACATCTGCAAATTTTCCATTATACACTCCCTTATAGCTTCCATCGCTGTTTTGTTTTGCAACATTATATCCCATTGTAAAGGTACTGTTATCAAAACTAGACCATTTTGCTGCAGACGGTCTTCCGCTTGTCACAGAACCTTCTTTTCCATCTACAAACAGCTTCATACTGCTTCCTGTATAAACAGCTACTACTTCATGCCATTTGCCCCAAAAATCATCAGGAACTGCAAAGTTTACTTCTGGCCATGAATTATCACTGTTGCATGAATAAAACGCGATTTTACTGCTATTGATCTGAATACCGTACTGGTTATCCATTTTACCCATCAGGTATGTGTCACTGGAATCAACAGCATCCGTTTTCATACGGAATTTCATAACCATCGGTGTATCACCAGTCACACTGAGTTTGCTGTTATTTTCTCCATCATTTGCTGCTGTGATCTGACCTGAAAATGCCTGGATATCGTTTCCGTCATTGTCAGCATCCTTTGTAACTGCCACATTCTCTGATGTCAGGGTTGCCGGATTTTCTGCCGTATCCTTAAACACCTGTGCTGTTGTACTATGATCCAGAGTTACTGCATCATCTGTGCTCTCCCCTGCAACCGGTGCTGTTGCAGAAATATTTGGTGCTGCAAGGTTAACTCTGCTGTCTGTTGCTTCTTCTGAAGCTGCAAGAGCACTCAATGCTCCAAGTCCGGATACCGGTGCACTTGTCACAACCATAGTACCTACCAGTAATCCAGCTAAAACCTGTTTGAATTTCATACGTTTTTACCTTTTCCTTTCATAAATATTTATGGCAGACATCTGTATCGCTGTCTGCTTCTCCCTGTGGTAACTGCTGTTACTGCACTGTGAAACATCTCATGCTGTTCCACTCTTATTTTATTCCAAGACTTCTTCGCCTCAAAACTAGGTATAGTATACTATACTTTTTATTCTATTTCAAGTCTTTTTGTAACTTATCAGCAGTTTTATCACCAATATTGCATTTCTCTTTTATTATTTATGCTGCTTTTTCAATTATTTTCTGTTATTTCCTGCATCTTTCGTGCATATCAAAACCGATTTTTTTGAGAATTCTTTTGCTGCACAGGTATATCAAAAGCAGGTGTATCAGCTTTATATCGCTGATACACCTGCCTGCCGAACATCACCCCGTTTTAATGTAAGTTACTCGATCGGATCGGTTTCGATGATGAATTTGACGTTGCTGTCCACACCGGATGCTTTTCCGCTGAAAGTATCGTATGTACACTCGTCAGAGCTGAGTGCTTTGATGCGGTCGATCACCGTGAGCAGATCATCTTCTACGGTTTCTTTGAGTTTCTTGGTGCCTTCTTCTTCGAATTCAGAAGTTCCGTCTGCCAGTTCTTTTGCTCCGTCTGCCAGCTGGCTGATACCATCTGCTACCTGTCCGCTTGCGGTCTGAAGTGTACCGGCTCCTGTGAAGAGCTCATCTGTTCCTGAAAGCAGGGTTGCCGAACCGTCTGTCAGTGCTGCATTGTTGGATACCAGTGTGGAGGCTCCTGCCGAGAGCTGTGTGGAAAGCTGAGATACACCGCTTGCCAGCTGTTTGGTTCCTTTCTGCAGTGTCTTGACCCCTGCATTCAGTACCGGTGCGTTCTGTTTCAGTTCTTTTGCTCCGGATGTAAGCTGATCGTTGTATGAGCCAAGTGAATCGAATCCGCTCAGCAGACTTGCGATTCCGGCTCCCGCGGTCGGAAGAGATGCAGTCTGTGTTTTCAGAGTCTTTACATTTCCGGCAAGTGTGTCGATTGCAGCATCCAGTCCCTGCATGCCTGTATTCAGTACTTTGACACTGGTTGTCAGCTGTGTCATCGGTGCTTCCGGAATGCTCACACCGGAAAGTGTTGCCAATTTTGTCTGCATGCCATCCAGTTTTGTGCTCATCTGTCCAGCTGCACTCTGAAGGGTCTCAAGGCTGGTCTTCATATTCTGAAGTGTTGCCGTCAGTGATGCCGTGTCGATACCCGGCATGCTGATTTCGACATCCGGTGCCGTTACCTGATCTACCGCTGTCACGCCAGTAGTATCTGCAGATACGGTGGTATCCACTTTGGATACGCTCGGCAGATTTGATTTTGCAGCGGTCAGAGAATTTACCAGATCTGTATTGCCGGCTGCCTGTGCTGCTGCAATCGCTGTATCAAGAGCGGCTCTTGCACTCTCAATCTGACCATTCGCCGTGTCAATCTGACCATTTGCCGCTGCCACCTGGCTGTTTGCACTTTCAACTGCAGAATTCACAGAGGATTTTGCTGCATCGAGTTTGCTGTTGCGGTCTGCAATCTGTGCATTGACACTCTGAACGGATGTGCCCATTGCTGTTGCAATCGCAGTCTGTGCCTGTGTCTGTAAAGTAGTAAGGGTAGTGTTGATTGTCTGAAGCTGTGCTGCCAGTGACTGTCCGTCTGCCATCAGCTGTGCTGCCGGTGCTTTGATGGAGCTGTCTACTGCACCTGAAAGTTCTTTGCCCTCTGTAATCAGTTCACTTCCTGTCTGAGCAAGTCCGTTAACCTGTGATGCCAGTCCGGACAGACTTTCAAGAGAACTCTCAAGCTGTGCCGTTCCGGCTGCCAGAGCAGAAGAAGCCGCCTTGAGATCTTCCTGTGTACTGCCTTCTCCGTCCATTGCGGCATACATCTGATCGATCGCTGTGCTCACCTGTGAAAGACCTGTTGTCAACGGTTTCAGTGCTTTTGCACCGTCTGCCAGTTTCTTTTCACCTGCGATGTAAGAAGTCACACCGTCTGCCAGTGTGGAGGTTCCTTTTGTATAGGTCTGTACACCGGATACCACGCTGTTTACACCATTTTTGTATTCTGTTACTTTTCCGGTCATAACACCCTTGCTTCCAAGATATTTCTGGATACCCTGATTCAGCTGTTCTGCACCCTGTGTATAAGCGTTGATTCCGCTGTCCAGCTGTTTTGCACCGCCGTTCAACTGATCGATACCATCCTTTAAGGTCTGGATTCCGTCATCAAACTCTCCGTATTTCTCATTCAGAGTATCTGCACCGTCAGACAGCTCTTTGGAACCATCAACCAGTTTCAGTGCAGCATCCTCGAGATCATCCAGGGCATCTGTCAGCTCATCGGTATCCGAGATGCTGTCCACATCCAGCTGTTTTAAAATGTCCGTCATTGCTACGGTGAAGGTGGAGTCCATCTCGAAATCCGTTACATCCGCTGTAATCTCCAGACTCTCCGGAAGTGTGATATCTTTTTCCTGATCTTTGGAAAGGTTCAGGCTTTCTTTTAAACCTGGCATTGCCACACCGATCACAATATTTCTGCTTCCATCGGATACCACTTTTCCATTGTCGATCACAATGTTGGAGAAATGTTCATCCGGAAGGATCATTCCGGTCACCATAACAAATGGATTATAAATATTTTCTGTCTTGCCGTCGATTTTTGTTGTTGTTTTTGCTTTGTTTTCATAATTTACCTGAATCTTCAGCTTTCCGCTCTTGCCGACCAGATCATTTGGATCTGTTTCTACACCATCCAGAAAATATTTAAGCTTTACAGATACCGGAAGTTCTTTGCTTGTAGTACCCTGATAATAAATATCGGAACCGTCTGCCTGCCAGCTTATGGAGTCACCGCTTCCGGTGTAAGTTTCATCGCCCTTTACATTCTCGATATCCTGCAGATCGGATTTGTCTTTTATCGTACTGTCACCATTGCTGTTTTTCAACCAGTTTGATACGGTAACGTCTGTCGTATTTCCGGATGCATCCGCATTGACATAAACGGTTTCTTCTTTTGATACATCTGCGGCAGCTGCACTTACCGGCACGCCACCCATTACAGCAGCCATTCCCACTGCAATTCCTCTATAAACAACTTTTTTTGTATTTACATTTTTTCTGATTTTTTTTGCCATGATCTATTACCTCCTGCTGCCGCCTCTTCTGCGACATTTTCTAAGCCAGCTCCTCTTTTCACGTGACATTATATGCTTTGCGGCTTTTATATTTCATTAGTCACTATTGAGATGATGTATAATTTTTCGACACATTTACGGAAGTGTACAATTTTTTTACATCGCCGCTTCCTTTGCCTATTTTTCTTCTTTCTAAGAAGTAGTATAGTAGAAAGAAGTTAAGAATACTATAGGGGTTGTTTGTGTTTTTTTCTCATAAATAAAAAAGAAGGTGATATTTTGAATACACAGGACGTAACACGCTCCGTTATCCGTCTGGAACTTGCAAGAGCTTTTCGCGGTATGGAAAGTAATCCGAAACGAACGCTCCGCAAACTGGCAGATCTCGGAAAAGTATGTGCCAGAGGATCGGTGCAAAAAGAAATATTCGGCATTTTTCAGCAGTGTCTCAGATATAAAGACAGTCCTTATTTTTCTGTTATGCAGAATCTCGTCAGAAATGTATCGGCAGAAAATCTGACTACTTTCGGTATGAACCTCGGTTACAACAGCTGGACGGACGGTGCAAAAAAAATCCGTGCAAAAAGGGATAATGAAGGCATCTTAACTTCCTGGATCCAGATACTGGATCTCTCACAGAACGAATGGACAGCTGAAAACCTCAATGCTTTTATTGATTTTTGGAAAACATATGGTGTCTGCACTTATGCTTTCCTTCCATCTGCCTCCTTTTCAGAGAACACGTTTCTGCCGGAGGTATTTCAAAAGCAGAATGACTGTGCATTCTTATGGTTTCTTCCGGATGTGGATTCTTTCTGTATCAATCTGGATGATTATAAAGATGTGCAGAATGTAATGCCAATCTTCAAAATGGAAGCTTTAATGGAATCTGAAATCCATCAGATATTAAGTGCCCACAAAAAACTTTATGGCGTTTATCAGCTATATAATGAACAGAATATCCGGGAATGCATTTCACGGAAAAGTCTGGGGCTTCTGTCTTCTCTTGGCACACCATTTCTGTTTTTTTTATCAGAAGACAGAAAAAGCGACACCAGCAGTGCCGCTTCCAGATTTGCCGTGGATACCCGCATGAAGCAGGCATATCCGTTTTTAGCTGTTGATTTTTATTCTGATATCACACGGATCAATGAGATTATTTCAGGTGATCCGCTCCCGATTCATATCACAGAACGGATGAATCGGCTGATTTCTTCTGTTTAACTTCCAGAATCTTTTTCGCCCCCAGGGAAATTGTCTCATCCAGCTGTCGGACAAATTCTCTGGGCTGCATAATATTCTCATCCATTATCCAGCGGATAATCGCCATCAAAAAAGCATCTCCAAAAAACCGCAGAAAAAAAGCTTCTTCTTTTCCGGCACCCATGATCTGATCCGCAAGATACTTCAGATATGGATCCATCACTTCTGAAAAATATTCCTGGAAAGAATTCTGTCCTTCCATCTTCAATGCCACACGGTAAAAATCTCTTTCCTGATATAGATAATCGCAGATATCTTCCAGAAGCTGCAATGCATCTTTATATTCCTCCAGATGGATATTGCTCACAAATTCTGTATAAAAGATCCAGTTGATCAGATCGTACTTGTCTTTGAAATGATAATAAAAACTGTTGCGATTCATACCGCATGCTCCGCATATATCGGAAATGCTGATCTTGGAAAGCTTTTTTTCTTTCATCAGAGCTTTCATCGCCGCTGCCATCGCATTCCTTGTGATATTGGAATCTGCCATTTTCTCACCTCATAAACACACTTTTCCTGTATCTTATACCATCCTTCCAAAAGGTGCAAGCAACTTTTTTCCATTTTATTGCATTTTTTTCACTTTTCTTCTATACTGAATGAAACAAAACAGTATCTGTAATATCGGGCACAGGTCGAAGGACTTCCTGCCAAAATCGTAAGAATGTAACTGAAATTGGAAAGGATTATATATGAAAAAATATCATTTATTTTTGCCTCTTCTTGGCATCCTGCTGCTGGTTTCCGGCGGATGCAGCAAACGAAAGGAACCGAAACCTCTGATCACGGAGGCTCCTGCAGTGGAAACAGAAATCGGAGGCTATATAACAGAAACTGAAAGCAGCACGCCGGAATCACAGTCCGTATCCGGTACGATCCGCTTGCCGATCCAGGAACCGGAACACCAAAAAGAATCCAGCACAGAATCCGAAGTTGTTTCTGCATCTATTTATATAGGAAGCAATGGAAGTTTCCGTGCTTATCCCTATGCCGGCGGAGATATTGTCACGCCGGAATCTCTGATCGCTGCAATGGCTGATCTGACCGGATGGAATCTGGATCTTGCCGAATCTGTCACCGGAGAAAATGAGAACAGCCTCACAGTCTGTTTTGCCAGATCCTGCTCTCTTTTTACTGGCACTGCATCCGCTGAAAAGGAAGCATTTCCCATCTACAGCAAGGATCAGCTTTATCGTCAGATTCTTGACAGTATCTGCTATACCTTACAGGTGAATTTTTCACAGGATCAGGATCTGTCCATCTATTATTGTACCGTCGATAAAAACGGAGAAAAAATCCCCATCGAACTGGAAGATCTTGGCATCACTGTTCCTTCCGGAGAACCTTACCAGCACTTCCCTTCTTTTTAGGATCTGTCTGCATTTCACACAATTTTCAAACAAAAAACACAATTTCATCTCATATCAAACACACAATCCTTATAAAATATTGAAAAGATTGAAAATCAGGGCGTTTTTGCCCTGATTTATAAGATCATATGTTATTTATTTAAGGAGGATATTGTTTTGATTGAAGTCAGACATTTAACCAAACGCTACGGTGACACGCTCGCTGTAGACGATTTGAATTTCACGATTGAAAAAGGCCGTATTTATGGATTCTTAGGTCCAAACGGTGCCGGCAAATCCACCACAATGAATATCATAACCGGTTATCTCGCTTCCACCGACGGAAGTGTTACGATCAACGGACATGACATTCTGGAAGACGCAGAAGCCGCAAAAAAGAACATCGGTTATCTGCCGGAACTGCCGCCGCTTTATTTTGATATGACGGTAAAAGAATATCTTGCATTTGCCGCCGAGCTGAAAAAAATCCCAAAAGCGGAACGGAAAAATCAGATAACCAGAGTATGTGCAACCACAAAACTGGATGCCGTACAGAACCGTCTGATCAAAAATCTTTCCAAAGGTTACCGTCAGAGAGTAGGACTTGCACAGGCATTGCTCGGATCACCGGAAATCCTGATCCTGGATGAGCCTACGGTTGGTCTGGATCCAAAACAGATCCTGGAGATCCGTGATCTGATCAAAGAACTCGGAAAAGAACATACGGTTATCTTAAGTTCCCACATTCTTTCGGAAATCAGTGCTGTCTGCGACTACGTCCTGATCCTTTCACACGGAAAACTGGTAGCCAGCGACACTCTGGAAAATCTTACTTCACTGATGCAGGGACAAAATAGTCTGATCGTAACGG
>ERZ857969.3042-NODE-3042-length-17715-cov-11.659060_pt1 | contig 17715 bp, 20 predicted proteins | sample MGYA00519864_ERZ857969 | MGnify/ENA primary metagenome ERZ857969 (study PRJEB31778, sample SAMEA3449382) | human gut metagenome | biome: human gut; feature: human-associated habitat; material: faeces | place: United Kingdom | collected 2010/2012 ... | reverse complement strand
GCTTTCTTTTATCCTCCAAAAATTCTTCAACTTTCCAGCGCCCTATTACTAAAATCTGTGGCTCTGTCAAAGCATCTTCTTTGCATATATAAAAGCACTCTTCTTTTCCATGATATGTAAACAATATCATCCATTTATGATTTTGCAACTTTACTTGGCAAGTTATTTTTTTCACCATTATTATTTTTTCTTTAGATAACATTTCTTATATCACTCTCAACAATGTTAAATCTCAAAATTTCTGGAATTGCTTCTTTTAACGCTTGTTCCTTTATGCTCTCATCTCCCAAAACCCGAGCAGTAAGAAGAACACCTGCTGGATAGATAATTTCCTGCATTCGTTGCCGTCTTAAATCATCATATTCGCTACATATTGGTGCATCATTTATCCTGCAAATATAATCAAACATCCCCAATAAGTAAAAGCTCTCTAAATACCATTTTCGATTATAATATTTCCGAATGAGATCCGATTCCAATACTTGTATCAGAAAGTCAATATCACCTTCTTCCTTCAGCCAATGGCATACATTACTCTTAAATAGTTCAAAACTACATCTTTTCTCCATTCTCTTTCATTCCTTTCTCCACCATTTATAGACCGTTGGTTTAGATAATCCTGTATCCTTGATACACTCTGATTTTTTGCCATTTGGATGTAGCTGCTGCCATTCTTCGACAATTTCTTTTTTTTCTGGCGCGCCATTTTTATTTCTCCATTCACCATCTGGATAATCAATATTTTGTACAGCTCGCGTCCTTTCCAAATGCACTCGTTGCTTTCTTCCATTTCGCCTGTTCGCAGTTAATAAAATCCCTGTCTTGTCTGATATAATATCAAGTTTTCTTCTATATGCTTGTTCCGAAGCTGTGTGATATGTCCGCAACGCACATAATATGTCATACTCGGTAAAATGGTTATTTTCCTCCACTGTCAACTCTTCTAGTTTGACAGCCACCCGTCTACAATCACTTTCAACCTGTTCTGGTGCAATATTACATTGTACCGCCAAACTACACAGATTCTCTAAGCAATTATATCTGTGTCCAACCTTGGCTTTACTTAGTATCTTTTCAATCCAGTTATAATAGATCGGCTGATAACGCGTCCAATGTCCTCTCGGTTGCCCCTCTTCAATCCTTCTCTGATACCATTCAGGATATAGCTCTTTCGCCTTCTGCTTTGTCAGATTCGACTTATATATAACAGTTAGCTGTAAATTATCAGCCATCATTCGACTATTCATATATTCAAGTGTTACTTTCTCGCCTGTGCGAAATGCCATTGCATAGCTACGTTCATTCTTGGTAATTGTTCCAACACAACGAAACGGCTGATTTAGGCTTTCATATTGGACGGAATTGCTAAGTTCGCTGACATATGAACTCCAAAAAACTCGCGTCCATGCCCTCTTTGCTTGTGTCAACTGTTCATAAATATTTTTGAACAATGGTACTGGACGCTCGAAAACAAAGTACAAATGCACACCATTTCCAGAACAGACAATATAAGTCGGCTGCGGCATCGTCGCTACTCTTCTATTCCAGCTATAGATTAACTCATTCAAGCCACCTTTCGGTTTAATTCCATCAACCTCTATTACCAACGCATACAGATATCGCGCATTTTCGCTCTTTCGTGACCGTCCTGCATAGCTGATCGGCGCTATCATGCAGAAATTTTCTGATTCTTCTATCAGATCATACAGTTCTTCTTGATCTTGTGTTACTGTGATCCTGCGTCCTTTTATTGTTTCTTTCCCATCCTTAATCTGCTTTACCTGCTCAATCGCAATCGCTGCATATTCCCCAGTTTGATAATCTTCTGGCATCCGATGTTCTTCCAGATCGCCTCCAAAGATATCGTCATAAAAATCTATTGCACATACACCTTTATAGCCCTTGCCATAAAGTTCATTCGCCCACTTCGGTGCCAATATACCACTCGCCAGATAAAACTCTGGATTCTCTATGTACTCTTCATAGGTCAGCTTACTATACCCCAAGCTACGTCCCTCCTTTCCAGCACTCCATGCCCCTCTCCAAACCTCACCCCTACCCCCTCACTATGTTAATTTCAGTAGGAGGGGTAAAATACATAGGGGGCGTTAAATTAACAATACTGTAATTTTACCTTTTCGGTTTAAAAAAAATCAACCTCCTACGAGGTAGTCTCTGCCCCTCTCCAAACCTCACCCCTACCCCCTCACTATGTTAATTTCAGTAGGGGGGGTAAAATACATAGGGGGCGTTAAATTAACAATACTGTAATTTTACCTTTTCGGTTTAAAAAAAATCAACCTTTTTGCGGTTCATTTTCGCATTCTATTTTACAAGTCCATAATTCCATTGTCAAGAGTTTTGCAAATCAATAGCCAAACGACCGCCCATTTTATTATTATGTTCATTATTTAATTTTTATTACTGTGCAATATCTTGCAAACTAAACCTATTGAACAACTCATTTCCGCTGCTATTTTCCGTACACTTAAACCGTCTGCTGCCATTTTTCTAACCTGCTCCATCTGCTCGTTAGTAAATTTGGGCTTTCTTCCTGCGTTTCTTGCGTTATGTGTCTCCTCACGCACCTCTGATAGCTTTGCTTGTGCTTCTTTAAGTTCTGCACACACACGCTCATAATTGCCTTGAAGCTCATTCTGTGCGGTCACAGCGGCATTATAGGCTGTCTGTGTGCTATCATACAATTCTTTTGTTTCTTCATACTTCGCACTTAGCTCATCATAACTTGCTTTCAGTTGCATATATTCCTGATTTGTTGATTCTTCTACCTTTGTCCGTAGTTTACTCAACTCTTCCCTCTGTGTATCACACTTTTTTTGAGTACTTATAAGCATCTTTTTAACTGCTGCTGATGCTTTCTGTTCCTGCTCATAACGCTTCATCAAGCTTTTGTATTGTTCTGTTGCTTCCACCTCTCTTTGTCTTTCCTGTTCCAATTTAAGCCATGCATCATAATATTTCTTGTTCTGTGTTTCAAGCTCGGCATTCTTTGCTTTAAGGCTTGCTATAGTCTCTCTCGGCATTTTATTATCCTCCTTGTTCATTTTTTAATTTATATACATAATATTAGCATTTATCCTTCAATATGTCAATATCGTTCACAAAATAATTTTTAACACACATATAATATAATAGTACTTATATTTCAATTATGTTTATCAAGTCAATTCGATATTTTTTACTACGTTCATATATATTTCTATTGACTTTTTTCTCAAAACTTGTTATATTTATGTTTGTAGTTTTTTTATGGAGGGTAATATTATATGTCAAAATTTATTAAAAAAATCTTAGAAATAGGATTTTTTGTAGGAACTTTATCGGTTCAAGCTTTAGCAGATGCAAACGGATATCAAATTGCGCCAGAAACTCAAGACATTATTAACCAAGCACTTTCTAAATTTCCTGAGGAAGTAAAATACATTCAAGGAATTTCAGAACTATATCAAAAAGTACCAGAACTATCAGAAGCCGAATATAACAGCTTAGTACAAGGTGCTACACAAAATTTTATAGAATTCAAAGAAGAAATGAATGCAAAACTCTTAAGTTCTCAAGGCATAGGTGAAGACTATCTTAACATGCAAATGTATATTAATGCAATGAATACTCTAGCAGAAGCAAATCTAGCGCTTAAAGCAATGGGATTAGATCATACAGCTGAAGCTCTTAATTATTCCAGAGAAACTAATTACGAATTAGTCGGCACCACTTATGAAAAAGAGGCATTAGTATATGATAATGACGAGTGGGCAAAATCACTATTTTGGGATTCCGAATTGGGAGATCTTTGTTTCCAACAATTTGAAGAAAATTATTATTTAAACGGAAAAACAAGTGGATACTTCACAGGTTCTTTTGAATATCCTATTCCCGATAATTTATTGACTGCAGATACAAAAACATTAGATATGGCAATGCAATTACATAAAGTAGATTATAGCGTTGCATATGCTCCACGCAGTAACGACTTAGCTGATGGATTTTATATACATTTATATATCTCAGACAGATATGATTTTATCCTAGAGCAAAAGTTGAGTGGATCATACGGTCACTTAACAACTACATTAGCAAACGATACTTGTGCGGTATATCAAGAATGTGGATATATCCATCCATTTGAAATTCATGTATTATATGATTTTTAATTATGAAGCTTTTAAAAATATTAACTATTGAAATTCTTATTTGCTTTACCCTGTCCGGTTGTAGAGAGATAGGAAGCACTCAAAGAGACAACTATGCATTCTACATAAACTTTAACTGGAATTTAAATTTACCCAATGAGAATTCCGAAATATATGCAAAGAGTTCTGAACCTAGCTTTACTGGTGATGGTGTACGATATCATGTTCTCCAATATGATACAAAGGATGTAAATACCTTATTGAATAGCTTTAGTTGGGAAAGTGATAAAATAAGTAATGACCTCTCAAATAAAATGAATCAATGGTTAGATAGCATCAGCGTACCTATTGAAGAACGCCCAGAATCAGAAGAATGTATTTATATTTGTTTAGTGCAACACAAATACGATTATCTTATTATGTTTTTTAATAAAAACACAAATGTGCTATATGTAGTAGAATCGTTTATTTAACTTTTTTTCTAAAATCAGCCTATATTTAGGCTGATTTTAGAAAAACTCTCATCAAAATCCTCTCTGTAAATATATCCTATTTTCCCTTGAGACTTGATTTCCACCCATTTTTCTCCGATCTGGGGCACTTGCACAGCTCTTCCGCTCCGCAACGTCATTCGATCCATGGGTATATAAAATTCTTCTACTCGTGTATATACAATCATATCTTTTCCGCATAAATACCAGTTTGCGGTATTCACTTCATCAATACATTCTTGTAATTGAGCTGCCTTTTTGATTGCTTTATTTTGGCTGTTGGTACATACTGCTAAAACAATCAAAAATACTGCTACCGCTACGACTGCCTTCAAAATCCACATTAGCCTTTTTGAGCCTCTATATACCATTTCTAGCGTTTTTTCCTTTTCAGCATAACTTTTATCAAGCTTTATCTGTTTACGCTTAAAATTCGCCTTCAGCACGTTTTCCTGCTGCTGCAAATTGGCACTTGCCTGTTCTTCAGCTTTCTTTACCTGTTCTCTTACTTGACGTTTTATCTCATCCTCCGCATGATCAGAAGTCCATTTCATTGCTTCGATCATACTCTTCGCTTCGTCTGCTTCTTTCTCTAATCGTTTGTTTTCTTCCTTTAGCTGCCTGTTTTCCTGCAAAACTGTGTCGTTGCCGTTTTGCTTCGTTAGATTCTCGTTCAGCGATACTATCATTTCGCTTTTCTTCTGCAATTCGCTCTTGAGCGTCGAGTTGTCCGATGAAAGCATCTGTAGCTGATTGCGCAGCTGCTTGATTAAGCTGCTGTCTTGCTCTTTCTCGTTCATCAACTCCGTTATTTTCTGTGACTGCTGCTCGATCAAGCTGACGTCTTGCATATTCTTCTGCATCTGCTCGGTCTTTTTCTCTTCGTGCATTGCTTTCAAACCCATTCTCCAGAGTCTCCTTTCCAAAATCTACTGCATAGTAACTTTCCAGCTTATTATTACGGACTTTGCATTGTCGTTCTCCCTGCTGCTGTCTTGCCAGGTCAACAAATGTGATGTACTTGCGCTTGTCCTGCCAGTCCACCCCATACCCCTTTGCCTGCATTTGCTCTATGAAATTTTCTCGACTTGTGGCAGTTTCTTTGCAATCCATGATTGCCAATGCAATCTCTTGCACATAACTTTTAACTTCACCTTTTTCAGCCTGCTTTAAGCGCCTGTAGGTTTCTTTGTTCCATGCTACAGTATCCTCTCTCTCTTCCCCATAAAAAGTTTTCCCTTTCTCTGGCACGTGAAGTCCCTGTTGCCGGCTCTGCTCATTACACCGATCTTTCAGATCTTGCAAATCAGCTTTACTCCATTGCAGCTTGTGTCCGTCCTCGTAGCTCACACTGTTGACAATAATATGACTGTGAATGTGTCCCCGATCTGTATGAGTCGCTATAAGGACTTCGTAGCCGTCCCATGATTTGGTAGCCTTCGCAAGCTCGATTGCATTCCTGTGAGCTTGCTCCGGTGTGATCTGCTCGCTCTTATGATAGCTATGAACAAAATGCTTGTATGTCCTGCCGTCCAATTTTCCCCATAATTCCTTAGTTGCCTGCATCTCTTCCTTTACGGTCTCCGCTTCACATCCTAAACCCGTAATTAACTTACTCTCTGTCTTTTCCTTCTTCATCACATAGTCCAGCGCCTGTCCTATGCTCACTTTTGAAGAAACTGCCTTAATGACTGCCATAGCTGCCCCAGCTCCTTTTGATTCTCGGTTATCAGGTTATATGAATAATATCCTTTTCCATTCAACGCATGTGCGATCTGATTCAAATTATTTCCGATTCGCTTTAGCTCTGGAATCAGCTCTTTTATTCCATCCGTGTTCGTGATTGTCGGCTGCGTAAGTGCTTCAATGATATATTCCTGCTGATTCTTTCCTGACTGTTCCACCTTCTCTTTTATCTGCATCAGTTCTTCTTCTGATACCCTTATGACGATTTGTTTGGGTCTTGTTCTGTTCATTTTGAGCTACTCCTTTCTCTGGCTATCACTTAGTTTTTTGGGGCAGCTGGAGCCGCCCCAAAGGGGGATTGAAGGGGGGCTTGCCACCCTCACAAGTTGCTAAAGTATAGCCTTTTGGCTATCACTTTAGGGAACTTGCAGATAAACTTTAACTTAACCTTAACACCATGATAGCCACTTGTCAAGCAATGCTGCCTAGTGGTCGGCAAAAGCCGACAAAAAAAAGAGCATCAAGCTCTGCTGCCTGACGCTCCATTCAAGTAATTGCGAAAATCTTGCTTTCTTTTATCCTCCAAAAATTCTTCAACTTTCCAGCGCCCTATTACTAAAATGTGTGGCTCTGGCAAAGCATCTTCTTTGCATAGATAAAAGCACTCTTCTTTTCCATGATATGTAAACGAAATCATCCATTTATGATTTTGCAACTTTAAGTGGCAAGTCGTTTTTTTCACCATTATTATTTTTTCTTTAGATAACATTTCTTATATCACTCTCCACGATGTTAAATCTCAAAATTTCTGGAATTGCTTCTTTTAGCGCTTGTTCCTTTATGCTCTCATCTCCCAAAACCCGAGCAGTAAGAAGAACACCTACTGGATAGACAATTTCCTGCATTCGCTGCTGTCTTAAATCATCATATTCGCTACACATCGGCACATCATTTATCCTGCTAATATAATCAAGCATTCCCAATAAGTAAAAGCTCTCCAAATACCATTTTCGATTATAATATTTCCGAATGAGATCCGATTCCAATACTTGTATCAGAAAGTCAATATCACCTTCTTCCTTCAGCCAATGGCATACATTACTCTTAAATAGTTCAAAACTACATCTTTTCTCCATTCTCTTTCATTCCTTTCTCCACCATTTATAAACCGTTGGTTTAGATAGTCCTGTATCCTTGATGCAGTCAGCTTTTCTTCCTTCTGAATGCTCTAATCTCCATTGTTTCACTATCTCAGCTTTATCTGGTCTACCACTATTGTCAGTCCATTTTGTCCCATTCATCCTTTGCCGAATATCCCTTGAAAATCTAGCTAGTTCTAAATGTTCCTTTTGCTTCAATCGTTTATCTTTATCCCTGTGACTTGGCGGTATCTCAATTCCTGTGATCTTTTCAAGGTCTACTCTGGGAAACGTAACATATTTTTCATCAAAACATTCTAAAGCACTCTTACAATCCTCCTCGGTGAATGGAGCCTCTGGCTTCAATCCATCCAGAAATGATATAAATTCCATTGCATCCTTTTCAACCTCTGCCTTTGAGATATCGCATTTTACACCGTAAACTGCTAATGCCATAATTGCAAAATAACGATGCCCATAACTGGCAGATTCTTTAATTTTACGTTTCCACCAGTCGTACAAATCGCGCTTATCAGTCCAGCGCCCAGACGGTTGCTTATTCAGCACTCGCCGATCGTACCAAATCGGGAACAGCTGTCTTGCCTTTTCCAATGTGTACTTATGTTCTCTGTACTGCTTCGTTTCATCAACTCGTTTCGCTTCTGGCACGAACTGGCACAACTCTTCGAGGCTAAATGGATGCACATTAAGTTCAAAAGCCCGAACCCGAACCCCTTCTATCTTAGTTTTCCCTCCGATTACTCGGAAACCTTGATTGATTCCTTGGAACTGCACTTTCTTTTCGGTGCTAGTATACCTGTTCCACAACTTGCCTGTAAGTGAGTATTTTAGTTCTTTTAGCTGCAATTTGATATTCGGGTACAATGCTATTGGACTCTCGAATCTATAATATAAGTGAATATTATGTCCAGATAAAACAACATAGTTCGGCACTGGGTATGCTTCCGACACATACGCACCCGATAAGAAATTATTCAACGTCTCATCTGTGATGCCGTCTATATCAAATATCATCGCATACATCTTGCTTGCATTCTCCGCTGCATTCCGCTTCCCAAAGTATGTCAAGCCATTCATAATTGAGAAGTCCGCCTCCTGCATCTCCTTCAAAGTCTCTTCAAACGTATCATCAAACAGTATCCGCCTGTGTCCCCTCTGTTCTCCATCGTTTTTCCAATAGCCTAGTGGGTTGCTCTTGAACTCCCCCGGTTCCTCATCCTGCCTCTGTATCAAGCCCTCACCTAATCCAAAAAGATCGGTATAAACCTGCATTGCGGACACCTCATGCCCACCCCACTTCTTTATAATTTCATCAAACATTACATTGCCTCCTACCTAACCTTCGAGAGACACCCCCTCTCCGTACCTCTCCCCATGCATCCCTCTACAGTATCACTACCACCACAAATCCATATAGGGCACGTTATATTATCAATATAGTTTTTTTACCTTTTCGCATTCTATTTTACAAGTTAATAGTTTGATTGTCAATAATTTTGCAAACCAAGAATTATGTATCAATATTATTTTGATTCATTCATTTGATGTATCGCCCAGCCAGCTCCATGCCCCTCTCCAAACCTCACCCCTGCCCCCTCACTATGTTAATTTCAGTAGGGGAGCTAAAATGTATAGGGGTCGTTAAATTAACAATGAAGTAATTTTACCTTTTGGGTTTAAAAAAAATCAACTTTTTTGCAGTTAATTTTCGCATTCTATTTTACAAGTCCATAACTCAGAAATTACAAATCAATATTATTTTGATTCATTTGTTTGATGTATCGCCCAACCGTAGCAGAAGGGACTTTCACAATCTCGGAAATAGCTCTGTGACTCAACCCTTGTGCATGTAGTTCCATAATTTTTTCAAGCTGCTCTGTATGTTCTCGCTTGCGTCCTGCACCAAACGGATTTTTCTGGCTTTTGACAGTTTCCTGCTTGATAACCTGTAATTCCCTCTGTGTTGCTTCCAAATCGGATTTAAGCGCTTTCTGTGCGATTACAGAGGCATCTAGTTCGGTTTGATTATTGTTTAATGCTTTTTTCAAGCGGTCGATCTCCTTGTCTTTTGCTTCAAGCTGTTCTCGCAATGATAGAATCTCCACTTTATCGGCTGTATCTTTTTCATCATGCTCTAAAGTCGCTTCTGTAAGCTTCTGTGAGTTCTCATCGGTACTTGTTTTCAGCTTATCATATTTTTCCTTTAACCGATTCAGTTGATTGACAGCTATTTGTTTTAATTGTGCTTCATCTCGTAGCCTTTTGACCATGCTTTGGTATTCTTTTGATTCTTCCAGCTTGCCGTCAAGCTGCTGTTTCAAACTTTTATTTTCTTCCCAGATATCAAGATACATGCGTTCAAGCTCTTTTTTGGTTGGTCTTCCAATCAATCCTCTAATTTTTTGTTCTTCCGCTGTCATTGGCTCTGATTCTGTTTTCTTTTTCATACTGCTAGTCTCCTTTGAATCAATATTATTTTGGTTCAATAATAGCACACTGACGATTAACTGTCAATTACTTTGTATCAAAATATTTTTGATGCAAAGTAAGTCACATAAAGGATAAATTTAAGTTTTACAGCATAATCATAGTAAATGTATATAATAATACTTGTATTTAAATTACATTTGCTATATAATAATAAAAAAAGAAAGGAGTGACAATTATGGCACAAATCAGTTTACGCGTAGATGATGATGTAAAGCGCAATGCAGAAAGAACGCTCACCGATATTGGATTGAGCATGTCCACTGCAATCAATATCTTTTTGAAGAAGGTTGCACGAGAAAATCGTATTCCTTTTGAGTTGTCTGCTGATCCTTTTTACAGTCAGGAGAATATGGAGGAACTTGAAAGACGTGTAGCTAATGTAAGAGCAGGAAAAAGCACCTTAAAAGAGCACGAGCTTATAGAGGTGCAATGATGAGAAAATTGTGGCATGATGAAGCATGGGAAGAATATCTGTATTGGCAATCACAGGACAAAAAGACCTTGAAAAAAATCAACCGCCTTTTGACTGATATCGACAGAAACGGATATCAATGTACTGGCAAACCCGAACCACTTGGAGAAAATCTTGCAGGATATTGGAGTGTTCGCATAGACGAAAAAAACAGAATTGTATTCCAGATAATAGATGGAAACGATTTAGAAATTCTCCAATGTGGATCACATTACAAAGACAAATAATCCCTTCCGAGATCAGCCAATATTAAGGCTGATCTCGGAAAAAGATTCATCAAAGTCAGAGCGACGAATATATCCTATTTTTCCCTGAGACTTAATCTCTACCCATTTTTCTCCGATCTGAGTCACCTGCACAGCTCTTCCGCTTCGCAACGTCATTCGATCCATAGGTACATAAATTTCCTCTAATCGTGTATATACCATCATATCTTTTTCGCATAAATACCAGTCTGCGGTATTCACTTCTTGAATCTGATCTTGCAGCATTTCCGCTTTCTTAATTGCTCGGTTTTGACTGATAGCACCGATTGCAACAATGATTGCCAATACCGAAATTATTGCAACAACTCTTAATGCCTGCATTAGCCGTTTTGAGCCGCTGTATTGCTTTTCTAGCAGCTTGGCTTTCTCTGTGTAGTTCTTTTCCAATTCAGCTTTTTTCTTCTGAAATCGGTCATTCAGCGCCTTCTTATGTAGGTTCAGAGTTTCCTCTTGTTGTCTTTTAATTCTCTGCTCGATCTCTGCTCCCAGATCATTGTTCAAACTCTTCGTCGTATTCCTCAACTTGTTCGTCTCGTCCTCTAACTTCTTGTTCTGTTCCAAAAGTTTGTTTTCTCGATCTGTAGCTATACTGCTTAATTCCTGCTGTTGTTTGTTCAGATCTATGATCTGATCGCTTTTCTTTTGAAGCTCTTTCTTGAGCTTCAAGTTTTCGGAGGAAGTCATCTGTATCTGATTGCGCAGCTGTTCGTTCTCCGTCTGTAATTCCTCCAACAGATTTAGCAGCTTCTCTTCTTCTGAGTAACTCTCTGATTCGTTCATTGCGTTCTTCTCCCTTCTCTTGTTCTTTCAGCTTCTGAATTTCTTCTTCAAGCACCTTCAGCTGTTCCTGCACCTGTGTCAATAATTCATTACGTTCCTTGATATCCCGATTGATCTGACAGCGATCTGAAGCCTTTCCAGACGCTTCTATCGCCCTCGCTTCATACCCTTCATGTATTGTTGGCTCTTGATCTATCCCACGTGTCTCATGGCTTCTATGGTCAATTTGATGCTCCTGGTCAAGATACTGATTGCAGACTTCCGCCCAGGATGCTCTCATGTTCTGGAGAACTTCTTTTTTGTCCAGCACATTTTGTTCAGCATTGATTCTCTTCCATTGCTTCCGGTTCCTTTTGTCTACCTTCTGTTTTCCTGTACTTGGGTCAATGATCGGGATGCGTGTGCCTTGTTCATCCAACGCATATTCCATTTTTCTCTTTGCAGTCCATTCCCCTGTTTTCTTGTCGATTTGCCGATTCGCAATCAAAATATGTGCATGTGGATTCATATTCTCTTTGTCGTGATGAATAGCATAGCTGCACGCATATCCCCGTGACGTGATCTGCTTTTCAATAAATTCATCGACTACTTTTTTCTGCATTGTAAGATCAAATTCTTTTGGCAATGCCACCATGATTTTTTTTGCAGTCCTTGCATTTTCAGCGGTTTCATAATTCTCGATTGCATTAAACAAAACAGCAGGATTTTGAAATTCCACCGGTGCTCCTTCTGGTAGCAATGTTTCCGTTAGAATTACTCGCTCTTCTCGTCCATAACGGAATGATTTTCCCAACCGTTCATCCCGAACTTTTTCACCAGAAATATAAGAAAGCGTAGCACATGAAGATGAACCTTTTGCTCTTGATACATTAGAAATGTTGCAACTATAGATTGCCATTCGCGTTACCTCGCTTTCTGAAAAAATAGGTTTGCAAAGGATTTGCCTTTGCCCCTCGGAGAGCGCCTTACATGCAACCTTTGGTTGCGTGTAAGTGCGCCCTTAACAAGTTAAGGGATTTCTTCAATGGATTTTATCATGCCTTTTCTTTAACGTCAATATGTGGTATACTGAATCTATAAAAAATTTGAAAGGAGATTTTTTAATATGGCAACAGCAGAAGAAAGACTTGCAAAAATCAAAGAAAAACAGGCTCAACTTAAAGCTCAGGAAAAGAAAATTATTACTCAAGAAAAGGCAAAAGAACGGAAATTAAGAACGAAACGCTTAATTGAGATTGGTGGAACTGCTGAATCTATCCTTGGACGACCTTTTCAAGATGATGATTTACAGAAATTCGCTAACTTTTTGAAACAGCAAGAAGCACGTGGGAATTACTACTCAAAAGCTATGAACAATACAAACACACAATAAGAACTACGTCGGCATAAGCCGACAAAAAAAGAGCGCCAAGCATATATTGCTTGACGTCCTTTTTTAGAGCAGTGACATGCTCCCGCCACCTGACACTCAATTCAGTCCCACCACTTATAAACAGTCGGTTTTGACAGTCCTGTATCCTTGATACATTCGACTTTTCTTCCTTCTGGATGCTCTAATCTCCATTGTCTCACTAGCTCTGCTTTGTCTGGTCTGCCGTTGTTTTTATACTCATCCTCGCCCAACATATCTCTTTTCATAATTCGCATAGCATTGACCATCTTAATATGCTGCTGTTGTTTTCGACCGTTTCGTTTATTTTGGGGAATCTGTATACCTGTGATCTTCTCAATATCAGCCCTCGGAAACGTGACATATTTTTCATCAAAGCATTCCAAAGCACTCTTGCAATCTTCCTCTGTAAACGGTGCATCAGGTTTCAATCCATCCAGAAACGGTATAAATTCCATTGCATCTGCCTCAACCTCTGCCTTTGGTATATCACATTTAATACCGTAGATTGCTAATGCCATAATAGCAAAATAACGATGCCCATAACTAGCTGATTCCTTAATTTTTAGTTTCCACCAGTCGTACAAATCGCGCTTGTCTGTCCAGCGTCCAGGCAGTTGCTTGTTCAACACTCTCCGTTCATACCAGATCGGAAACAACTGTTTTGCCTTTTCCAATGTATACTTATGTTCTCTGTACTGCTTCGTTTCGTCAACTCGTTTCGCTTCTGGCACAAACTGGCATAGCTCTTTAAGACTAAACGGATGCACATTAAGTTCAAAAGCTCGAACCCGAACCCTTTCTATCTTGGTTTTCCCTCCAATCACTCGAAAGCCTTGATTGATTCCTTGGAACTGCACTTTCTTTTCAGTACTGGTGTACCTGTTCCACATCTTGCCTGTAAGAGAATACTTCAATTCCTTTAGCTGTAACTTAATATTCGGGTACAATGCTATAGGAATCTCAAATCTATAATATAAATGAATATTATGCCCAGATAGAACAACATAATTCGGCACTGGGTATGCTTCCGACACATACGCACCCGATAAGAAATTGTTCAGTGTCTCGTCTGTGATCCCGTCCACATCGAAAATCATTGCATACATTTTGCTTGCATTTTCCGCTGCATTCCGCTTCCCAAAGTACGTCAAGCCGTTCATAATTGAGAAGTCAGCCTCCTGCATCTCCTTCAACGTCTCTTCAAATGTGTCATCAAACAATATCCGCCTATGTCCCCTCTGCTCTCCATCATTCTTCCAATAACCCAGTGGGTTGCTTTTAAACGCCCCCGGTTCCTCATCCTGCCTCTGTATCAACCCCTCACCCAGTCCGAAAAGATCAGTGTAAACCTGCATTGCGGACACCTCATGCCCACCCCATTTTCTTATAATCTCCTCAAGCATCGCATTGCCTCCTTTCTGACTTTTGAAGGGTTCCCCCCTCTCCGTACCGCTCCCCAGCCATCCCTCTACGACACCACTACCGCCACAAATCCATATAGGGCACGTTATATTATCAATGATTTTTTTTACCTTTTCGCATTCTATTTTACAAGTCAATAGTTTCATTGTCAATAGTTTTGCAAATGAATACCTAACCGCTAATCTTATCAATGATTTTTTATCTGTTATCAGGAATTACCTTTATAAATGTTTATAATTTATTTATGATCATCTTTGAGTAATTTGCAAATCAAAGCAGCTGAACAATCCATCTTGGCTGCTATCTTGCGCACACTCAATCCTTCAGCTGATAACATTTTAACCTGTTCTACCTGTTCAACCGTCAACTTTGGCTTTCGCCCTGCTCCAAATGGATTCTTCGAGCTTTTAATGACTTCTTGCTTTAAAATCTGTAATTCTGCCTGTGCTGCTTCCAGATCGCTTTTAACAGCGCTGTATGCACTTGTAAGTGTATCATGGATTCCTCGTAACTCGATATACTCATTCCTTACCTGATTCCGCTTTTCTGATTCACTCTGATACAACTTAGTAATTTCTGTCACCTTGAGACGCTCGGCAGCCAATGCTTTTTCAAGTGCCTTATATTCATCTGTTTCCTGAACTGCTGCGTCCTTTTGGCGCTCTGCCTCAGCCCATGCCTTATGATATTCTGCAATTCGCTGTTCAAGTTGTGCATTCTCCTCTTCCAAACGAGCTATTTTCTCTTTCTGTGTTTCTCTTGCCATGCTTTGTTTCTCCTGTTCATAAATATTTTATATACATATATAACATCTGTTACCTCTCTTGTCAATAGCGTTCACAAATAATTTGTAAACTATCCATTTAAGCTTAATCTCACAATATCAATAAAGGAAAACTAGTTTTAGATTATCACCGCTTTCTACACTTCAATTACTTCCTTTTATCTCTATTTTGACTACAAAGCGAAAAGTAATTGACAAATTTATTCTGTATATGTTATAAATAAATCAGATAATATTGTGAAAATACATTTAAAGAAAGAAAGAGGTGGGAACAATGATTATTTAATCTCTATATTTTTTTCAAAAATAATCATGTACAGCAAGGAGGACATTTATGAAGAAATGGTTATATTTTAGCACATTAATTATGGCTGTTCTAATTAGCATAATAATAAGTAATAGCAATTTAACATTAGCAAGTGAAGAAAGCAATGAAGTAAATTTAACACGTGAATTTTTACAGGAAGCAACCGCTTATGAGGAAAATGGCATAGTCGTTTTGAAACGAGAAAGAGCAGTAAGTACACAAAGTATCCAATCAGAACATATTCAAGATGTTGTTTGGTTACTCCCTAAAGAAGAATGTTCCTCAAGCGATTTACTAGCTGATATAAAATCGTTTACTTATTCAAGAGGAAGTGGCCATAAATATGAAGAAGATTCTGACTCTTCATTATCTGTAAAAGCGTATACAACAGTATATTACACAACCAGTAAGCAAGATATACTTACTTATTACTCAATAACCAGTGTACAAGGTGGTGTCGTCATATTGGATAGTTGGGTGACAGTACCTAATCACAAACTAACTATTGGACAAGTCGGGAGCCGTTGTTTTGATCAAATAGCATACTACACTCTCACGCAATCATCTTGGTCTTGCACTCCACCTTCAACATGGATGGCTGTAACAGATGGTGATGGTATGGGTACTGTTGGTTGTTTTTATGAGTTAACAATAAAACGTCCTAATGGATATACATGGAAACTGGAACTCTCAAACAACTTATTCAGTAACTTTACCACTGATTTCTAAATACTTTTTACATAACATTTTTTATGACTATATAAGGAGAAACGATTACATGAAGAAAGCGAAGTATCTATTATGTGTAAGTTTAGTTTTACTATTGCTTGTAGCACACGGTCAAATATTGCCTATTTTACAAGTTAAATATCAACAAACATATAATATACTTCCAGTGCTATGGATTCGTTTTTGCTTAACATCAATAATCTTGGTCAATGAACTGCATTTAGCGTATGTTTTATGGAATCAAAACTCTGAAAAAAAGCAGCAACCATTTGTTGATTTGATTGTTTTTGTAGTTGTATGTATCGTTCTATATCTGATGCATAAACCCAAAGTATTTACTGATTTTCTAATGATTGATGTAATGGAATTACTCTTTCTAATTGAATTGATTTGTACAATATTTATTGATTTAAAAGGAAAAAAATAAATACATTTAAGTGTTAAAGCAACATATTGCGCACTCTAACAGAATACTCAATAAGCTTCACGGGAATACTTGATTTTGCCTTGAGCATATGTTATACTAATCATAGGCAAAAGATACTATCACGATCATGATTGATCGCCAAAACGAACGCCCCCAGTGCTGGCACACTGGGGGCGTTCTATTCCTTTTTGATAGCAGGAAGCTTAATCCTGAGGTTGACTACCGCCTAAATCTCATCGTCCAACCATTTGCAAATGTAGTAGGCAACTACACTTGCCAGAACAGAGAATATGAAAGATACTATCATATCGAGCATGATTGATTCACCCCCTTTCTCTACCTGCATCGGGGGTGGTAGCCGTATGAGTATATCATAAATGTCTAAATAGGTCAATTTTTTCCGCTTATAGTAATACACTGAAATCAGCCTATATTTAGACTGATTTCAGAAAAATTTTCATCAAAATCCTCTCTATGAATATATCCTAATTTTCCTTGAGACTTGATTTCTACCCATTTTTCTCCGATTTGAATCACCTGCACAGCTCTTCCATTCCGCAATATCATTCTGTCCATAGGTACATATATTTCCTCTAATCGTGTATATACAGTCAGATCTTTCCCACATAAATACCAGTCGGCAGTATTAACTTCTTGAATTTGAGCTTGCAGCGCCTTTGCTTTCCTAATTGCTCGATTTTGACTGATAGCACCGATTGCAACAATAATTGCCAGTATTGAAATTATAGCAACAACTCTTAATGCCTGCATTAGCCGTTTTGAACCGCTATATTGCGTTTCTAGCTGCTTGGCTTTCTCTGTGTAGTTCTTTTCCAATTCAGCTTTTTTCTTCTGAAATCGGTCATTCAGCGCCTTCTTATGTAGGTTCAGAGTTTCCTCTTGTTGTCTTTTAATTCTCTGCTCGATCTCTGCTCCCAGATCATTGTTCAAACTCTTCGTCGTATTCCTCAACTTGTTCGTCTCGTCCTCTAACTTCTTGTTCTGTTCCAAAAGTTTGTTTTCTCGATCTGTAGCTATACTGCTTAATTCCTGCTGTTGTTTGTTCAGATCTATGATCTGATCGCTTTTCTTTTGAAGCTCTTTCTTGAGCTTCAAGTTTTCGGAGGAAGTCATCTGTATCTGATTGCGCAGCTGTT
>ERZ857969.3009-NODE-3009-length-17905-cov-3.572045_pt1 | contig 17905 bp, 19 predicted proteins | sample MGYA00519864_ERZ857969 | MGnify/ENA primary metagenome ERZ857969 (study PRJEB31778, sample SAMEA3449382) | human gut metagenome | biome: human gut; feature: human-associated habitat; material: faeces | place: United Kingdom | collected 2010/2012 ... | reverse complement strand
CATATTTAGTTTTTCAGTTTTAATACAGAAAAGTATACCGCAAAATATGACTTTGACTTTTATTTTTTCACATAATTATATTAGTTTTTTAATTGCTATAATAATAAATGCCATAAATAATGCACTAAGTTCAGGAATAGTAAATTCTATACTATATGAAAGTACTAAAAATAAGGAAAAATTTAATAAAGTACTATTTTATAATTCTTTTTTTTATAATATTTCATATATGTTTGCAATGATAGTTGGTGGTTATATAGGGCAAAAGTATGGATTAATATATACATATTGGATAACTTTAATACCATTTATTATTGACTTTTTTATAATAACTATGATTAAAACTAATAATCATATAGACACTAAAAGTAATGAAAATAATATAGAAGTACTTAAAAATGGAATTAAAGAGATAAAGAAAAGTTCTTACTTATTACAATTAATATTAAAAAGTGCAATAATGTTTGCTGGAATTAAATTAGTAGAAGAAAGTCATCCAGAATATGCAAGTAATATAGGACTATCTGTTTTTATTATTGGAATTTACACGGCACTTATATTGGTATTTTGTATTCTAGGTAGCTATATAGGAAGTAAAATAAAAAAAGATAAATATAATCTAATATTAAGTATTAATCCAATTATAGTAGGAGTTTGCATATTGATGGTAGGAATAATGAATAATTATTTAGGCATAATAAGTATTTTAATAATTTATATTTTTTCAGAAAGTTTTGATAATATAATGAAGGCAAAATTACATAACAGTATCTCCTCAAAATCAAGAGTTACAGTTGAATCAATAAATCAATTTGCTTTGGGATTATGTGGATTTATATTTAGTATATTAATGGCAATTTTATTGAAGCGTGTAAATTTAAATGTGATGTATATTTGTATAGGAAGCATTATAATTATATTTAACTTAATAAATATAGCTAGAAATAAGATAAAAAGTGGCTTATTTAAAAAGAAGATGGATTTGAATTAGAAATATAAGAGGAATAGTAGAAAGGGAATAATATGAGAATAGGAATTGATATAGATGGAGTATTAACAGACATAGAACAATGGCAATTAGATTACGGAAGTGAATTTATATTTGAAAAATATCATAAAGGAATTATAAATTCAGAAGGATATGATATTGAAGAAATATTTAATGTGGACAAAAAAGCAGAAGATGAATTTTGGGAAAAATATTTATATGAATACGCTAAAAATGAACCAGCAAGAAAATTTGCTAGTGAAGTAATAAATAAATTAAAAGATGACGGAAAAGAAATATATATAATAACTGCTAGATACTTAACCAATAGAGATACAGCTGAAGGACAAAGAATGAGAGAAATAGTTAAAAAATGGCTAAAAGAAAATAAAATATATTATGATAAAATTATATTTAGTCCAGAAGATAAAGTAGAGATATGCCAAAAAAATAACATTGATGTAATGATAGAAGATAAAGTAGAGAATATAAATAATATATCAAAAAATATACCAGTTATATGCTTTAATGCAAGATATAATAAAGAATGTAATGGAAAAAATATTTATAGATGTTACAGTTGGTATGATGTTTATAATAAAATTAAAAACATAGAAAATAGAAGATAAATAAACTTTTATATACGGGGGATATAACATAATGAAAATATATATAGTAAGACATGGAGAAGTATTACATAATGCTTTAAAGCAATACAATAATGAAAATGAAGATTTAAATGAAAAAGGAATAAGACAAGCTAACGAATTAAGAGAAAAAATTAAAAATATAAACTACGATATTATAATATCTTCTCCATTATTAAGAGCAAAACATACTGCTCAAATAATTAATTTCAATAATAAAAAAATATTAATAAATGATAAATTAAAAGAAAGAGATCCTGGTGACTTATCTGGAAAACCTATTACAGTAACCAATAGAGAAGAATATTGGAATTATAATACAACAATTAGTTATGGTACATCTGAAAATATAAGAGATTTTTTTATGAGAGTTTATAACTTTTTAGATGACTTAAAAAAAGAAGATTATGAAAGTGTATTAATTGTTGCACATAGTGGAGTATCAAAAGCATTCAGTGGATACTTTGAAGGTATAAAAGATGGAATGTTTTTAAATAGAGGCTTAAGAAATTGTGAAATTAAAGAATATAAAATATAACAAAAAATAAAGGGAATAAAAATATGAAAAGGTTATTAAGAATAAGTTTTAATTCAGCTGTTTTTTCATTTATTCCAATATTATCATGGTTTGCATTAGGCTTAATTGTAGACAAAGATTTAACAAATGTTTTTACATTAACATATCCAATACAATTTATTTGGGCTATGATGAAATCAATATTTGGAACAGGTGCAAATATAAGCAAAGAAAAGGATAAAAATGAAAATGCTGTATTAAGTGGAATGACATTGGGAATTATTATTGGATTTATAGTTTTTGGATTTATAGCATTAAATATAGAAGAATATATAAAATTTATGAATATGGAAGTAGCAAAATATAAAGAATTTGCATTATATTCTGTAATGCAACTTTATATACAATTAATATTTTCTTATGTTTTAGAAAAATTATATTTTGAAAACAAAAATAAGTTAGCAAATAAATATTGCATTACATTAAATATTTTAAATTTTATCATTTTAATAGTTATGTCCTTAATTTTAAAAAATAAAATGAGTATTGTTATAAGTACATTATTAATAATATTTATTTATGTATTAGCAGTAACAATAAAACAATATAAAAAATTCAAATTTAAATGTAACGTTTTAAATTTTATAAAATATGATTCAGTTGAAATATTTAATAGTTTGGCATTTTTCATTATATATTTATTTGGATTAAGTAATGCATTAGACTATGGAGAAAAATATACAATAGCATTAAACTTTGTAGCACTAATTACAGATACCCAATGGGATGCATTTGAATCTATTTCTACAGTAGCCAAAATCGATATTAGTCAAAATAATTTCAACTATAAAAAACATAAAAAAAATGCTTATACATTGTTAGGAATACTTTTAATTACTATATTATTAATGTTTAATACTTTATACAGATTATATGAATTAAATTTAGTTATTACATTAATATTTTTAAGTTTTGAATTGATTAATTTTATTATATATCCAATTTACAAAATAAAAACTTGCTATTTACAACTAGAATATTCAGCAATAAAAGCAACAACAAATAAAATAACATCAAATGTTTTAAGAATGATAATGTCATTTATAAAAACACCATTTTGCACTGGATTAGGACAAGTATGTTCTTCTATATATCAATTTATTTCAATAAACATAATGTTTAATAAAAATTATGAAATAAAAGCAAATGGTATTATTGATAAAAAATAAATTGAATTCAAATACTATCCTAGTTTTTTTCGTAGAGTAATAAATTAAACATGAGCAGAGATAAAGCATTTATAAAAAAATAAAAAATAGGAGAAAGAAGATGAATTATAAAAAAGAATATAAAAAATATCTAGCTTCGTCTATTTTAGATACAGCAAATAATAAAATAGCAAGTACTTCATTTATTACAGCATTTGCTGTTTATCTGGGATTATCAAATTTTGCAATTGGAATTTATGCAGTATTAGATACAATAACTAATATAGTTCAAATATTTGCAGCACCACTCTTTTCAAGAATAGGACAATCTAAATATGTTGTGCTAACAAATTATACTATTTATAGATTATCATCTATCTGTTTTGCATTTATACCATTTATAACAGAAAATATCGAACTGCGAACTATTTTATTTTTTATCTTTGCTTCTATTTATGCTATAACAGGAGAACTGGGATATATAACTTTTGTAAATTGGAGAATGACATTATTAAAAAAAGAAGATAGAACGAAATTTGCTTCAACTAGAAATATATATAAAAATACAGTAGTAATGATTTTTAGTTTGATAATGGGAGTGGTATTAGATAAATTTACAGCAAATGGATATGAATTATATGGGTTTATGATATTATTTTTTATAGTGTTTTTAATTGCATTTATTGATATATTTATTAGAATAAAAACATATAAGCCAATAATTGAGGAAAAAAAGATAACAATTAAAGAAACAATATCAAAGCCATCAAAAGATAAAAGATTTAAAAAGATTCTTGTTATAGGTGGTTTGAATAGATTTGCATATGGTATTGGAAAAATGTACTTAAATGTGTTTTTACTAAGATATTTAAACATAAATTACATATATTATAGTATTTTAAATATTTTAATTAATTTTTCAGAAGCATTATTTAGCAAATTTTGGGCAACAAAAGCTCAAGATAGAAAATGGAATAAAGTGTTAGCACCAATGAGTATAATATATATTTTAGCTTTTTCATTACTGTTCTTATTGAAAAATGAAGTTTTAATATTCTTCTTACCAATTATTTATATTTTAATAGGACTTGGAGGTAGTGGTTACGAAATGTTTGACCATATAGCAATATATGAACATTCAAAAGAAGATTACAAAACTTCTTATGTAACATTTGAAAGATTTATAGAAGGAATTGTTACATCATTTCTTCCAATAATTTCTTATATAATTTTTCCAGAAAGTGCAATATCTATAAAAATAACATTTTTAATAGCAGTAATTGCATATCTAATTTTATTTATATATGTTAAAACAAAAGCATATGATTCAAAAAAATAACTAAAAAGAAAACAAAATACCAGAATATAAAGATAAAACAAAAATATTGAAAATATTATTAGCAATAAGTGTAGTTATGGCTATAGTTGAGAGTGGAATTATAATAAAGCATATATATTTAAAATAAAATTCAAATATTGTGAAAAATATGGCAGAAACTACAACTAATGAGAAAGAAATAATCACAAAAAAGAGAGGAATTTAAATTATGGTAAATATTTTAGTTCATGGGCTTGGACAAGATGAAAAAAGTTGGAATGAAGTAAAAAATCAATTAAATAACAGTGGTATAAATGTTGAAACACCTAACTTATTTTCTATTGTAAGCAATTACCAAGTAAATTATGAAAATATGTATAAAACATTTGCAGATTATTGTAATAATTTTGAAGAAAAAATAAATTTGGTAGGGCTTTCTCTTGGTGGAATACTTGCTATTGATTATATAGAGGAATTTCCAGAAAAGGTAAATTCAATAACACTTATAGGAACACCTTATGAAATACCAAAGATTATATTTACTATACAAAATATTATTTATAAATTTATGCCTAAAAGAATATTTGAAAAAATAGGTTGCACAAAAAAAGATATGCTTAAATTATTAAAGTCAATGAGCAAATTATCTATTCCAGACAAAGCACCAAATATAAAATGCGATACTCTAATTATATGTGGAGAAAAGGAAAAAGATAATATAAATATGAAAAGTGCAAAACAGTTAAATAAGGTAATACAGAATAGTAAATTTAAGATTATAAAAAATGCAGGACACGAAGTAAATATTGATAACCCAAAAGAACTTGCAAATATAATTAAAGATTTTTGGATAAATAATTAAACAATAGAATGAGGATAAGAATGAATGAAAAAGAAAAGTTGAATTTAAAAATACTATTAAGAAATCTAAAAAATGGAAATAAAGAAGTAATGCAAGAGTTATATAGTAATTAAAATAAAGTGATATATGGAATAGCATTTAGTATTTTAAAAAATAAAGAAGATTCTGAAGATGTAGTACAGATAGTATTTTCAAAATTATATGTATTAGATAAAGAAAAGTTACCAAAAGAAAAAGAAGCAACATGGTTATATTCGGTAACAAAAAATGAAGCACTATCAATATTAAAAAAGAAATATAACAATGTTAGTTTGGAAAATATATATAATTTAGAAGATAACAATAATGAAATTGATAAATTAATAGACAGAGATTCGTATAATAAGCTAATTAATAAATTGGAAAAAAAGATCAAGAAATCATTTCACTAAAAATACTTTCAAAATTAACCTTTTCAGAGATTGCAGAAATATTAGTAGAATCTACTAATACTATAAAATGGAGATACTATAAATCTATGTATACATTAAAGATATTATTAAGTAATTTAAGTATGTTTATAGTAACAGCAACATTAGGAATTTTAAGTATTAAAAATCAAAACAAAAATGCAAATGAATTAAAAGATGGGGGAAGTATAGAATATCATTATAAAGAATATACAATTATAAAAGTACATAATGTAGTGGAAAATAGAGATGTATATGTAGGTATACCAGAAATGAATTTGAAAGATTTAAAATTATAGTAGAATATAAATTATGATAAAAAGTTTTAAGGACAATAATGGAAAATTATATATGAGTGAGAATAAATATTTAGATAAGACAAAATTGAAGATTAGAAAAAGTATAGAGTAAGTTTTCTTTTTATGATATAATATTACAGATTTTAATGAAATATAAACTGCTTAAAGGAGGAAAAGCATTAGGAAAAATTAGTAGTTAAGAGAAGCTAGACTGTATACAATAATGCAGTTTATCCTTTTTACAAAACATGCTTTCTTAGAAAATTCAGGAGGAATTAATATGTTAAATACTATTTATGATATTCTAGGAATAATAATTGGAATTTTAGCAACAATTGTTTTAGTAGATGAAACGGTTATAAAAATAAAAAATAAAAATAAAAGTATTATTAGTAGCATGATACGGGGGATATTATCCTCAAATTTATTTACTGTGTCTATCATTAGAATGATATTAGCAATAATTTTAGGAAAATCAATTATAGAAAATATATTTTTTGCAATACTTTGGATTATATGTACTATAAGTAATTTTTTATATCTAATAACTCTAGAATCTAGTAACAATAAAGACATATAGATTTTGTGTTTTTTTTAAAGACTATTTAAAAATAGAAATGAATAATAATATAAAATAAGATAAGCATTGTTTTGGGCAAAGATGATAATAAATATTCATCTTTGCTTTTTTATATAAAGATAGAACATCATACTGGGGAAATAAAGAGGTAATTAAAGTATAAAAAATAAGTGAAGATAGCAAATAAGATATAACCACATATCTTGTTTTTTTGGCAAGGAAATGCTAAACTTAATATTGGAAACAGTATTAAATTTTATCTAATTTTAAATAGTTTTATTTAGAATTATTTAGTTTAGAAATATAAAGTTTGTGACCGGATTCGTGTAATGGCATTTTATGTTTACAAAAAACACGAAAAAAGCGAACAAATTACACGAATTTGTTCGCTCAATTACACGAATTTTTGGTTAATAGTTGTCATTTTAATCGGTCACAAAGGAGGAAAAATGTTCGAATTAGTATCAGATTACAAGCCAACAGGCGACCAACCAAAAGCAATAGAATATCTATCAAATGGAATAAAAGGAGGTAAGAAATTCCAGACACTTCTAGGAGTTACGGGTTCTCGGAAAAACTTTCACAATGGCAAATATTATTCAAAAAGTACAAAAACCAACATTAGTTTTAGCACATAATAAGACATTAGCTGGGCAACTTTATAGTGAGTTCAAAGAGTTCTTCCCTAAGAACAATGTGGAGTACTTCGTTTCATATTACGATTATTACCAACCAGAAAGCTATATTCCATCATCAGACACATACATAGAAAAAGATGCATCTATAAATGATGAAATAGATAAACTAAGACATTCAGCAACAGCAAGTTTGTTTGAGAGCAAAGATGTAATTATAGTATCTTCAGTGTCTTGTATATATGGTTTGGGAGATCCAATAGATTATGAAAATATGATAATTTCATTAAGACCGGGTATGCAAAAATCAAGAGATGAAGTATTAAAAAAATTAATAAAAATGCAATATACAAGAAACGAATTAGACTTTAAAAGAGGAACTTTTAGAGCAAAAGGTGATATTGTAGAAATATATCCATCTGACCAAAGTGAAAGTGCTATTAGAGTAGAATTTTGGGGAGATGAAATAGAAAAAATATCCGAAATAAATCCACTAACAGGAAAAACAATTGGAACTAGAAACCATGTTATGATTTTCCCAAATTCGCACTATGTAACAACAAAAGACAAAATGGAAAGAGCAATAGGAACAATAGAAGAAGAACTAGAAGAAAGAATAAAATACTTTAAAAGTGAAGGAAAGCTAATAGAAGCCCAGAGAATAGAAGAAAGAACAAATTTTGACATAGAAATGATGAAAGAAACAGGTTTTTGCCAAGGAATAGAAAATTATTCAAGACATATTAGTGGAAGACAACCCGGTAGCCCACCATTTACATTATTTGACTATTTTCCAGATGACTTTTTATTATTAATAGATGAATCACATGCAACAATTCCACAAGTACGAGCAATGTATAATGGAGATAAAGCAAGAAAAGATTCATTAGTAAATTATGGTTTTAGATTACCTTCAGCATATGATAACAGACCATTAACATTTAAAGAATTTGAAGAAAGAATAAATCAAGTTGTATTTGTTAGTGCAACTCCAGCAGATTACGAAAAAGAGCACAGTAAAGAAAATGTTGTAGAACAAATTATAAGACCTACAGGACTATTAGACCCAAAAATAGAAGTAAAACCTATAGAAAATCAAATAGATGATTTAATAGAGCAAATAAGAGAAAGAATAGAGAAAAAAGAAAGAGTTTTAGTTACAACATTAACAAAGAAAATGGCAGAGGACTTAACAGACTACTTGAAAAATGTAGATATAAAAGTAAATTATATGCATTCAGACATTAAAGCTTTAGAAAGAATGGAAATAATAAGGAATTTGAGATTAGGAGAATTTGATGTTTTAGTAGGTATTAACCTATTAAGAGAGGGACTAGACATTCCAGAAGTTTCATTAGTTGCAATTTTGGATGCGGACAAAGAAGGATTTTTACGTTCAGAACGCTCTTTAATTCAAACGATTGGTCGTGCAGCAAGAAACACAAATGGAAAAGTAATAATGTATGCAGATGAATTAACAGATTCTATGGAAAAAGCTATATCAGAAACAAATAGAAGAAGAGAAATTCAGATGCAATATAATAAGGAACATAATATTGTGCCTAAAACTATAAGTAAATCTGTAAGAGATACAATAAAAGCGACTGTATTAGAAGATGTTTCAAGTGAATATAACATAAAACAGGATGAAAATATAGAAGAAATTATAACTAAATTAACAGATGAAATGCTTAAATATGCTTCTAAAATGGAATTTGAAAAGGCAGCAGAACTAAGAGATAAAATTAAGGAATTGCAAGAGTTAATTTAAAAATTAGAATATAAGGTAATAAATAAAGATTGACTTTTAAATTTATTAAATATAAAATATTAATATAATTGTGTTTAGAAAGGGAAAACAATGGCGGAATCCAAAGAAAAAAATGAAAAAAATGTACTTGCATTAGTACCTAAAAAAGAGAATATCTTTACTAAAATTAAAGCATTTTTTAGAAGAAATAAAAAAGAATATGAGGAAGAAAATAATAAAATATATTATACTACAGAAACTTACTATGCAAAACATTCCGACATAGCTAAAGCGATGAGTGAAAAAGGCGAGGAATTGGCATATGGAAGTGTAAGTATAAATGGAGCAGATATATATAGTTTCCAAAAAATAAAAGAAATAGGTTTAATGCAACATAAAGAAGGAGAAGAAACAAAGTTAATAGTTGCAGATTTAAACCAAACAGATTGTAATGAAGGATTAGAACCACAAAATCTAAGAAAAATATGTTTCGAAATACCAAAATATTATTCTTTAGATGAATTTTTATATAATGATGGTTTATACGAATTAGCTAAGTCTGGAAGGTTAAATTTAAACTTATTAAATTATTACCAAGTAAATCCAGTTGGGCTAGCTAAAATAACTATAGATACTGCAATGAATATGAAAATAGAAATAAAAGATAATAAAAAAGAAACAATAGACTATGCAGACACAAAGCTAACTAAAGATTTATTAAATAAAATGCAAAGAACAAAAAAAGAACAAGAGAAATTAAAAAAACAGGAAGAAAAGCAAAGAGTAGAAGAAGAATATAAAAAAGCGATATTAGATGAAGAAAGAATTGCCAAAAGAGCAGCAGAGGAAGAAAACAGAAAAAATGATAACAATATTAGAGTTGCACCTGGTAAAAATTCTATGTATTTTACAGATCCAGATACAGGAAAAATAATTTATTTAGAAAATATTACTAAACTAAATACAGTATGTCATAATAGTCATGCAGATAATGCTATTTCTAATTTATATATAGCAAAATATATGCTTAAAAGAAATCACAGCTCTGCACAAAATTTAGCAGATAATAAAAAAATTGCATTCGAGTTAACAGAGGATGAGATTAATAATATTTTAAAAAATAAAGATGAAAGATTAAACTTAGCTGTTAGAATGTTTTTTTCAGAAGGCAATACTAATAAATATATAAATAATGAAAAGTTAGGAGATAGACATATAGGGTATTTAAAAGATACAGAAGAGGGGTATAGAGTTCTGCTTGCTTCTAACACTTGTGTAAATCATTTAAATTCGTTAAATTTAGAATTATTAAATAACAATAATCAAAATCCAACATATGGAGAAAATATTGAACCTAGATAATTAAATATATTGTGCCTTGGGTTATTATAAGTCCAAGGTCTTTTTTTATTGTATAGGAAAAATCGAAGATTTTTACGTATACAACAAGGTTAAGTTTCCTTGGACTGTGCGTATTTGCAAAGCAAAACGTACATGTGGCGAAGCCACTTTTCTTATTTATAATGTGTATTAAACTTAATATTCGTAATATTCGTAAGTGAAAAATTAGAACATTATCACTATAGGAAATTCTTACCAAACTATTGTTTTTATAAATGAAATATAATATAATAAGACAACAAGGAAATGTTTGGGGGCAATTTATGAATGATAAAATAATAATAAAAGGTGCAAAAGAACATAATTTAAAAAATATAAATTTAGAAATACCAAGAGATAAATTAGTAGTAATTACAGGGCTTTCTGGTTCAGGAAAGTCTTCATTAGCGTTTGATACATTATATGCAGAAGGACAAAGAAGATATGTAGAAAGTCTTTCATCATATGCAAGACAATTTTTAGGTTTAATGGAAAAGCCAGATGTAGAATCTATCGAAGGATTATCACCAGCAATATCTATAGACCAAAAAACTACATCTAAAAATCCTAGGTCTACTGTTGGAACTGTAACAGAAATATATGATTATATCCGTTTATTATATGCAAGAATTGGTATACCATATTGTCCAGTTTGTGGCAAAAAAATAGAGAAACAAACAATAGATCAAATTATAGATAACATAATGCAATTAGAAGAAGGCACAAAAATACAAGTAATAGCACCAATAATTAGAGCGAGAAAAGGTGAATATACTAAATTAATTCAAGATTTATTAAAAGAAGGCTTTATAAGAGCTAAAATAGATGGAGAGATGGTAGAGCTTTCAGACGATATCCAAATAGATAGAAAAAAGAAGCATAATATCGACTTAATAGTAGACAGGCTTGTAATTGGTAAAGAGATAAGAAGTAGATTAACGGAGTCTGTAGAAATAGCACTAAAACATGCAGATAATCTAGTTACAATAGAAATTCCTGGAAAAGAAGAAAAATTATATAGCCAAAATTATGCTTGTCCAGACTGTGGTTTTAGTTTTCCAGAATTAACGCCAAGAATGTTTTCATTTAATAACCCACAAGGTGCCTGCCCAGAATGTACTGGTATAGGTTATTTAATGAAAATGGACGAAGACTTAATTATACCAGATAAAAACAAAACTTTATATGATGGGGTTAAAGCATTTGGATCTAGCACAATGAAAAAGGGCGAAACTATGGCCAAAATGTATTTCGAAACAATTGGAAAACATTATGGGGTAGATATAAAAGTACCAATTAAAAAATTACCAAGAAATTTCTTAGAAAAAATATTATATGGTACAGGTGATGAATGTATCGACTTCGAACACGAGTCTCCATTTGGAATAAGAAAATTTAGTGCTCCATTTGAGGGAGTTATTCCAACGTTAGAAAGAAGACACAATGAAACGAAATCACAAGGAATGAGAGAGTTTTACGAAATGTATATGAGTGAAAGCCCATGCCATGCTTGTAATGGTGCAAGGTTAAGAAAAGAAATTCTTTCTATTAAAATTGGAGATAAAAATATTAATGAACTAACAGATATGCCAATAAATAAAATAAGAGATTATTTAAGAAGCTTAGAATTAACAAATCAAGAAAAACTAATTGGGGAACAAATATTTAAAGAAATAGATAAAAGATTAAATTTCTTAATAGATGTAGGGTTAGAATATTTAACACTGTCAAGACCAGCTGGAACACTTTCTGGTGGTGAATCACAACGTATTCGTTTAGCAACGCAAATAGGCTCTGGTTTAACAGGTGTCTTATATATTCTAGATGAACCAAGTATTGGTTTGCACCAAAGAGATAATGACAAATTATTAGCAACACTTAAAAAATTGCGAGATTTGGGAAATACTCTACTTGTTGTAGAACATGATGAAGACACAATGTATGCAGCAGATCAAATTATAGATATTGGCCCAGGTGCTGGCGTCCATGGAGGTAATGTTATGGCACAAGGAACAGCAGAAGAAATTAAAAAAGTAGAAAACTCTATAACTGGTCAATATTTAAGTGGTAGAAAACAAATAGCAGTACCTAAAAAAAGAAGAAAAGTTGTAAAAGGTAGGTCAATAGAAGTAAAAGGTGCAACAGAACATAATTTAAAAAATATAAGTGTTAAATTTCCATTAGGTGTATTTAACTGTGTAACTGGTGTTTCTGGCTCAGGGAAAAGTACATTGGTAAACGAAATTTTATATAAAACTATTACAAAAGAGTTAAATGGTTCAAACGAAAAGCCAGGAAAATGCAAAGAAGTTCTCGGAATAGAAAATATAGACAAAATAATAAATATAGATCAATCACCAATAGGAAGAACACCAAGGTCAAACCCTGCTACTTATACAGGAGTGTTTGATACTATAAGAGATATATTTGCAAACACAAACGAAGCAAAATTACGTGGCTACCAAAAGGGAAGATTTAGTTTTAATGTTCAAGGTGGTAGGTGCGAGGCTTGTAATGGCGATGGGTTAATAAAAATAGAAATGCATTTCTTGCCAGATATTTATGTGCCTTGCGAAGTATGTAAGGGAAAAAGATACAATCATGAAACTCTAGAAGTTAAATATAAAGGAAAAACTATAGCAGATGTTTTAAACATGACAGTAGAAGAAGCATTAGAATTTTTTAATAATATTCCTAAAATAAAACAAAAAATTCAAACATTATATGATGTTGGTTTAGGATATATTAAACTAGGTCAACCATCTACAACATTATCTGGAGGAGAAGCACAAAGAGTAAAACTTGCAACAGAGCTTTCAAAACGTGCTACAGGGAAAACATTATATATATTAGATGAGCCTACTACAGGACTGCACATAGCAGATGTTCACAGATTAGTAGACATTTTACAAAGACTTGTAGATACAGGCAATACTATAATAGTTATCGAACATAATTTAGACTTAATTAAAACATGTGACCACATAATAGATTTAGGACCAGAAGGTGGAGACGGTGGCGGAGAGATTGTAGCAGTTGGAACACCAGAACAAGTTTGTAAAAATGATAAATCTTATACAGGTAAATTTTTAAAGAAATATTTAGAATAAATTAAACCGGGATTAGGAGACGCACCTCAAAATCCCGGTTCTATTATATTTATGCTATTTTTGATCATTTAATGTTTCATTATTAACTGGTTTATGCTTTTCAGCATTATTTCCTTGTTTTTTATTTTTCTTTTCTTTATTTTTTGCCATAATAGCACCTCCTAAAAATGTGTATAAGTATATTTTCTGCATAAATAGCAAAAATATTCACAATTTTTTATTCAGTAGGAAAGCATGTTATACCTTAGAATATTGCAACTTTACAAAATAATAATAAAGTTAATTTTTTAAAATTAATAATAGGGATTTTAAGGACCGTCCCTCGATCCCGGTTGAAAAAATAAATATATTATTATATAATGACAAAAGTGAAATTTAGGAGGCAAGATATGGATAATATAGTTGTTGGAATAGAAGGTTATGTAGGAACAGGCAAGACTGCTGTTTGTAAGAATTTATTAAATAAAATACCAAATTCTGTATTGCTACATGGTGGTAACATATATAGAGCAATTTCATATGGTATATTAAAAACAGGTTTAATAAATGTAAAAGAGGACAATAATAAATTAAGTAAATTAAATGTAAAGCATATAATGGATAAATTACATCTAGAACTAAAAATAGAAAATAAAGAAAGTGTTGTATATGTGCATGGAAAGAAAATAAGTGAAGAAGATTTACAATCATTAGAAACTTCAATGGCAACTTCTAAAATTAGTAGTTACGCAAATAATGATGAACTATATGAATTTGGAAGAAATGTAATAGAAAAATTAAAGCAAAATTATAATGTTATAGTATCTTCAAGAGATATAGTAAATATGTATCCAAAAATTGATTATCATTTTTTACTTGTTGCAGACATAGATGAAAGAGTTAGAAGAAAGATGAAACAATATAAAGGAGAAATATCATTTGAAGACTTAAAAAAGCATATACAAAAAAGAGATGAATTACAAAAACAAACTGGATATTATAAAATTCATCCAATAACAAGAGTTTTAGATGTAACAGAATATAAAGAGATAGAAGAAGAAACAAATAAAATAATGGAATATATAAAATAAAGAGGTGTATTTTAGTGAATTACATAAATGAAAAATTACAAGAGTTTGAAGATTATATATATCAAAAAAAAGTGGCAATTATTGGCTTAGGAGTAAGCAATATACCATTAATAGATTATTTATACGAGAAAAAGTCAAAAGTAACTGTTTTTGATGACAGGACAATAGATGAAATTCCAAAAGAGATCGCAGACAAACTAACTTCATATTCGATACCACATTTTTTAGGTGAAAACAATTTAAAAAATTTAAATGGATTTGACTTAATATTTCGTTCACCAAGTTGTTTACCAACAAAAGCAGAGTTAAGAGCAGAAGAAGAAAGAGGAGCAATAGTAACAACAGAAATAGAAATGCTTATGAAAATGTGCCCTTGCAAAATTATAGGTGTTACTGGAAGTGAAGGTAAAACAACTACTACAAGCTTAATATATGCTATTTTAAAACATGCAGGTTATAACACATATCTAGGTGGAAATATTGGCATGCCACTATTTACAAAATTATCTGAAATGGTACCAGAAGATATAGTTGTTTTAGAGCTAAGCAGTTTTCAGTTAATGGAAATGGAAGTAAGCCCACATATTTCTGTAATTACAAATATAACTCCGAACCATTTAAATATACACAGTTCATATGAAGAATATATAGATTCGAAAAAAACTATTTTTAAATATCAAAACGAAAATGATACATTAATATTAAATTATGATAATGAAATTACAAGAAAATGTAAAACAGAGGCTAATTCTAAAGTAATATATTTTAGTAGTAAAGAAAAATTAAATGATGGCTATATGGTAGATGGAAATATCATAAAAGAATGTGAAAATAAGTTAAGAAGGCATATTTTAAATACTAAGGAAATAAAATTAAGAGGAAGACATAATTTCGAAAATATATGTTCAGCATTAGCTGCTACGAAAGAATTTGTAAGTGAAGATACTGCAGTAGAAGCAATAAAAGAGTTTAATGCAGTAGAACATAGACTAGAATTTGTAAGAAATATTAATGGAGTAAAATGGTATAATGATTCAGCAAGTTCTAGCCCATCACGTACAATTGCTGGACTAAATGCTTATGATGAAGAAATTGTATTAATTGCTGGTGGATATGACAAAAATTTGGATTATGAAATTTTAGGTAAATATATTGTAAAAAAAGTAAAAGCGTTAATACTTATTGGTAATACTGCTAAGAAAATCTTAACTGCTACAATGCAAGAAATGGAAAAAGAAAAAATAGAAATTCCAATATGTTGTGCAAAAACATTGGAAGAAGCAGTAGAAGCTGCAAAGCAAATTGCAAAAAAAGACCAAGTAGTATTATTTTCGCCTGCTAGTGCAAGTTTTGATATGTTTAAAAATTTTGCAGACAGAGGAGAACAATTTAAAGAATTAGTTAATAAAATCTAAAATATAAAGACACATATGTGTCTTTTTTTTATATAATAAATTAAGGAGGTTATAAATATGCATGATAAAAATTATGAAGAATATATGAGTACAGTTTTGGGATATAATATAAACCAAGAAAATACATATTGTAGTTATGATTATGATAATTTTTCTTATGATTTGGAAAAGAAATATCCTGCACTTATACAAGATTTAATAGAGGAAATAAGAAAGATAGATATAAAATCTTGTCAAAACAATTTTGACGAAATGATGCAAGAAATTTATAAAAATTTAAAAATTAAAGATAATGCAAAGGATATGAAAGATACAATTATTGATTTATTAAAAATTATAATTATAAAAGAAAAAATAGAAGAACATCAAATGGAAATGCGAAATAAAAATTTATATTTAAATAGAGGAATGAGAGGATATAACCCATATATCGAATTTTAAAATTGTAAAAAAAGGAAGAATTTTTTTATGAAAAAAGGACATCATATTAATATACCAGTAACTTATTTGTTTAAACTAAGAGCAAGGAAGGTATAATAAATGAAAATTAAAGATTGCATGTGCAATAATATTTATTGTTGCTTGCCAAATTCTACTGTTACAGATTGTGCTAAAATTATGAATCAACAACATGTAGGATGTATTCCAGTATGTGATGAGCAAAAAAATTTAGTTGGTATTGTAACAGATAGAGATATAACTTTAAGATGTATTGCAAATAACAAAGATTGTAATACAACAAAAGTTAGCGATATTATGACCTGTAATGTTTGTAGTTGCAATTTAGATGATGATGTAAAAATTGCCGAAAATAAAATGGCAGAAAATCAAGTAAGAAGAATTCCAATATTAGATAATAATAAAGTTGTAGGAATAATAACATTGGGAGATTTATCTAGAAATCAAGATATTAATGTTCAAAGTATATGTAATACTTTAGAAGACATTTGTTGTAATAAAACAAACAAAAATGCAGAATAATAGTATCTATAAGTTTAAGCTTAATTAATAATGTAAATTGCTAAAGATATTTTATGTCATTTCAAAAACCAAAAAAGAGAGTTTTCATTCTGAAGATTCTCTTTTGGTTTTTGACATAATAAAAATTATAATCGTACCTAAAAGATATATTATTGTAGCCAATAAAAGCGAAATTTTAAGCACTGCCCCAAAATCCAGAGTTATTCTAGTCATAAATAAGCAAAATATACATATAATAAGAATAGGAGGGGAAAATGGTTGTAGAATTAAGTTATTTTACCAAGGTTGCAAAAAGAATTGCAATATTAGCAATAAGTGTAGTTATACTTGTTCTTTTATTTAAACTAAGTGTGTTTTACATGCCATTTTTAGTAGCGTTTATTATATCTTTAATATTAGAACATCCTATAAGATTTTTTATGAAAAAGTTTAATTTAAAGAGAAGGACAAGTAGTATAATCATTTTTTTAATAGCAATTGCAATAATTACAGGAATGCTTGTATGGGGAATTTCTACGTTAGTATCTGAAGCCTCAAATTTAATGCAAGGAATTAATAATTATATAGATAAAGCATATGTACAAATAGAAAATATAACATCACAATTAGATGTAAAAAGATTACATTTGCCAGAACAAGTAGAAAAGATTTTAATAGTTGGGGCTAGAAAAGTAAGAAAGATCATCTTACCCCAGA
>ERZ857969.3006-NODE-3006-length-17926-cov-3.563763_pt1 | contig 17926 bp, 16 predicted proteins | sample MGYA00519864_ERZ857969 | MGnify/ENA primary metagenome ERZ857969 (study PRJEB31778, sample SAMEA3449382) | human gut metagenome | biome: human gut; feature: human-associated habitat; material: faeces | place: United Kingdom | collected 2010/2012 ... | reverse complement strand
AAAAAGCAGCTTATTCCAGATATATTAGAAGCGTATAATAAGCTTGCCAGTGCGTATGACATTATTGTTCTTGAGGGTGCTGGCAGTCCGGCAGAGATTAACCTTAAAAAAGATGATATTGTTAATATGGGAATGGCAAAGCTTGTAGATGCACCTGTTCTGCTTGTAGGTGATATTGACAGAGGTGGTGTATTTGCACAGCTTGTTGGAACAATTATGCTGTTAGAGGAAGAAGAACGCAGGCGTGTAAAAGGTCTTGTTATGAATAAGTTCCGTGGAGATAAGAGAATATTAGAGCCGGGCATAAAACAGTTATATGATATATGTCCAATTCCGGTTGCAGGTGTAATTCCTTATGTTAAGCTTGACATTGATGATGAGGACAGCCTTGCTTCACGGATTGAGCCATCAGTCTACAATGCACATATGTCAGATGAGCAGTTCGACATAGTAGTAATACGTGTGCCTCACATTTCTAATTTTACGGATTTTAATGCACTTGAGCGTATTGAAGAGGTCAATCTGCGTTATGCAGACAAGGCAGAACAGATTGGAAATCCCGACCTCATAATTCTTCCGGGAAGCAAGAATACAATTAATGATTTAAAATGGCTCCGTAAAAATGGAATGGAAGCACAGATTATAAAATGTTCAAGACAGGATATTCCGGTATTTGGAATATGCGGTGGCTTTCAAATGTTAGGAAATGTCATTGATGATTCGTGTGGTGCAGAAACTGGAGAAGTTGTAGCAGGAATGGGACTGCTTCCGGTAACAACCACATTTTCAAAGAATAAACACCGTACAAGAGTGCAGGGGATAACTTGTATACAATCTGGAATGTGGGAAATGCTCGGACAGAAGAAATGTAAAGGCTATGAAATACATATGGGTGAAAGTACAATAAGTGAAGATGGTGCGAATCCATTTGCAAGAATATTCAATACTGTTGATAAGACCGAATATATGGATGGCTGTGTACGGGGCAATACAGCAGGAACTTATATGCACGGGATATTCGATGGACAGGAATTCTGCGACAGCTTAATCAATATGCTCTGTGCAAGGTATGGTATTACATCAAAGAGTGGTGTCAGAATAAGCTTTGATGAATACAAGCAGAGAGAATATGATAAGCTGGCAGATGTGATCCGTGAGAATATGGATATGAAGTATATATATGAGATTATAGGTTAAAGCTAAATTGAATAAAATGTATAATGTTTAATAAAGGTGTATTATTTTGAAGAATTAATACACCTTTTATTGTACATAAGATGCATATACATAGCATCCTGGGCACGGACAGCATTATGTTCTGCGATAGCCTCCGCTATTTCACGATGAGTTTCGATGGTTTCAGTTTTAAGGATGTTGCCGGTTGTTTCAACAAAAAGAGGGATAGAGCTGTTTATTATTGGGATTAATCTTGGAATGACAAGATTCTTGCTTCCCATAGCGATAGCGGTGTGGAATTCTATATCTTTTTGCGTATGGTCTTTTTTTTGTTCCATAAGCTCTTCAACCTCATTACATAATCTGTTGATTTTGCTGATGTCATTCTTATCAGCATAGGTTGCTGACATAGCAGCAATAGAAGGTTCAAGTAAAAAACGTATTTCCAGCAGATCCTGCACAAGCTTCTTCTTATCTGATATGAATGTAAAGCCAAAAGGATCGTCTACTATACCAGGTGATGAGGCTACATATGTTCCAGAACCCTGTTTGATAGTTACAATATTGCGGGAGGCAAGAAGCTTTATGGCTTCCCTTAGAGAGCTTCTTCCGATATCAAGCTGGTGTGATAAGTGGCTTCAGGAATTATTTAAAATTGAGTATCGTTTTGGTTATTTGGTATTGACAGTGTATAATGACAAGAGTATAATGCAAAATGACAAAAAAAGTTGTCATTATAGCAATGAAAGTTGTCAGATAAATAATAAAAGTTGTCATATGGAGGTGTAGTATGATACTGCGAAATCGGCTGAAAGAACGCAGAGCTGCGCTGGATGTCAATCAGCAGGAGATGGGAAGACTGTGCGGAGTGTCAAGACAGACAATCAGTCTTATAGAAAGGGGCGATTATTCGCCGTCTGTCACTCTTGCATTAACGATTGCAAAAGTATGCGGCGTTACTGTGGAAGAAGTATTTTATTTACAGGAGGAAGATAATGATGGGAAATGAAGAAATTAAGAAAGCAAACAGAAAGGCATTGCCTAAGTTCATATTGCTTTGTATTGTAGGAGCTTTAATCGGAGGTGTAGCTGGGTATCTTGTTGGAGCAAATGGAATTGATACAATGTCAGGGGATTTTAAAGTGGTAGTTAGTAATTATGTTGAATTAACTGCACCTTGGATTATGCTTGCTATTGCAGTTATAATTCCTATAGTATTAGTGCAATACTACAGGAAGGCTAAGAAGCAGTTATCACAGTGGGATGGTGAAGACGAAGAAGTATCAGATGGTGTCGAAGAGAAGCTTTCTATAATTCAATGGGTTTCAAGTGGAGCACTTATAATTTCATATTTTCTTATTGCGGCATCATATTCAGGTGGTACAGCAATGTTTGAAAGTGTTAACAATATGATAGGATTAACTGTTAGCATTGCAGCATTTTTAGGGATTATGGCAGAGGTTGTTATTATACAACAGAAAAGTGTTGACTGTGTAAAGATAATGAATCCTGAAAAGACGGCATCGGTATATGATATGAAGTTCCAGAAGAAATGGCTTGAAACCTGTGATGAAGCAGAGAAGATTATAGTTGGGAAATGTGCATTTAAAGCATTTAATATAACGAATAGTATGTGCAGTGTACTTGCAGTTATTCTTGCAATCAGTGCACTTATGTTTGGAATTGGTTTTCTTCCTTCATTTGTTGTGTGCCTTATCTGGATAGTTAATATGTCAATATATTGCAAAGAATGTCTGAAATATTCAAAAGTTGGTAACAAGATTATGTAGATAAATATTGTAATGAAATTTCTCACCACCCCCTTGACTTGGAGTTAAGTCAAAGTATTAAGATAAACACATAAACGATAATACATTTTAGAAAAGGAGCAATGGGAATGTATAATAATACTTTAACACTTAACAATGGAGCGAAAATTCCACAGCTTGGACTTGGTACTTGGTTTATTGACGATGCAAAGGTTGCAGATGCTGTAAAAGAAGCGGTAAAGCTTGGATACAGACATATTGATACAGCACAGGCATATGGCAATGAAAGAGGTGTCGGTGAAGGAGTGCGTAATTGCGGAGTTTCAAGAGAGAAACTTTTTGTAGTATCAAAGGTTGCCGCTGAACATAAGACATACAAGGAAGCTAAAGCTGGTATTGATGAGACACTTGAAAAAATGGGACTTGATTACCTTGATATGATGATTATTCATTCACCACAGCCTTGGTTAGAGGTTAATCAGAGTGATGACAGATATGTAGAAGGTAACAGAGCTGCATGGAGGGCATTGGAAGATGCTTATAAGGAAGGAAAGCTTAAGGCAATTGGTATATCTAATTTCCAGATTGGTGATATTGAAAGTCTTTTAGAAACAGCAGAGGTTAAGCCGATGGTTAACCAGATTCTTCTTCATATAAGCAACACGCCATTAGAACTTGTAGAATACTGCCAGAAGCGGGAAATAGTAGTAGAAGCATATTCACCTATAGCACACGGTGAAATTCTTAACCAGCCAGAGATTAAAGTGATAGCTGATAAATATGGTGTTACCATTCCACAGCTTTGCATCAGATATACATTACAGCTTGGAGCAATAGCACTTCCAAAGACAGCTGATCCTGAGCATATGAAGAGTAATGCAGAAGTAAATTTTGAAATCAGTGCAGAGGATATGGAAGCTCTTAAGAATTTCAAGAAAATTGAAAATTATGGTGAGAGCAGTGGCTTCCCAGTATATGGCGGTAAACTTTAATTAGTGAAATTGGTAAAATTTAATTAGAGAAATATATTAATAGAGGATTGTTATGGATAAAATAGTACAGACAGCAGGAAGAACAGCTTTAGGAGAATATGCTCCACAGTTTGCACATTTTAATGATGATGTGCTTTTTGGTGAGAACTGGAATAATCAGGATATTGATGTAAAGACAAGAAGCATTATAACAGTAGTTTCACTTATGTCTATGGGAATTACAGATTCTTCACTTAAGTTCCATTTACAGAATGCCAAGACACACGGCGTAACTCAGAAGGAAATCGTGGCTGTTATAACACACGTTGCATTTTACGCAGGCTGGCCAAAAGCGTGGGCAGTATTTAATCTTGCCAAGGAAGTGTGGAATGTAAATGAAGGTGATTTGCCTTATGAAGATGAAGCTATGAGAGCACATGCAAAAGAAATGGTATTTCCTATCGGAGCACCAAATGAAGCAATGCAGCAAGCTTAAATAAAAAATGTAAGGCACGAACCCAGTGTTTTAGCGGCTTTCAGCACATATAAAGATTTATTTTAAATTTTTTTGAAATTTCTTCAAAAAAGTGCTTGACGAATTACATTGGGTCGTGTATTATAATGAAGTGCTTTGCGATAGCAGCTAACACAAAGCAAGACTTAAGATATGGCTTATTGGTCAAGTGGTTAAGACGTCGCCCTCTCACGGCGAAGACAGGGGTTCGACTCCCCTATAAGCTATTCTGCGTTATAATTGATTCGAAAGAGTGGGCTTTATGTCCACTCTTTCGTTTTTGCAATATAATTATTGTTTGATTAATGCAGAATGAAAACTGAATATTATTAAAAGAAAGAGGTAGTAATGGGTAAGAGAGAAGATTATGAAGCTAAGACAGAAAAGCTTATAATGCCAATTGTTGAAGCTAATAATGTAGAACTTTTTGATGTGGATTACATTAAAGAGGGTCAGGACTGGTATCTGCGTGTCTACATAGATAAAGAAGGTGGAGTTACAATTGATGACTGTCAGGCTGTAAGCAGAGCTTTTAATGAGATACTTGATAAGGAGAACTATATTACTGACCAGTACATTTTTGAAGTGAGTTCACCGGGACTTACAAGACCTTTAAAGAAAGAGAAGGATTATGCAAAGAGTATTGGGAAACTTATAGATATTAAGCTTTACAAAGCTGTTGAAGGCTTAAAGGAATATACAGGCGTTCTTAAGGAATACGATAAAGACAACATTACAATAGAGGTTGATGATAATCTTATAAAGATTGAGAGAAGCAATCTTGCAATGATTAGATGGGCATATGTTGAATAGATATATAACTAAAGTTGTTAATAATGGAGGATAAGAAGATGAATAAAGAATTGATACTTGCGATTGAAGCCTTAGAAAAAGAAAATGGAATCGACAAAGAGATTATGTTTGATGCTATAGAAAAGTCATTAATGGACGAATATAAGGCTGAATTTGACAAGGCAGATAATGGCAGGGTAGTACTTGACAGAAGAACAGGTGATTTCCACATTTATTCAGACAGAACTGTAGTTGAAGAAGTAGAAGTTCCAGAGTTCCTTGATACTAAGAAAGGAAAGTATGTATCTGGTACAGAAATCGCACTTGCAGATGCAAGAAAGATTAAGCCGGCCTGTCAGCTTGGTGATGTTATTACTATAGAAGTAAAGTCAGAAGAATTCTCAAGAAAGGCAGCTAAGAATGCCAAGAATACAATTGTCCAGACTATAAGAGAACAGGAAAAGAATGCACTCTACAACGAGCTTCACGCTAAGGAGAAGGAAATCGTTACAGGTGTTGTACAGAGAATTAACGACAATGGTGATATGACTATTGATATTGGAAGAACACAGGCGGTTCTTAAGGCAGATGATAACTTTAAGGATAAGCAGTTCAAATGCGGAGACAGAATTAAGGTATATGTTGCAAGCGTAAGCAACAGAGAAAGAAGCGGTTTATCAGTTAAGATTTCAAGAAAGTCACAGGAACTTGTAAAAAAGCTTTTTGAAGAAGAAGTTACAGAGATTAAAGATGGCACAGTTGAGATTATGGCTATCGCAAGAGAAGCAGGTTCAAGAACTAAGATGGCTGTAAGAGCTAATGTTCCTCATGTAGATCCAGTTGGTGCGTGCGTAGGTATTAACGGTGCGAGGGTTAAGAATATTGTTAATGAACTTGGCAATGAACAGATTGATATTGTTGAGTGGGATGACAATCCAGCACAGTTAATCGTTAATGCTTTAAGCCCGGCAAAGGTTGTATCAGCAGTAGCAGATGAAGAAGAGAAGAAGGCTAAGATAATTGTTTCAGAACAGCAGTTATCACTTGCAATCGGTAAGTCAGGACAGAATGTAAGACTTGCAGCTAAGCTTACAGGTTATGGAATTGATATTAAGAGCGAAGCCGATCCAGAAGCATTTGCTGATATGGATAAAGACAACGCAGAAATCGTATATGGTGAAGACAGCGAAGGATATAATGACAATCAGGCAGATGATGTAATGCCATTAGATGAAGACTATAACGAAGATGCAGCCTCTGACACAGAAGTTGTAGAAGAATAATATTATTGGAGAGTGATAGTTTGGCAGCAGTAAAGAAGATTCCACAAAGACAGTGTATAGGCTGTAATGAGATGAAAGACAAAAAGCAGCTTATACGGATATTAAAGACTCAGGATGAACAGATAATAATAGATACAACAGGCAAGAAGAACGGAAGAGGGGCGTATATATGTCCTGATGCAGAGTGTCTTAAGAAAGCAAGGAAGTCAAGAGGACTTGAAAGAGCTTTTAAGATGGCTGTTGATGCATCTGTTTATGATGAGTTAGAAAAGGAGATGAATAATCTTGGACAATAAAAGAGCATTATCAATGATAGGTCTTGCACAGAAGGCTGGAAAAGTAGCAAGCGGTGAGTTCTCTACTGAAAAGGCTGTAAAAGAGCATAAGGCATATATGGTAATAGTAGCAGATGATTCATCTGATAATACCAAAAAGAATTTTAAGAATATGTGTGAATATTATAAAGTGCCAGTGTATTTCTTTAGCAATAAGGATGACTTAGGGCATGCTATAGGTAAAGAATTCAGAGCATCACTCGCAATCCTTGATGAAGGGTTTAAGAATAGTATTGAGAAACATTTTAAACAAGATTAGAGATAATCGGTGTAAATAATACAGAAATATTATTCCTGTATTGGAAAAGAGGTTAAATGGCAAATATGAGAGTTCATGAGTTGGCGAAAGAATTAAATATTTCATCAAAAGCGATAACTGATATGTTAAGCAATGCTGACAAGAAATATACAGCTATGAGCGGACTTGGTGAAAGTGAAATAAACAGTGTAAAGAGTAAGTTTACAAAAGCAGCTGGAAATACAGCTAATAAATCAGGACCTAAAAAGGCAGAAGAAAAACAAGTGAAATCAGAGGAGAATAAGAATATTAAGGCACAGGATAAGACTGGTAATAAGTCAGAACAGAATACACAGGATACTAAAGCAGCAAACACATCTAAGGATGTAGATAAGAAGCACATTTCTCAGGTGTACTTCCCACAGAACAGCCAGAAGACTGATTCAAGAGATAGAAATAATAATAGAGATAATAACCAGAATAGAAATAACAGAGATGGTTATAGAAATGACCGTAATAACGGCGGTTATAGAAATGATAGAAACAATGACCGCAATGGTAGTTACCAGAACAGGGACAACAACGGCCAAAACAGAGATGGTTATAGAAATGACCGAAACAACGGCGGTTATAGAAACGATCGAAACAATGACCGTAATAGCGGTTACCAGAACAGGGACAATAATGGCCAGAACAGAGATGGTTATAGAAATGACCGAAACAACGGCGGTTATAGAAATGATAGAAACAATGACCGTAATGGCGGTTACCAGAACAGGGACAATAACGGCCAGAACAGAGATGGTTATAGAAATGACCGTAATAACGGCGGTTATAGAAACGATCGAAACAATGACCGTAATGGCGGTTACCAGAACAGGGATAATAACGGCCAGAACGGCGGACGCTCAGGAAGAGATGGTCAGGGATTCTCTGGTCAGAGAAGAAATGACAGAGGTTCTTCAGCACCTAAGGACGATTTCATTTTTGAGACAAAGCCAGATTCAAGAAGACCAGACTCAAGAAAGAATGATTCAAGAAAGAATGACAGAAAGAAAGATAATGAGGCAAAGGAAAATCTTAAATTTGCTAACAGCAAGTTAGAGAAGAAACCGGCTCCAAAGCAGGAGAAGAAGGAAGAAGAGACAATTAAGCAGCTCATTTTACCAGACAGCCTTACTATCAAGGAACTTGCTGATAAGATGAAGGTTCAGCCATCTGCAATTGTTAAGAAGCTTTTCTTACAGGGCAAGGTTGTAACAATTAACCAGGAAGTTGATTATGATACAGCAGAAGAAATAGCACTTGAGTTCAACTGCATATGTGACCACGAAGTTAAGGTTGATGTTATTGCAGAACTTCTTAAGGAAGATGAGGAGTCAGAGGACGATATGGTTGCAAGACCACCAGTTGTCTGTGTTATGGGACACGTTGACCATGGTAAGACATCTTTACTTGATGCAATCAGGGAAACACATGTAACAGCTAAGGAATCAGGCGGTATTACACAGAAGATCGGTGCTTATATGGTGGATGTCGATGGACAGAAGATTACATTCCTTGATACTCCTGGACACGAAGCGTTTACAGCTATGCGTATGCGTGGTGCACAGGCTACAGATATTGCTATTCTTGTAGTAGCAGCTGATGATGGCGTTATGCCACAGACAATCGAAGCTATTAACCACGCTAAGGCAGCGGGCGTTGAAATTATCGTTGCTGTTAATAAGATTGATAAGCCTAATGCTAATATCGAGAAGGTTAAGCAGGAACTTACAGAATATGAACTTATCGCAGAAGACTGGGGTGGTTCAACTACATTTGTTCCAGTATCAGCTCACACTAAGGAAGGTATTGACGAACTTCTTGAGATGATTCTTCTTACAGCAGAGGTTAATGAGTTAAAGGCTAACCCTAACCGTAAGGCAAGAGGTATCGTAATTGAAGCGGAGCTTGATAAAGGACGTGGTCCAGTTGCGACTATCCTTGTACAGAAGGGTACATTAAGAGTTGGTGATGCAGTTGCTGCAGGTTCTTGTTATGGTAAGATAAGAGCTATGATTGATGATACTGGAAGAAGAGTTAAGGAAGCTACTCCATCTATGCCTGTAGAGATTCTCGGTCTTAATGATGTTCCTAATGCTGGTGAAATTATTATGGCTACAGAGAGTGAGAAGGAAGCAAGAAATATTGCTGATACATTTATTGCAGAAGGCAAGAAGAAGCTTCTTGATGATACTAAGCATAAAGTATCACTTGATGCATTGTTCGAGCAGATTCAGGCTGGTAATATGAAAGAACTCGACCTTATTATCAAGGCTGATGTACAGGGTTCAGTCGAGGCTGTTAAGCAGAGTCTTGTTAAGCTTTCTAATGAAGAAGTTATCGTTAAGGTTATCCATGGCGGCGTTGGTAATATTAATGAGTCAGACGTTGTGTTAGCTTCTGCTTCTAATGCTATTATCATCGGCTTTAATGTTAAGCCTGATAATCAGGCGAGAATAGTTGCTGAGAGAGAAAAGGTTGATTTAAGACTTTACAGTGTAATCTACAATGCAATTGAAGATGTTGAGGCAGCTCTTAAGGGTATGCTTGAGCCTATATATGAGGAAAAGATTATCGGTCATGCTGAGATAAGACAGATATTCAAGGCTTCTGGTGTTGGTAATATTGCCGGTGCTATCGTTACAGAGGGTAGAATTACTAAGGATTCAATTGTAAGAATTACAAGAGATAAAGAGCAGATATACGAAGGTCCTATCGCTACACTTAAGCATTTCAAGGATGATGTTAAGGAAGTTAAGGGCGGTTCTGAATGTGGTATGGTATTTGAGAACTTTGGCCAGATTCAGGAAGGCGATCTTGTAGAAGCTCATATAATGGTAGAAGTACCTAGATAGAGTTATCCGATAGTCCAGAAAATTGAATTTTCTGGACTATATGGTTTTGACAGTGATATAATTATATATTAGAAAGTAGGAGTATATGCGTAAAAATAGTGTTAAGAATACCCGCATTAATGGGGAAGTATTAAAAGAGCTAAGCAATATAATCCGTAGTGAAATCAAAGACCCAAGAATCAATCCGATGACATCGGTTGTATCTGTTGAGGTCGCACCAGATTTAAAGACTTGTAAGGCATATATAAGTGTACTTGGCGATGAGCAGTCACAAAAGGACACTATTACAGGACTTAAGAGTGCGGAAGGCTATATAAGAAGAGAACTTGCTAGAACAGTGAATTTAAGAAATACACCAGAAATCAAGTTCATTCTTGACCAGTCAATTGAGTACGGAATTAATATGTCTAAGCTTATAGACGAAGTTACACAGAAAGATAGTGATAGTCATAATAAGTAAGAAGGTGTAATATATGAATATTATTGAAGAGTTAGGTGCTGCAAAAGTAGTTGGTATAACAGGGCATATAAGACCAGATGGTGACTGCACAGGTTCAGTGCTTGGTCTGTATAATTATTTAAAGGATAATGCACCAGATATAGATGTAAATGTTTATCTTGAACAGCCATCAGACAAATTATCATATCTTAATGGTTTTGATGCTATAAAAAATGTTATTGAGCCGGATAAGAAGTTTGATGCATTTATTGTTCTTGATTGCAGTTCAATAGACAGAATAGAGCCATTCGCAGACGGATTTAAGAATGCGGATAAGACTATATGTATAGATCATCATATAAGTAATGACAGTTTTGCAGATGTTAATAATGTTATTCCAACAGCGAGTTCAGCGTGTGAAGTGCTTTATGACACATTTGATGCCGGTAAAGTAAGCAGGAATACTGCTGAATGTATATACACAGGTATTATACACGATACAGGTGTATTCAAATATAGCTGCACATCACTCCACACTATGGAGATAGCAGGAAAGATGATGCAGATGGGAATAGATTATTCTGATATAATAGATAATAGCTTTTATAAGAAGTCTTATGTACAGAACCAGATTCTTGGAAGGGCGCTTCTTGAAAGCGTGCTTTTTTATGACGGAAAATGTATATTCTCAAGCGTGACAAGAGATGAAATGGATTTCTATGGAGTTACTGGCAGGGAGCTCGGAGGAATTATTGAACAGTTAAGGCTTACTGATGGAGTTGAAGTTGCAATATTCTTATATGAAACAGGTGATAATGAATATAAGGTAAGTCTTCGTTCTAAGAAAGAGATTGATGTAAGCAGGATAGCTGCCTGCTTTGGCGGCGGCGGACATATAAGGGCTGCCGGCTTTAATGCTAAAGGCACTGTATATGAAATCGTCAACAGAATAGGCGAAATGATTGAACAGCAGTATGCACAGGAGTAATCACTAAGAAAGGTTAAGTTGGTATGAACGGAATTATTAATGTATACAAAGAAAAAGGTTTCACATCACACGATGTGGTTGCAAAACTTCGTGGAATTCTTCATATGAAAAAAATAGGTCATACCGGTACACTTGACCCTGATGCAGTTGGCGTGCTTCCGGTGTGTCTTGGTAAAGGAACGGGTCTGTGTTCCATGATTACAGACTGGACTAAGACCTATGAGGCTGTAATGCTTCTTGGTACAGTTACTGATACTCAGGATACATCGGGAACTGTTCTTAAGACAAGAGAGGTTAATGTCACTAAAAGACAGATATTGGAAGTTTGCAGCAGCTTTGAGGGAGAATATGATCAGATTCCCCCAATGTATTCGGCACTTAAGGTTAATGGAAAGAAGCTTTATGAGCTTGCAAGAGCAGGGGTAGAGGTTGAGAGAAAACCGCGCCGTATAAAGATTAATTCTTTGAGGGTTAATGATATTAACCTTGAAGATGATATTAAGACGGTTACAATTACTGTAGACTGCTCCAAAGGAACCTATATAAGGACGTTGTGTCAGGATATAGGAGAGAAACTTGGCTGTGGAGCTTGTATGATGGAGCTTATAAGAACAAGAGTGGGGGATTTTCTTATTGATGATACTCTTACACTTAATCAGATAGCAGCTTATATGATTAAGGGAGAGATGGAAGAACATATTATCAGCATTGATTCTATGTTTCCGTCATATACCAGACTTACAGTAGATGAAGCTTACAACAAGCTTTTGTATAATGGCAATAAGCTTCCTTTAGAAGCGGTTGTTAATGAAGATTGTGAGTTTCTTGATATGGAGAAATTCAGGATATATGATTCTGGCAATACATTTGTTGGCATATATCAGTATATTGCGGGACAGTTTGTCCTTGAGAAGATGTTTTATGAAGGATAAATGATGTACCTGAAAGGCGGTGTAGACCAGTATGGAATACATACACGGAACGGAGGATTTCAAGCTGGAAAGGTCCAGCGCTGTAACGCTTGGCAAGTTTGATGGTGTTCATCTTGGACATCAGAAGCTTATATCCATAGTTAAAGAGAAAGCAGAGGAACAGGGACTTTTGTCGGTTATGTTTACATTTGACAGAATTCCGCTTAGTATCTGTCCTCAGAAGAACCAGCATTTTTTATCTACTAATTCGGAGAGAAGAATGTTATGCGAGAATTATGGAATAGATGTCGAGGTTGAGTATCCATTTACTACAACACTTATGAATATGGAACCAGAAGAATTCGTAAGTGATATATTGATTAATAAATTGAAAGCAAAGGTAATTGTCGTTGGAACTGATTATTGCTTTGGCAGGGATAGAAGCGGCAATGTGGAATTTCTTATAAGTAATGCAGCTAAATATGGCTATGAAACCATTGTTGTAGAGAAAGAGAAGTTTCAGGATAAAGATATAAGCAGTACATATGTAAGGGAAGAATTAAAGTTAGGCCATATGGAGACAGTCAATGTGCTCCTTAACAGACCTTATTCGATAACAGGAATTGTTGCCAAGGGTAACCAGCTTGGCAGGAAGTTAGAGATACCTACCATTAATGTATATCCTACGGAGATTAAGCTTCTTCCACCTAACGGAGTGTATGCATCCAGAATATTAATAGATGGTGTCTGGTATTATGGTGTTACTAATCTTGGTACTAAGCCGACAATAAGTGATGGATATGAAGTGAGCGTTGAGACTAATGTATTTGACTTTGATAAAGATGTATACGGAAACAGGGTTGAGGTGGCACTTTATCATTTCTTAAGGCAGGAAATGAAGTTTGAAAATGTTGAGGCATTAAAGAAGCAGATGGAAAGTGATGCAAGCTTTGCTAAAGAGATGTTTCTTATACAATAAAAGATAAATGGAAATATTTTGAGATTGTTTTTGAAAAGATATTTTTGAAGTGATTTTGATAAAATTAAATTAAAATTAAATTTTGAAAATGTCTTGAAATCTTGAAATTATTTTGTAAATCCACTTGATTTCATATTGGTGTTATGATATATTATCAACGTATGAGCCGTCACTCAGATACGGGACACTCCGACCCCAGGCTTGGTGGCAGGTGATTAATATTTAGGAGGAATCAACAATGATATCTAAGGAAAAGAAAGCAGAAATTATTGCTAATTACGGAAGAAAAGCAGGAGATACAGGTTCTCCAGAAGTTCAGATTGCAATCTTAACAGAAAGAATTGCTGAATTAACAGAACATTTAAAGATTAACCAGAAGGATCATCACTCAAGAAGAGGTCTTTTAAAGATGGTTGGTAAGAGAAGAGCTTTACTTTCTTACTTAAAGAAGAACGACATCGAAAGTTACAGAAACTTAATCGAACGTTTAGGAATCAGAAAGTAATTAATTATTTATGGCGGAGTTGTATAACTTCGCCTTTTTCTTTTGGTAATATGCTTGCAAATCAGGCAGTAATTACTTATTATTAAGCTAATAACAGAAAGATTTCACCGAGACCACTCAAAAGCGTACTTAATTAAGTGGGTTTTTGAGTTGTTTCGGACTTTCTGTTAATACAATTAAGCAAGCCATAACAGGCGGAAACGAGGAAATTTATGTTTAAACAGTACACAATGGAATTAGCTGGCAGAACATTAAGAGTTGATGTCGGCAGAGTATGTGCACAGGCTAACGGAGCAGCTCTTATGCACTATGGTGATACAGTGGTACTTTCAACAGCTACTGCATCTAAGGAGCCAAGAGAAGGAATTGATTTCTTCCCATTAAGTGTTGAATTTGAAGAAAAGATGTATGCCGTAGGCAAGATACCTGGCGGATTTAATAAGAGAGAGGGCAAGGCTTCAGAGAATGCTATTCTTACATCAAGAGTAATAGACAGACCTATGAGACCTTTATTCCCTAAGGATTACCGTAATGATGTTACACTTAATAATATGGTTATGGCTGTAGATCCAGAGTGCCGTCCCGAGCTTGTTGCTATGATTGGAGCCTCTATTGCAACTTGTATATCAGATATTCCATTTGATGGTCCTTGTGCTATGACACAGGTTGGTATGATTGACGGAGAATTCATTATTAACCCATCACAGGCTCAGTGGCAGGATGGTGATCTTCAGCTTACAGTAGCTTCTACTAAGCAGAAGGTTATTATGATTGAAGCCGGTGCTAATATCATTCCAGAGGACAAGATGATTGAAGCTATATATATGGCTCACGATATCAACCAGACAATCATTGCATTTATTGAGAAGATTGTATCAGAAGTTGGAAAAGAAAAGCACTCATATGAGAGCTGTGCTATTCCAGCAGAGATGTTTGAAGCTATGAAACAGGTAGTATCTCCAGAAGAAATGGAAGTTGCTGTATTCACAGATGACAAGCAGACAAGAGATAAGAACATTGATGAGATAATGGAAAAGATGAAAGAAGCATTTGCTGATAATGAAGAATATCTTGCATTACTTGGTGAAGCTCTTTACCAGTATCAGAAGAAGACTGTCCGCAAGATGATCTTAAAAGACCATAAGAGACCTGATGGACGTGCAATCAACCAGATAAGACCGCTTGCAGCAGAGGTTGATATCATTCCTAGAGTTCATGGTTCTGCTATGTTTACAAGAGGACAGACACAGATATGTGACGTTGTAACACTTGCTCCTTTATCAGAAGCACAGAAGGTGGATGGACTTGATGATAATGTTACAACTAAGAGATATATACATCACTACAATTTCCCTTCATACTCCGTAGGTGAGACAAAGCCTTCAAGAGGACCAGGACGTAGAGAGATTGGACACGGAGCTTTAGCCGAGAGAGCACTTATTCCAGTACTTCCTTCAGAAAAGGAATTCCCATATGCAATACGTGCTGTATCAGAGACATTCGAGTCTAATGGTTCTACATCAATGGCTTCAACTTGTGCATCTTGTATGTCACTTATGGCTGCTGGTGTTCCAATTAAGAGTATGGTTGCAGGTATCTCTTGTGGCCTTGTAACAGGTGATACAGATGATGATTATGTTGTTCTTACAGATATTCAGGGTCTTGAAGATTTCTTCGGAGATATGGACTTTAAGGTAACTGGTACAACAGAAGGTATTACAGCTATCCAGATGGATATTAAGATTCATGGTCTTACACGTCCTATCGTAGAAGAAGCTATAAGAAGAACAAGAGAAGCAAGACTTTTCATTATGGATACTTGTATGAAGCCAGCTATCGCTGAACCAAGAAAGACTGTAGGTGAATTCGCACCTAAGATTATCCAGACTACAATTGATCCGGCTAAGATTGGTGAAGTTGTTGGACAGCGTGGTAAGGTTATCAATGCCATCATCGAAGAATGTGGTGTTAAGATTGATATCACAGATGACGGCTTTGTATCAGTATGTGGTGTTGACCAGGCTGGTATGGATAAGGCTATGAAGTATATCAGAACTATTGTTGATGAATTTGAAGAAGGAAAGATATACGAAGGTAAAGTTGTAAGTATTAAGGAATTCGGTGCATTTGTTGAGTTCGCACCTGGAAAGGAAGGAATGGTTCACATTTCTAAGATTTCTAAGGAAAGAATTAATATGGTAGAAGATGTTCTTACTCTTGGTGACGTTGTCAAGTGTAAGTGCATGGGTAAGGATAAGATGGGAAGAATAAGCTTCTCCATCAAAGATGCTGAATAATTGATAGTTCAGACATTTAATAATTGATATATAAAGATATTAACTGATAAGCAGTTTGACCTGCTGGCTTGACTGCTTATTAGTTATTTATAGTGATTTTAATTATAAGGAGGATACAGATATGGTAGATCAGAATTGTGCATACTGTATGGAAGGTGAACTTGTTGCAAAGTTCGGTATTAAGATATGCGAATTAGAGACATCTAAGGTATATCTTTTCAAGGAGCAGAGTCATCCGGGAAGATGTATCGTTGCGCATAAGAAGCATGTAGGTGATATGAACGAGCTTACAGCAGAAGAAAGAGCAGCTTACTTTGAGGATGTTGCAAGAGTTGCAAGAGCAATTATGAAAGCGTTTAACCCAGATAAGGTTAACTATGGTGCATATGGAGATACAGGACATCATCTTCACTTCCACCTTTGTCCTAAGTATAAGGACGAATATGAATGGGGTGGAGTATTCCTTATGAATCCAGATAAGAAATACCTTACAGATGAAGAATATGCTGCTATGATTGAGAAGATTAAAGCTAACCTTTAAGATTAAGTGGTGTTTTAACATATAATTCTGCTGCTTTTGCAGAAAATATAAGAATGCATACAAAATATTGTGATATTGGTATAAAATTTATGCAATATCACAATATTTTTTGCTTTTTTTAATGTAATATGATATAATTTGCAATAAGTAATCTTGATATACATTTATAGAAAGATGTAGGAACGGAGATTAATATGGGAAATGCGGGAGATAATATTAAAGATAATACTACAAATTCTAAGATTGTGAGTGATGAATTATATCTTTATTCGTTGAAGAAGATGGCTGATCTTAACGCTAAGAAGAATGAATCGCCGCTTACAGGTCTATATGGAATTAAGGCATTCTTTTATGAAGCTAATGAACTTATGAAGAATAACAGTGATAAGAAGTTCGCTGTTATAAGAATGGATATATACCATTTTAAGACAGTTAATGAGTTCTGTGGACGTGAAGAAGCGGATAAGCTGCTTAAGTACATATCAGGATTGTTTTGTGATTATGAGGGGGAATTCTGTGTTGCAGGTCATTTCAGGGCTGACATATTTGTGTTATGCACATCATTTGATGACAAGCAGGAGCTTATTGATATTGTTAACTCGATTAGGAGTAGAATAGACCAGTATAATATACAGTGCAAAGTTCTTCCCGCATTTGGAATATGTATTAATCATAATAATATGGATGTAAGCCTTATGTGTGATTACGCAGATCTTGCGATTAAGAAGATTAAGGGCAAGGTATTTAAGACATATGAGTTTTATGATAATGCTATGCGTGAGTCTATGCTTTTGGAGAAGAAGATAGAAAATGATGTGCTTCCGGCACTTAAGAATGACTACATAAAAGCATATGTACAGCCTAAGGTTGATATGCACAATGGGCATATTATTGGCGGAGAGGCACTTGTAAGATGGCAGCATCCAAAACGTGGTCTTATCTTTCCGGGCGATTTCATAGAAGTATTTGAACGCACAGGTCTTATCTACCGTCTTGACAAATTTGTTTGGGAACTCGCTGCAAAAAAGCTTGCACAATGGCAGAAAGATGGACTCAACAGCCTGTATATATCCATAAATATCTCCACTAAAGATTTTTATTACATGGATGTATATGAAACCATTACATCTCTCGTTGAAAAATATCATATCATACCTTCAACACTTAAACTTGAAATCACCGAAACTGCACTTATGACAGGAACTTCAGGTGAGCTTGATATTATTCAGCAGTTCAGACAATATGGTTTTCAAGTTGAAATTGATGATTTTGGAAGCGGATATTCCTC
>ERZ857969.3004-NODE-3004-length-17931-cov-3.433822_pt1 | contig 17931 bp, 15 predicted proteins | sample MGYA00519864_ERZ857969 | MGnify/ENA primary metagenome ERZ857969 (study PRJEB31778, sample SAMEA3449382) | human gut metagenome | biome: human gut; feature: human-associated habitat; material: faeces | place: United Kingdom | collected 2010/2012 ... | reverse complement strand
GATAACTTCTGTAACAGATTTGCTTGAAAAAGGGATGACACCGGAAGATATCTTAGAATTTGTATTAGGAGATTTAGGCGTAGAAATAACGGATAAGGTGCCAACACAGTTTTATTGCAACTGCAGTAAAGAGAGAGTTACAAAGGCGTTAATGGGAATTAACAAGGCTGAAATTAAAGATATGATTAATGAGGGCAAGGACATTGAAGTGAATTGTCATTTCTGTAACACAAATTATAATTTTAGTGTTGAAGAATTAAAAAAATTACTGTAAAAAAGTTTTTAGTAAATAAATTAGGACCTATTGTTTGCAAAAGTAAAATTGTAAATATTAGGTCTTTATTTATATAAGCAAACAAATTTGTAAGAAAATAGGTGAAAATTAACAAAAAATATTGTAAAAAACGTTTTCATTTGTTTAAATATATATATATCATAAAAAGAGAAAATGATTTAGGAGAATAGAAATATGAGAAAGTGGTTTAGAAAATGTATGGCGTCATTGTGCGCTGCAACAATTGCGTTCAGTGGAATGTATATTGTTGGAAACGAAAGTACAAAAGCTGTAAAGGCCGACGGAGAATACCAGTTGGTGTGGAGTGATGAATTTGACGGTACAGAACTTAACAGAAACAATTGGAATGTGGAAGTTAACGGAAGTGGCGGAGGAAATAATGAACTGCAGTATTATGTTGACCGTACAAACAATATTCAGGTTAGTGATGGCACATTAAAGATTACTGCCAGAAAAGAAAACTATGGTGGTAGACTGTTACCAGCGCTACAGAGATGAGACGGGAAAATATGTAGTGCATCTGGAAAAGATAATTAACGGCAGAATAATGTATGATTCCCGGCAGGACCCGGTTTGCATCAATGGAATTTACGAACACGGAATGTACCCGTTTGTGCTGGACGTCTTTATTCCAATTGAAAATTCCATATATGGCTTGGGGATGATAGATATTGGTAAAAAAACGCAGTCGTATATAGACAAACTGGATTATATCATCGAAGAAAATGCTCTGCTGTCAGGCAGGCAAAGATGGCTGATAAAAAGGGGAGCGGGAATTAAAACAGAAGATTTTCTAGACATGAGCAAGACGGTTATAGAGGCGGACGGCTCTATAGATTCGGACGCCGTGCGTGATTTGCAGGCGCAGCCTATTCCGTCCCAGATTATGACGCACAGAACGGAAAAAATAGAGGAAATAAAAGAGCTTTTAGGCAACAGAGATTTTTCGCAGGGCGCGACCAGCGGAGGAGTGACCGCATACGGCGCTATTACTGCGCTCCAGGAGGCGGGAAGCAAATTAGCCAGGGACGGCATAAAAGCCAGCTATCGGGCGTTTGCGGGCATCTCTTATATGGTTGTTGAGCTGATACGGCAGTTTTATACAGAGGAACGCTCGTTTAGAATTTTAGGAGACGGCGAAACAGAGCCTCAATATATAAGCTATGATAATTCGGTTCTGCAAGGGCAGTCTGTCCCGCTGAATGTTCCTATTACGCTGGATGACGGAACGGTACAGACCGAGAGATTCAGGAAGGCGATTTTTGATATTAAAATAGTAGCGCAGCGAAAGAATCCTTTCAACACCATAAGCCATAATCAGATGGTTATGGAGCTGTTTTCGGGCGGAGCGTTTAATCCTGATAATGCAGACCAGGCGATATTGGCTTTGCAAAATATGATAATGGATAATAAAGAAAGCATGATAGAGGGTATTCGGGAAAATCAAATTAAAAATGCTCAGCTTTATCAGCAATTACAGGCGCAGGACGCGCAGTTAAAAAGAATGACGGCTATTGTAAATGAAATGACAAACGCTATTCCCGGACAAGCGCCTGGATTGGAGGCGGTGCAGTCTTGATTGAAACGTTTGTATATATTACTCCCACACATATTGAAATTGACGCTTCGGGCCATTCTGGCTATGCGACAAAGGGCGCTGATATTGTATGCAGCGCCTTTTCCATTTTGTTTTTTACTCTGGCTCAGAGCCTACGGGAAAAGGGCATGGCGGTTAATACTGACGAGGAGGACCAGATTAAGCACATTAATGCTTATGGCGACATAGGCCTTACGCATAATGTTCTTATAGATTATTATGTTTCAGGCGTGCGTATGCTGGCGGAAAAGTATCCGCAGCACGTTGCGCCGCCACGAATAGTAGGAGGTATAAATGTTTAATTATTTTGACCTTCAGGCCTTTAACGAGGCCGGAGAAAATATAGACGCAAATACGGGGGATGTCGTCGCCCCCCAGGATACGGGCGCAGAATTGAGCGCAGAAAGCGGCGGGGAAATCGCTCAGCCCCCGAAAGAGCCTGCGGACGCCGCGCAGGACAGCATATCTAAGCCGTATAAGGTATTTGCAAGCCAAGAGGATTATCAGCAGGAGCTGCAGGGAGTTATAGGGAAGCGCCTCGGAAAATACCGCGAGATGGAAGGGCGGATGGAAAAATTAACGCCGGCGCTGAATACCTTGATGCAGTATTACGATGTTAAAAGCGAGGATGAGCTGCTCAAAGTTATTGAAAGTACGGTTTCCGAAGAGGTAGCTGCGCGCAGAGGTATAAGTGTGGATACGCTTAATCAGCTTAATACTCTGGAACGCACTAAGGCTAAGCTGGCGCAATATGAACGGGAGAGGCAGACTGCTGCATTTAAGAACGCTGTTGCAACTGAATGCGAAAATTTGAGACATTCCGACCCTGAAATATACGGCGAGGTGAATGCTGAGGCTATAATAGCCAGCCCTGCTATGCTCAGGCTGATTGCGGGCGGTCTCAGCGTAAAACAGGCATATGATGCATTGAATGCGGACGCTATCATTCAAAGAAAGGCTGAAAGCGCGGCGCGCAATGCCTCAAGTGAAACACAGAAAGCGGTATTGGGCAATATTCAGGCAAGGCAGTCACGTCCTGCCGAAAACGCGCTTTCTGACGGTACACCTGCTGATATGAGCATAGATGTAAGTAAGCTTACAGATGAACAGCTTGAAGAATACAGCCGGCGTGCCAGAAGGGGCGAGACTATTACTTTTAGAAATTAGGAGGAAAATATGGAGCTTTTAAAATTTGATTTACAAGCATTTGCGGATGCAAATGTAAACACAACTAACGATAATACCACGGGCAACAATCTTTCGGCTGAAATGAAAACCTATTATGACCGGCAGATGCTTAAAAATGCCAAGCATAAGCTTATACATGCGCAGTTTGGCCAGAAACGGAACATTCCCGCCAACGAGGGCAAAACTATTCAGTTCCGGAGAATGACCCCTTTCCCCCCGGCCACCACGCCTTTAACCGAAGGAGTTACCCCTGACGGGCGCAGCCTTAATGTAACTGCAATAACTGCTACGGTAGAGCAGTACGGCGACTATGTAACAACTTCGGATATGCTTAAAATGACCGCTATAGACCCCATTATCGATGAAACGCAGGAGAATCAGGCGGAGCAGGCGGGGCTTACCTTTGACACCATTGCGCGTGAAATACTTAATGCTGGGGATAACGTTCAATATTCTGACGGCAGCAAGCTTACACGCAGCAGTCTGACCGCGGATGACAAAATGACCGTAAAAGCGATTAAACGGGCAAAGAATACCTTGCGCCGTATGTATGCGGGTTCTATTGACGGCAGCAATTATGTGGCCATTATGCATCCAGACGTATGCTCGGATTTGGCGGACGACCCCGAATGGAAGGACGTGCATTCCTACAATCCCAAGGAATGGTACGAGGGGGAGATAGGCCGTGTGCAGGGTGTCAGGGTCATCGAAAATCCCGAGGCCAAAGTTTTCCGAGCAGCTCCCATTGCGGGCAGCATAAGACGCCTTACCGTGAAAACCGCCGTTTCCAGCGCCGGGACCTCAATAGCTGTCAATGAAGCGATAAGCGCCGTCGACGCCGCGGCATTTTCCGGGCCCGTTGATATTTATATAGGCGGTAAAGCAAACACTATAACCGCTATAAACGAGGGAGCGGCCGGTAGCGCTACTATTACCTTGGGGACGGCGGCTACTGCTGCGGTTAATGATGTAATCTGTGGCCAGGGCGGCACAGTAGACGGTTTGGATGTTTACAGCACGCTGGTTATCGGCAAGGACGCATATGGCGTTACTGAGTTGGAAAACGGCGGCCTGGAAACTATAATCAAGCAGAAGGGTTCGGGTGGCACAGCCGACCCGCTGGAGCAGAGAGCCACTATTGGCTGGAAGGGAACCTTTACAGCCGTTATTCTTGAGGACGCTTATATGGTGCGCGTAGAGACCACCAGCACATACGGCGAATAATTTTATACGGCGCGGCCCTAGGATGGCCGCGCTCTTTTATTTTAAAGGAGGCAAAAGTCATGGCAAGGAAAATTACGAACGAAAATCAGCTTGTAACTATACGCATACCCCGCGACCACGTTAATAGCCGCGATTCCCGAACGGTTATAATAAACGGCAAAGTGTTTTTGATAAAACGCGGAGTAGACGTTCAAGTCCCGCAATATGTTGCTGAAGCGCTTAAGGACAGCGACCGGCAGGGCGATATTGCTTATCAATATGTAAATGAGAGCAGGTCGGTTAAATGACGGCTAAACAGATTATCATTAAAGTAATGCATTTAAAGCCCGGTACGCATGGAGTAGATGAAATGGTGCATTGGATTAACCTTTTGGAGCGCAGGCTGGCTCTGCGGGTACTGGCGTTTCCACGTTCATTGGCTTATGCAATAGCGGGCGGCGAAAATGAAATATCTCTCCCTCCTGATTGCGCAAAGGTGAGCAGAGTTTTATTTAATGGAGAGCCTGTCCCGCGCATAACCGGTCTATTCCAGGCGCCTGGATATATTTTAAAGGACGGAAAGCTGTATTTGGAGCCAGCGCCTGATAAAAAAGGGCGTTTGACGGTTATATATATTCAGGCTCCGCAAAAATTCAGCATTGATAATCTGGATGCGCAAGAACTATTGCTCCCGGATGAATTCAGCGAAGTATATGAATATTATCTTGCCGCGCAGATAGACTTATACGACGACAATCAAGCGAGCTACGCGAATTATATGGAGGCGTACAACGCTGCAATTAAAGAGCTTTCGCAATATTATCACGAGGAATTACCCGAACCTATCAAGCAAGACACGCAATTTAAAAACATATGGTAAGGAGAAGAGTATGTGTTTTTTGCCAAGAATGAAGTATTTACTGCCAGTAGCGCGGGAAAATATAGCCTTCGGCGGATTAAATGAACTTCCTAAAATACAAATAGGGGAGCTTAGGGCTGCAGCCAACATGGATAACAGCGTGCTGCCTGTGCTTAAAGCCAGGGACGGGCGTTATGTACTGCAGCAGCTAACAGCTCAAGCAGGCGACAGCGACAATACAGTATATTCTTGGAATGGGATTTTTTCCACAGACGGAATTTTTGTTAAGATATATGCGAAGTCTTCTCCGGGCATACTGCCGCAGGTTACTATTAAATATACCCTTCCCGGCGATTTTACATATGATGGGCAGCCTAAGGAAGAAAGCGAAACGGGGGAGTCAATACCTGTATGGGTAAGCGTGCAAAGGTCAGGCAAGGCTTTGATTTGCCTGCCTTCGGACGGGCGTCGGCTGTATGGCAAGTCATATACCGGCCCCGAAGGCAATTATTATTTTTTTACGTTGTCGACTTCAGAATGGGAAAATGCTGACGAAAGCTATAACGATATGTGTTTGTTTGCAGACAGGGTAGTTTTAGCGGGTAAAAGCGAAGGCAAGGCATCCATACGCATTTCATCTAAAAACGCTCCGTTTATATTTACCGATTTTCTTAACGAGGATGGCTCTCTTAAATTAACAGGCTCGTATTTTGAAACGCTGCTGTCCGAGCCTTTAACGACTTGCTGTCCGTACAACAGCGGGGTAATATTGTTTAGTTCGTCAGAAATGTTTATTTTGCAGGGCACTAATACAAGCAATTACAGGACTACTAAAATAGCCGGTACAGGATGCATATTTAAGGATACTGCCGTCATTTGCCTGGACGTGCTCTATTGGCTTGCTCCTGACGGGGTTTATGCATATACGGGAGGATTCCCCAAGAAAATTTCTGATAAGCTGCCCGATATATCCAATGTACAGAAGGCCAGCGCAGGTACTGACGGCAAAAGATATTATCTTTCTGTTCAGGACCAGGCGGGAAAAGGGAAAGTGTATGTATATTGTCCCCAGAACGGAACCTGGATTCAGGAGGACGAGCAATTCTTTAAGAGCTTTGCTTTTTATGACGGCGCATTGCAAGCGGTAAATGATGAGCAACTGCTTTCCTTTAACAGTAAACAATCTACCGAAGATGTTCCGTGGTCTTTTGAGACTGCTGTATACGGCGAAGGAGATGAATCTCTTAAAAAGCTCCGGGCGGTCATTCTGGATATGGAGGGCGAGGACAAATATCCTGTAACGGTATCCGTTAAGCCTCAGTTGGGGGAAGCCATAGAGTTGGGCTCTTTTTATATAAATAACAGGGCTGTTTATCGCTTGCCTGTCAAAGCCTGCGCCTGTCAAATACAATCATTGATTATAGAGGGCAGAGGAAAGGCGCAGATATATTCAACGAGCAGGGAATATGTTGTGGGAGGAATAAAAAATGTGGTTGCCAATCCCAGATACTAAGGATGAAGAAATGAAAAAGGCTTTAAGCCAATGGAGCCGCGAGCTTTCTTACTTTGAAAATGTATCATTGGAGCAGATAAATAATTTAAAGAATGTTATACAGGCTTTGGAGAAAGAGGTTTCAGAGCTTAAAAACGGGGGTGATGCTTGATGGCTAATAAACATGGCGGTACAAGTGGTAAATTTGGTATGAGCGAGGATGAAAAAAGAAAAAGCACTATGGCTGCGGCTGCTGCTGGGGCTGTAAATGGTTTAACGGGCGCTTACCGCAAACCTTCAAATTCTAACGCTAATTCCGCCTCAAGCCCTAACCCCAATCCTTCCGTGTATCCCACCAGCGAACAGGTGCAGTCTGCAATGCGTGAATATGCCGTTTTAAGAAATCAGCCTAAATATGATTTTATGCCTTCAGAATATCAGCTTAAATACGGCGAGACCATAGAGAATCTTTTAAAGCAGCTTAACGACCGTAATAATGCAGGCTTCAGTTATGACCCTTCGTCCGACCCTACGCTTAGGGAGTATTTTAAGCAGTATGATTTACAGGCGGATGCGGCCATTGATAAAAGCATAGGCACTTATGCGCCGGCAGGCGGCGGTATGTCGTCCACGGCGCTGGCTCTGGCTAATGAGGCCGCAGCGGCTTATGAGGCTAAGAAAAATGCATTGGTGCCAGAGTTTTATAACGCGGCATATAATAAATATCTTAACCAGAATGCAACCTTGGCTGATTTGGCTAATTCGTATCTTGCGCTTGAAAACAATAATTACAATATATGGGCGAATAATGAGGAACAGCGTCAAGCTGCAGCGGCTCAGAAGTATGAACAGGATTATCAGAAATGGCTCCAGGACCTTGCTAGCATAGGTTATACGGTAAATGAAGCGGGGCAGGCGGTAAAAGGAGATTCTGAAAAGGAAGATTTAAATTCATTGGACATTAAGGAAAAATGGCAGACAAGCTTTGATAATTGGCTGGATTATTATAGGGAAGCGGGATATGATGAGGAATCAATAGAGCTTGCTACCCAAATGGCAAATGCTGAGATTCAAAACAGATATGGTACTTCCTTGTTTGGGACAGATGAAAAGGACGATAGCAAACAGAATCCATTGAGTGATTTCTATAATAATCTTGAACATTTAACCGGGCTGGATATTAATCAGCCTTCTTCAAATAGTCCACAGGATGACCGAAATACCTCGCAGCTTGAATCTGATGCGGTTATAGATGAAATGCTGGATTCCATATATTCCGGAACTAATATAGAGGATTTTAAAAAAACCCTGAGTGACGATGAAAATACCAGACTGGGCTATTTAAATTCTCTGGTATCTGTAGCACAGGAAGATGGAAGGTCAGATGTTTTTTCAAGTTTTTTAAGAGACCAATATTCATTGAGCAATGTGGGAACAGGCGGACTGGGATATGTTTTCCCTACGTTAGAGGCAGGTTATGACGGAATAGGAACTATATTTAATCTGGGGATGCTGAACGCGAAATATACTAAAACCGATTTTAAAAATTACTTTAAAATAAGCGGCTATTCGGACAGCAAGGCGGAAGAAATGGCGAGTAATGTGAGCAAAAGATATCAGGAAATAGATAAGAACCGTTCGCAATATGGCACGCAGTATACGGCAGACGCTATAGCCTTAGCTATAAAGGAAGAGCTTGAAAAAAATCCAATTTGAGCTTTTATTTTGGGAGGTTATAATAAATGAGCGAAAATTCCGATAAAATTAAAGCTTATTTATCCGAAAAGGGCTATTCGTCCAAGCTTACAGATAAACAGATGGATTATCTGGCTGGAAGTCCAGACAGATTAGCCTATTTTGAAAGCAAGCTGGCCGAACGGGAAAGAAAAGCGCAGCTTAATACTGTTAAGGATTATTTGCTAAATTCCTATTATGCGCCTGATTTAGATAGGGAGACCTTTAAACAGCTTTTGTCAGACCCGAGCAAAATTGAGCAATATGAAAATGACCTTGTTGCTGATAAAAGCCATCTTGGCGAAAATATACGTATCGGAGCCGTAAATACGTTAAGGGATTTAGGTATTGCTTCATCTGCTCTTTTAGGGGATAATTCATCAGTTTCAGAGCTTAACAGAAGGAAAACAAATGACGCGCAGCTTTCGGAGATTCTGCAGCGCACTAAGGGCGGGGAAATTGCAGGCGTGCCCACTAATCAGCTAATCCAGAGCGCAACTAATTTTGCCGCGACCTTGCCTCTATCCTTTATTCCCGGTGTAGGAACGGCTGCATATTTGGGCGAAAAGGCGGCTGAAGGCTTTGGTTCTTCTTACGGAGAGGCTTACGAGCAGACAGGGGACGCCGCCAGCGCATGGGGATATGCTCTGCCTAACGCCGCAGTCCAAACCGCTATTGAATCCATAGGAGGCGTGGGAAGCAAGGCGGGCTTGACGGCCGTTAAAAATATGGGGGAAAGCGCGCTTAAAAACACGCTTAAAAGCGTTTTGAAATCCGGGATAGACGAAGGCCTGGAGGAAATTTACGGTACTGCTGCCGATACGGCGCTTAAACAGATTACAGGGCTGGACCCTGACGCGCAGATTGAGCTTCAGGATTTATGGACGGGATTTTTTACAGGCAGCCTGTTGGGCGCGGTGGCCGGGGGAGGCGCTGCGGCTGTTAATAACGGTATATCGGCATCCAGGTACAATAAGCTTAGCGATGTTCAAAAGGTGTTTGCCGACGCGGCGTTTAAGGCGGAGGCGCTGCCCGAATTGAGCCAGGCTAAACAGGTGGCGCGCGAATATTCGCGCCTGGCGGCCGAAGGGAATCCAGTTGAGCCCGAAGCTATATTGCAGCTTAACAAATTGCTCAATGACGATTTAGTTAAGTATGGCCTTATGAAGCAGAAGGACGTGGATTCGTGGCAGGCTAAGCATGAAAAGCTGTTTAAGGGCTATATGGATTCCCATGCGGCAGGTGATGATTCGGGCGTTAATTCTGTTCCAAATGAGCAGTCTGGTATTGACGTTAGGGCAGATAGGAATTATAATATTAATAGAGGTGTTAATTATGAATCAGATAGCTCAGGCAGTCAACAAAATACCGCAGACGGAGCGCGTCCAATCGCTGAAGCCGGAGGAGATGCCGGAGTACAAGGACGACCAGGAAGCTCAATATCTTATCAAATGTTGGAGAAAAGATTTTCCGGATTGGACGGACGAAATGATAGTAGAAGGATTGGAATTCTGCCTTTAAGCGAACAGCAATACAATATAGATTCTGCAGAAAATATTGATATATTAAATAATGGGGAAGGGACTTTACAATATGAATCAAACGAATCAAGCGGACAGCAATCTCTCTTCAACCGGCAAAATGAAATTGAAGCCGGAGGAGATGCTGGAATACAAGGACGACCAGCTGGCACAATATCTTATAAAGGGGTGGAGAATGGATTTTCCGGGCATTACGGACGAGAAGATAGTAGAAGAGCTGGAGTTCTGGCTCTAAGCGACCAAATAAAACAGGAATTATCCCGGCAGGGAAAGACATATGTGGAATTAAAGCCGAGCGAAAGCCCGGCTTCTTTTTATAGTGATATCGAAAGAGCAAAGCAGGGCAATAAACACGGGGCATATGTGGCGCAGCATACAGTAGAGGAATATGGAGATATGCTGCTGCTGACTGGGGATAACGGCAATGTAGGGGTCGCGGTTACTCCGGACGGGGATATAGTGTCGGTTTTTAAGAATCCAGAAAGCTCAGCTAAAGGAGCAGTATCCTCTATACTGCTTACAGCTATAGAAAACGGCGGAATAAAATTGGATAATTTTGATGGTTGGTTATCCCGTATGTATGCTGGACATGGCTTTATCCCAGTTTCCCGCTGCGCCTTTAACCGCGAATTTGCCCCCTCTGACTGGGATTATGCCAAATTTAAAGAACCGGACATAATATTCTGGATGCATAACGGAGAAAGCGCTGAGACAGTTGCCTCTAAAATAGGTAATTATCCGGAATATGATTTTAGCAAAATTCCTCTTTTTCCCGATTATGATTCGGCTATGCAGTACCGGGATGAGCAGATAGAGCGCTTAAAGGCATCGCAATCTGGGGAAAATCCCAATTCAAACGGCGGCGGAAATGCAAGCGGCGGAGCGGATATTGCAGGAAGTTCAGGCAATCGGCAAAATCAAGGGCAAAATACATCGCAAACCAGACGGGAGAACACAAGCAGCGAGACCAAGCGAGACCAGTCCAGTCCGCGGTACAGGCAGTCGCCAGAACGCTGGACGGCTTCTTTGGACCGTAATAACCGGGAGGCCGTGGAAGACGTAGGAGATATAGTGCGCGATATCAGCCGTTCCTTTAATTTGCCTATTAATACGGGCAAAGTGGGATATATTAACGCTAACGGCGTGTATAAGGTCAAGGATGAGGTAGTGCGGGTGCAGGTGACAAACGCGCTGCCTACCATTTCGCATGAGCTGGGCCATCATTTGGACAAGCAATACGGCCTCAGCAAGCTTAAGAGTATACAAACCGCCGTTAATATGATGGACCCGAATTTTGCAGCGCAATATAAGCCCAACGAACAGCGGGGCGAGGCGGTAGCAGAATTTATACGCAGTTATTTAAGCTCAAGAGGGCAGGCCGCTATTAATTACAGGGACTTTTATTTTGACGCTGTTGAGGCCATACGGAAAGGGCCTAACGGCGAACAGGCGCTTGAGGATTTAAACAGGATAGCCCGTAAGGTAAACGCATATATGAGCGCTGATTTGCCGCTAAGATATGCGCGGGGCCTCAAAAGCCGGTTAGACCCTGAGCATATGCCGGTATCGGACAGACTGGAAAAATTCCAGGTTGAGTTCCAGCGCAAATGGGTAGACAGCTATTCATATTTAAAGCGGGTGGACGGCGCGGCGCGGGACGGCGGCTATACAGGGGATATGACGACATATAAGGCGGCGCTGTATTCATTGAACGCAGCTTCTACCGTTGAGAGCATGCTGTTTAACGGCGTTTCGGATTACCAGGGAAATATAGTAGGAGAATCCTTATCTGAAGCGCTGGAAAAAATAAAGCCTCAGGATATGGAAAGCTTTAACCTGTATTTAAGGGACAGGCACGCTTTAGAGGTCGTATCTAATGACAAGCGGGTTTTTGCGGATGATAAATTAAACGACCCGGCGGCTTTAAAGAGGCAGATACAAAGATATGAAAAGAAGCATCCCGAATTTGCTGAAGCGGCGGGCAGGGTATACGAATATCAGCGCAATATGCTGTGGCATCACGGTGTAAAAAACGGGCTTATCAGCGAAGAGCTATACAATAAGCTGCAAAGCATGTATCCCGATTATGTGCCTTTTCACAGATATCTTGAGGGGAAAACTCCGCGCGCGGGCAAAAAGGCGGGCTTTGCTAATCAGCGCGCGCCTATAAAAAACTTAAAGGGCAGCGGGGCTGAAATATATAACCCTATTGAAAACATTGTAATGCAGACTAATATGCTGGTATCCGCTTCCATGAAAAACGCTGTGCTCCAGCAGCTGGCTAAGGAATATGATTCTGCGGACAGCATGGGGCTTTTTCTGGAACAGGTTACGCCCGATATGGCGCGCCATTCTGTCAGCACTCAGGGCGCTATAAATAAACTGGCGGACAGGTTTAGTGATGAAAAGCTTTCCAAAGAGGACGCAAAGGCTGTTTTTGAGGATATTTTAGGGGATACAATAACAGAGTATGCCGTCAGCCCGTTTCAGGACCAGGATATAGTGCGGGTTATGCAGGATGGAAAGGCGCGGTATTTCAAAATTAAAGACGCGGAACTGCTTACTGCGCTTACTGCGCTTTCTCCCAAGCAGCTGCCTATGATAATTGAGTTCATGGGCAAGATAACGCGCGCTTTTAAGACCTTTACAACCGGCCTTAATCCCTTTTTTGCAAACTCTAACTTCTTCCGGGATTTTGCAACGGGCTGGAAATATTCTCAGGCGGGTTTGCTGGAATACAGCAAAAATCTGCTAAGCGCATTTAACGACATACGCAAAAAGTCCGAGGCTTATAAACAGTATCAGGCGGCCGGAGGGTTGTATTCGGGCGATGTGGCGCGGCCTAAGCAGCTTAAGGATGTTTTGACGCGCATGTATAAGCAGAACCCTGTGCAGGTGGAAAGAGGCTTTAAGAAGGTAGTAGCTTTGGCGCATATGGGGCTATCGAAAATGGACGCCTTAATAGGCGCGGTTGAGACGGCGCCGCGGCTGGCCGAATTTAAGCGTCAAAGGGCGGGCGGAGCAAGTAATATAGACGCTGTGCTGGAGGCGGCCGACCTGACGGTTAATTTTAAGCTTTCGGGAACCGAGGGCAGAGTACTTAATCAGATTATACCTTATTTTAACGCGGCGGTTCAGGGACTGTATAAATTAAGCCGGGTAATGACCGACGCCAATAAGAGAAAAAGCTTTCTTATAAAAAGCACCGTTAGCGCGGCGGTTTTAGCTGTAATACAGCTTGCGCTGGTTTGGCTGAATGATGAAGAGGAGGAGTATAAGACCTTAAGCACATATAATAAGAATAATTTCTTTTGCTTTTCTATGGGGAACGGTAAATTCATCAAGATACCAAAGGCGCGCGAATTGGCCTGGCTTAACTCTCTGGTTGAGCGTACCGCAGAGGCGGTATTTATGGAGAATTCGGACGCTTTTTATAATTTTGGCGAATATACGGCTCAAATGTTTTTGCCGCCGGGGCTGCCTACTGAGTTCAATAATATTGAAACTGTATTAACGGCGCCTGTGAGAGATTCTATTATAGGGAGTTTTGTTGAGCTTGCTATAAATGAAGATTTTAAGGGCAGTCCCATAGTACCTTCTTCTATGGAAAATTTGGAGAAAAGGCTGCAGTATGATGAAAGCACTACGGCCATAGCAAAGTATATTGGAGGATTTTTTAATATTTCTCCTAAGCAGCTTGACCATTTATTCAGCAATTATTTTGGCGGTCTGCACAGAGTTTTGGCGGCAGTTACTGCCGAGAGCAAAGACTGGTCTTTTGGTTTAGGGCGGCAGGCCATTGCCGATTCGGCATACAGCAATGATGTAGTTACCCGTTTTTATGATGAGCGTAATTCATGGACGGTTAAGGCTACGTCTTATCCTGAAAACACGGAATATGCAATGCAAAAAGCACGGCATCAGAGTTTGAATGCTATTCTTTCGGAATTGAACGGAATAGCCAGGGAAAGCGACGCGCAGACAGCGAGGGACATTAAATTTAACTCAGCGGCGCTTTTGCAGGAGTTTATGTCTACCGATTCGTATATGACGGACGAACTATTGGAAGTTTATGAGGAAGTCCTAAAGAAGGACGGCAGCCGGGATAATGATATTTTGCCTTTTATAAAGCCTAAGGCCGAAATAACCTTGCCGGGCGACAAAAAGACGGCGCTTTCATACGAGGATTATATAGAACTGTATGTTAGGGCAAGCCAGGAGATATATGCCGAATATGATGATATTCTTTCGGGAGGCGGCAATTTGGAAAGCAAGGCAAAGAGGCTGAAGAAGGCCAAAGAGAATATTTTGGAGCGTATTACTAATGAATATGCGCGCGAATATATGGGAAAGGAGAGAGAGCCATAGATGAAGCTTAATTTTAAAGTAGATGGTCAAAGCATAATTTGCCTCAACAGAGAGGTATTAGCGGCCGAAGCGGTTAATTTCGTTTGGGCCGCTTTTGTTTTTGGAGAGGATTGGACGGGACTTTCAAAAACGGCGTATTTTGAGAATATAAGCTCGGGTGTAAATATCGCGCAGGCGTTATCGACTTCGGGAGAATGTCAAGTACCCTATGAGGTTCTGGCTCAGCCGGGCCGATTAAGCGTTACCGTCCGCGGCGTCGCAGGAGCATCCGGAGGGGATAATTATATAAGGGCTACTGTGGCGAGAATGCATCCGCTGGAGATAAGGCGAACAGGAACGGCGGAGGCGGATAATGCCGGAGAGGCAACGCCCAGCCTTGTAGAGCAGATTACCGCCGCTGCGTCCGAAGCGCAAGAGATTGCAGAGGAATTATCTCAAAGCGCACAGAACGGTGATTTTGACGGTAAATCCATTGAATACGGCTGGTTTAAGGCTGACGACGGAAGCATGTCGGTTCTTGGGATACGTCAGGAGGGTGAAACTTCTTACAGCAAGGCAAACTTGCGCGGACCGGCAGGATTTATAATAAAAGACATTTATGCCAGCATTGAAGATTTAAAAATGGCGCATCCGACTGGACAGGATGGCGACGCATATGCCGTGGGTACTTCGGAAAATAACGAGATATATATCTGGGCGGTTGACAACTGGAAAAGCATAGGAAGCCTTAGCAATGTAATAGAGGGCGCGGGTATAACTGTCATGGAAGGCTGGACGCTTCAGCAGGGGGAAACAGTTCTGGGTAATGTGACCGGGTATTATGTGCAAAGCGGCTCATTTATTTTAGCGTGGGGCCGCGGGGGAGGTCAGCTGGGCAAGGTAGCCGCCTCTGTAGTTATTAATTTGCCTGAGGTACTGGGTAATGTAACCTGGGCAATAGGACAGGTCAGTACGGCGGCGACTACAATTCAGGGAGACTCATATATAATAACTGCTCCCGCTTCAGGAATGAGCGCAGGCAATAAGGTATGGATTACTACAGCCGCCGCTACTCCGGGCGGACAATTTACACCTTCCAATTGGCTTGATGTGACGGCGTTCTGGTTTGTCGCTGTAACTGATGCAGAGATGCCGCAGGCGGGGCTTTTTGGCTCACAGGGCGGTGTGAATTATACAGAGGGCGATAATATATCCATTATTAACGGAGCTATATCGGTTACTACAACTGATGAAGCGATAGAGGGGGATACTCGGCCAATTACTTCAGGCGGGGTATACAACGTAGTGGGCAATATTGAGGCATTGTTAGAGACGATATAAGGGAGGTAAAAGAAAATGAGCGTTTCAGAACAGTTAGCTCGCATACAGGCTGACAAGAGTAAATTAAAGAATAAGGCGGTGGAGCTGGGGATAGCGGACAGCACGGCCAATTTGGACGCGCTGGCGACGGCTTTTGAGGGCGTAGAAAACCGGGGCGCAGTCAGCGCGCAGGTGCAGGAGGGGGACACCTACACTATCCCTAAGGGGTATCACAACGGCTCGGGCACGGTTTCAGGCGTATCCGGCGGCGGCAATTATCAGCTTCAAAGCAAAAGCGCGACGCCTACAAAGGCGCAGCAGAATATAACGCCCGACAGCGGATATTACGGGCTTTCGGATGTGACAATAGGCGCTATCCCGGCGGCGTATCAGGATGTAAGCGCGGTAACGGCAGCGGCGGCAGACGTGCTCACGGGCAAGGTCATAGTGGCTGCCGACGGCTCGACCGTAGCGGGCGCTATGATTAACAATGGAGCGGTAACTAAGACGCTGACTGCCGCAGCGCCGACTTATACAGTTCCTGCGGGCTATCACAGCGGCAAGGGTACTGTAACAATAACGCCGCAGAGCAAGACGGCTACCCCTACTAAATCGCCGCAGAGCATAAGCCCGGACAGCGGCAAGGTGCTCTCAGGCGTAACAGTAGAAGCTATCCCGGAGACATATCAGGATGTAACGGGAGTAACGGCCGGGGCGGCCGACGTGCTGGAGGGCAAGGTTATTATCAACGCCTCAGGCGAGAGCGTGGAGGGCAGCATGAATAATAACGGAGAGATAAACGCCACTATAGACGGGCTGACAGTTACTTCTTACAGCGTGCCCGCCGGCTATACTGCGGGCGGCACGGTCAGCCTGACGGACGATATAGAGCAGGCGCTGGCCGCTATCTAGGAGGGCGAAATGAGTATTGAGAATGAGTTAAACAGAATAATAAGCGCAAAGGAAGCCATAGAAGAATCGATATCGGCTAAAGGGATAACTGTGCCGGCCAACTCCATGCTGGACGATATGGCAGGGCTGATAGACCTTATAGGCGCGTCGGCGGTATTGCAGACGGGAAACGCTATATGCGGAGACCAGAGCTGCCCGGTAATATATTTTAAAAGCGGTAAATCTGCGCTTGTGTTCTTTTCGGCCAAGCCTTACGTTACCGGTACGGGCGGAAACGCTTTAACGCTTCCGTCCGAGCTGTGGGATTTTACTGGAGGCGCGGCGGGGGACGGGTATTTTTGGTCTACGGGTAACCCGCAAAAGGCTATCAATATTCAGCCGGACACAGTAACTACTTCACAGGGCTACGGCTTGCGGGTAAATCTTATGGGGCAGGGCGCAATGCCGGTTGCTTGGAATATGGGCAGTTATTTTTACGGCTGGTGCTGGCTTACTTACGAGGGAGTTACTCTCCCCGGCGGGACGGAAACTCCGGGGAGCTTAACGGCTGTAGGGCCCTGGAGAACGTTAACCTTACAATCTGGCTTTACTTCTGAATATGCGCGCTGGCGAACCATAGATTTCGGGACGAATGCGCAGCTTCAGCTTAAAAACATACAGGGCCCGTCCAGCGTTACCTTTCCTGCGAATATATGCAAGCTGCCGGACGAGGCGCTGCCGGCCGACACTACATACAGGGGCATTTCTCCCGGTACGGGCGGCAATTACAGCCGGTTTGAAATCAGCCCCTGGACAGGCTATGTGCAATGGTATGGAGAGACCCCTTCATATGGGGCAGGGCATTGGATAGATATACAATGCGTTTATCCAATAGCCTAGAGAGGGGAGACTGCATAATGACTATAGGAGAAATATTATTTGCAATCTTACCTTCCCTTTGTGTGAGCGTTATCATGCTCTTCTTTAACCGCAGGCAGGCCAAGCGGGAGCGCGAGGAGAAGGCGCGAGCTTCGCAGAAAAGAACGGGGGACAGAACGCAGCTTTCTTTGCTGCTGGCAACGGCCAAGCTCTCATATGCCTCAGCTATCGCTATAAGAGACCATAAGACCAATGGAGAAATGGCGGACGGAGTGAAGCAGTACCAGGAGGCCATGCGCGGATTTAAAAAATATGAACGGGAACTTGTAGTGGATAAAAGCTATGAGGAATAACATTAAGGAGGAAAAAGTATGGAGTTTTTAAACGAATTTGCAGCCGTGCCCGCTATAGGGGTGATAGTGTATCTGATTGCGGAGATTTTTAAGGCTGCGGCCAACAGCCGTGAAAGCTGGCTTAAGCTTATACCCGTGCTCTGCGGCGTGCTGGGCGGCGTGCTGGGAGTGCTCGGCTGGCTGCTTATCCCAGGCTATATCCCGGCCGAAAATATCTTTACTGCCGCGGCCA
>ERZ857969.3003-NODE-3003-length-17935-cov-4.034732_pt1 | contig 17935 bp, 15 predicted proteins | sample MGYA00519864_ERZ857969 | MGnify/ENA primary metagenome ERZ857969 (study PRJEB31778, sample SAMEA3449382) | human gut metagenome | biome: human gut; feature: human-associated habitat; material: faeces | place: United Kingdom | collected 2010/2012 ... | reverse complement strand
AGAACGCGTAACTTTTACGTCCGTGTCTCTGCAATCTGATTCTAGTTGCCATTTTTAATAATTGTTTTTAATTAATGATTTGAATTATGCTACTAACTCGTAATAGCGGGCGCAAAGATACGGCTTTTCTTTTGATTGACAAATATTTCCTTTCTTTTTCTTATGAATACCTCCTCGGATATCGGAACAGGATAGCGAGCAGGGCACAGACTCCCATCGTAAACGGATAATAGAGATTGCCGATAATACTGATAGGAGAGATGTTGGCCAATCCGGCAGCGATCAGCATTTGTGCCCCATAGGGTATGATGCCTTGTATCAGACAGGAGAATGTATCCAGGATACTGGCTGTTTTTCTCCGGTCGAGATGGAATCTCTTTGCAATATCCTTTGCAATCGGCCCTGTGGTGATGATGGCAATCGTATTGTTGGCAGTGCATAGGTTGGCGATACTTACCAGAGCGGCGATACTCAGTTCCGCACCACGCTTGCTGTTGACGTGACGGGTCAGTTTTTTGATGATGAAATCGATACCTCCGTTATAACGGATTGTTTCGAGCATACCGCCTGCCAGTAATGTGATAATAATCAATTCACCCATGCCTGTGATACCCGTACCCATTGCTCCAAACCAATCGAATACGTCAAAACTCCCGGTAGCTATGCCGATGATACCGCTGGTCAGGATACCTATTATTAATACCAGCATCACGTTCATTCCGGCAATGGCTGTTCCCAGTACTATTATATAAGGTATGACTTTTATCCATTCGATAGTCTGTACTTGCGCGGGTGCAGTGATGGATAGTCCTTGAAAAATATAGATTCCCAGTACGATAATCGCTGCCGGAACTACAATCATGGAATTTACCCGAAACTTATCACGCATCACGCATTCCTGAGTTTTGGTTGAGGCAATGGTGGTATCGGATATAAACGACAGGTTATCTCCAAAGAAAGAACCTCCGACAACGACTGCTACCATAAACGGAAGGGCGATCTCTGTCTTTTCGGCCAGACCGACAGCAACCGGAGTAAGGGCTACAATCGTCCCTACACTGGTTCCGATGGATAATGAGATAAAACAGGCGGCAATGAATATCCCGGCCAATAACAGATTATCAGGGAGGATATGCAGTGTCAGATTGACGGTTGCATCAATAGCTCCCATCTGCTTGGCGCTTTGTGCGAAAGCTCCGGCAAGGATGAATATCCATATCATCAGAAGAATATTCTTGTTGGCGGCTCCTACGGAGAACTGGTAGATTCGCTGGTCGAGCTTCAACCCCCGCGTAATGGCAATTGCGTAACAGGAAGACACGAGGAAAGCCACAGTGATGGGTACTTTATAAAAGTCATTAACAAGAATGGAAGTTACCAGATAAAGGCAGAGAAAGACGAGTAACGGACTCAGTGCCCACCAGCTGCCATGACGTTCTATATGTATTTTTTCTTCAGTCATAAATTGATATTGTGGTATATATTCGAACTGCAAAGATAGTAAGGAAACACATAAGTACGATAAAAGGCTCAAATTTTCATCTTTTCTTTTTCCGTTTTAGCTCTTTCTTTTTCCGCTTCGGAAATTAAATTCCGGTTCTTTTTTCTTCTTTCCGTTACTTTCGTGCCGTTGACAACGTAACTAATGTAGAATAGAATGACAACGACTAATTTTTCATTGTGTATTTTTTGTCTTTGCCTACTCACATCGTGTGGTAAGGGTGAGAAGAAAACAAACGAGCCTGTACGGGTAAAAGTGGCGGAAGCGGAAATGCTGGTTCCTTCTGCAGAGCGTGAATTTTCATTTATTGCCAAACCATTCAAGGAGACCGAACTCTCTTTTCGGGTGGGCGGACCGATTGACCATTTCGAAGTGTATGCGGGGAATTACTATCATCGGGGAGATATCATAGCTGAAATTGATTCCCGTGATTTTCGTATTCGTAAGGAACGGGCGGAAGCTATTTATCATCAGGCAAAAGCTGAGTTTGAGCGAATCAAAGTGTTGTATGAGAAAAACAACCTGTCTGCCAGTGCCTATGAAAAAGCACGTGCAGACTATACTTCTGCCAAAACTGCTTATGAAACAGCCGTAAATGAACTTGAAGATACGAAACTTATTGCTCCTTTTGACGGATATATAGGGGAAGTCTACATTGAAAAATATCAGGATGTGAAAGCGACTCAGTCTGTCGTTTCTTTTATCGATATCACTCAGTTGAAGATAGAAGCGTATGTTACTCAGGAGATCGCATTTCAAGCGAAGGAAATCAAGGAAGTGGGGATTCGTTTTGATGTTCGTCCCGAAGCAGTATATCCGGCTAAAGTGGTAGAGGTTTCAAAGAGTACGACGCGCAATAATCTTTCTTTCCTGATGACGGCATTGCTGCCCAATAAACAAGGAGAATGGCCGGCCGGTATCTCAGGAAAAATGTTGTTGGACCTTCCTGCTACATCATCTGTTCCTATGGTGACCGTTCCGCAAACGGCTCTTAATCATCGTCCCACTGAAGGAGACTATGTATGGATGGTGGATCAAACGACAGGACAAGTCGTAAAGAGAAAAGTCATTTTAGGCGAATTGCTTCCCAATGGAAAAGTAGAAGTGAAAGACGGATTGCAGGCAGGAGATAAAGTAGCGGTGAGTAAATTACGTTTTCTTTCGGACGGAATGCCTGTAGATATTATTTCTCAGAAAGAAAAAAGGGCGGTTACCGCTCAAAAGTAAGTAGAAGAATATGAAGTTGGTAAAATATTTCTTGCAGAAGAAGTCGGTGACTATTCTGCTGTTGATATTAGTGCTGGGAGGAGGATTGTTTTCTTATATCAAGATGGGGAAACTGGAAGATGCTCCGTTTACTATCAAACAGGCATTGGTGATGACTCCATATCCGGGTGCTTCCCCTTCCGAAGTACAATCTCAGGTGACGGATGTATTGGAGGAATCGATACAGTCATTAGGCGAATTATATTATCTGAAAACTGAAAATCGGGCAGGCTTATCCAAGATCACGGTGTATGTAAAGAAAGAAATCCGGGCGGATGAGATGCAGCAGTTGTGGGATAAACTTCGTCGGAAGGTCAATGATGTACAGTCGAAACTTCCTGCAGGAGCCGGTCCTTCAGTGGTGAATGATGATTTCGGTGATGTGCTGGGTGTCTTCTATGGTCTGACAGGTGAAGGATATTCATATCGGGAACTGGAAAATCAGGCGAAGCTTATCAAGAATGTACTGCTCAGGGTGAAGGATGTGGCAAAAGTGGAGATTTATGGTGTACAGTCCCCAACGATTGACGTCATTCTTAATCCTTCCGTTATGGCACGGAGTGGAATTACGACTACGGATATTTCACGTGCCTTCGATGCACAGAACAGGGTAGTGGATGCCGGAGGAATTGATGCCTGCGTGAACAGGATACGAATTGAATCTACCGGTAATTTTTATTCTCTGGATGACATCCGGAATATGACTATTGTATCACGTACAGGAGAGCATTTCCGGCTGGCTGATATTGCAGAGATTGAGGAGAGTTATCAGACGCCTCCAAGTAATAAAATGCGGATTGACGGGAAACCTGCGGTAGGTATTGCTATTTCTACGATACCCACAGGAAATGTTGTCGATATGGCAGAGGCAGTAAAACAGGAGATTGACCATTTTGCAGAGACCATGCCCGAAGGTTTTGAGTTGCAGACGATTTATGATCAGGGTTATGAATCGGCAGTGGCCAATCAAGGATTTATTCTGAACCTGATCATATCTGTGGTAACGGTAGTGGCTATTCTGTTGTTTTTTATTGGATTTAAGAATGGTATTCTGATTGGCAGCGGATTGGTGTTTTCCATCTTTGCGACCTTGATTGTGATGCTTTCACAAGGAATTGCCTTGCAACGTATGTCACTTGCTGCCATTATCATTGCTATGGGAATGTTGGTAGATAATGCCATTGTGGTCTCCGATTCGGCATTGGTCAATATGCAGCGGGGAATGCGGAAACGGGTAGCCATATTGCGGGCCTGTTCTTCAACTTCGTTGCCCTTATTGGCGGCGACAGTCATTGCGATTCTAACTTTTTTACCTATATATTATTCGCCGCATATTACCGGCGAGTTACTGTCATCCTTAGTTGTAGTTATCGGCGTTTCGCTGATGTTCAGTTGGGTCTTTGCGCTGACGCAGACTCCTTTCTTTATTCAGGAGTTTGTCCGTCGGCCAAGACCCAACGAACTTAAGGCGGCTCTTTTTGCAGGCAAGTATTACGATAAATTTCGTTCTGCATTGAGGTGGGTGATTCGTCACCGATATGCAACGATTGGGTGTATGGTCATTATGCTGGTATTGTCGGCATGGAGTTTCAAGTTCATTCCTAAGGTCTTTGTTCCCGCATTGGATAAGCAGTATTTTACATTGGATATGTGGTTGCCCGAAGGGACACGGATTGAAGAAACAGATAAGATGGTGATGGATATGGCGGAGTATATCCGCGGACAGGAAGAAACGGAAATGGTATCTACTTATATAGGACGGACTCCGCCGCGTTATTACTTGTCAAACGTTTCCTTTGGACCTCAATCCAACTATGCACAAATTTTGATGAAATGCAAAACTTCGAAACTTTCCCGTCAGCTGCATGCCCGTTTGCAGGATTCTGTTTCGTTGAGGTTTCCCGAACCGTTGATTAAAGTAAATAAATTCGAGTTGAGCCCGTTGACGGAAGCGGTGATCGAGGCTCGTTTCCTCGGACCGGACCCTGCTGTACTTGATTCTTTGGTAGGGCAGGCCATTGAGATTATGCGACAAAATCCTAAAGTTTCGGATGCCCGGAACGAATGGGGGAATATGTCGATGGTTATCCGTCCGGTATATGATCCGGTGAAGGCCGGAGCATTAGGGATTACAAAAGCTTCGATGATGGAATCGGTGAAATCGATTAATGATGGTTTGCCTGTCGGTGTCTATCGGGATAATGAGAAAAAAGTTCCCGTTCTTTTGAAATCGGGTAATGTGGATATAACGGACGCCCATTCTTTGGGAGACTTTTCGATATGGAATGGAGAAAGGTCGGCTCCGCTTTCACAGGTAACGGAACGGATAGAGACAACCTGGGAGTTTCCACAGGTGAGAACTTATAACCGTCAGTTGTCAATGGCTGCAATGTGTGGCGTGAAACCGGGGCATACGATGGCGGAAGTACATGGAGAAATCCGGAAAGAAATAGAGAACATCCAGCTTCCCGAAGGATATACTTTCTTTTGGGATGCCCAGTATAAAGATCAGGGTGAGGCGATGCAGGCCATTGCTAAATATTTCCCGTTGGCATTCCTTGCATTAGTGGTTATCCTGGTAGGGCTGTTCGGTAATTTCCGTGAACCGGTCATCATTCTTTGTGTCCTGCCTTTGTCTTTGATAGGTATTGCGGTGGGGATGCTCTTGACCGGCTTTGACTTCGGTTTCTTTCCGATAGCCGGTTGGCTGGGGTTGCTTGGAATGATCATCAAGAATGTGATTGTACTGATTGATGAAATCAATGTGCAGCATCGTAGTGGAATTGATCTGTATACCTCTATTGTTGAGGCTACGGTTTCCCGAACCCGTCCGGTATTGATGGCGGCAACCACTACCATCTTCGGTATGGTCCCGCTATTGTTTGATGTCGCTTTCGGCGGAATGGCTGCGACTATTATTTTCGGACTGACGTTTGCCACGGGATTGACCTTGTTTGTCACGCCTGCATTATATTCAATGTTTTATAAAGTAAAAGGAAAATAAAGATGAAAATAAGGATATATAGCTTGTTGTTATGTGGTTTTGCTTTAGGGTCTTTGTCTGCTTTAGCCCAGCAAAGTCCTCTTCTTGAAAAGTACCGGACTATGGCATTGGATTACAATCACGACTTGAAAGCGGCTGAGAAGAATATAGCTGCCAGTATGGAAGTGGAAAAATCGGCACGGGCAGATTTGAAACCGAAACTTTCCGGAACAGCCAACTTTCAGTATACGGAGAATCCGTTGGAATTGACTCTGGATGTCCCTTCTTTAGGATTATCAAGAACAGTGGAAGGGAAACAACTGAACTATGGTGGTTCTCTTTCCATTCTGCAACCGGTCTATACAGGCGGACGAGTACTGGAATCCATCCGTATGGCACAACATCAGCAATCACTTGCCGCCAATCAGGCAAAGGCATTGAATGATGCTGTTTGCTATCAAACGGATATTCAATACTGGAGTGCCGTAGCCCGGCAGGAGATTGTGACTGTTGCCGAAGATTTTCGTAACTCAATAGCCGCTTTGGTTAAAACAATTAAAGAAAGGGTAGAGGTGGGGCTGGTTGATCCGCAGGATTTACTGATGGCGGAAGTAAAACTGAACGAAGCGGAGTACCAGTTGCTCCAGGCACAAAGTAATTTTGAAACAGGGCGGATGGCATTGAATTCTATGATTGGTGTCCGGCTGGAACATCATACGGAACTGGATTCACAGATACCGGTGGTGGTTGTCGATGATTCTACATGGTTGTCTACCGGTATGGCACGTCCTGAAATTCAGATGGCTTATGACCGGATTCGTATGGCCGAGAGTACGAAAAAGTTGAATGATTCGCAGTTCAAACCTCAGTTTTATGTGGGAATAGACGGGAGTTACTCTTCTCCCGGATATAATTTCAAGAAAGATCTGGATCCCAATTATGCTGTTTATGCAAAGGTCTCTGTACCTATTTTTGAATGGGGAAAGCGTAAAAGTGAGAAACGTGCTTCTTCTTTTCGGGTAGGTATGGCAGAAGATAATCTGAATAAAGTGATGGATCAGGTTGAACTGGAAATAGGTGTGGCACGTAAAGCCCTGTCACAAGCAATGGAACGGGTTCGTTTGAGCGAAAGTTCACTGGCGAAGGCAGAAGAGAATGAAGCGAAAGCAATAGAACGTTATAATGAAGGAAAAGTGTCAGTGGTGGAAGTGATTGACGCGCAAACCTATCGGCAGACATCGCAGGTGAATTATGTACAAGCCAAAGCTGCGGCACAAGGACACTATTCGGAGTTAATAAAAGCGCTCCACGGATATGATTGTCGATAAAAAGCACTAACTTTGTATGAAAAGAGCCAACTGTATGAATGTAAAGTTGAACACCTTATTGTATATAGCGCTGTTTTCAGGATTGGGTATATTCTCTTTCCTGTTACTGATAAATTATGCAACCTTCTCTGATCGGGTTGCCGATATGCTACATTCAGTCAGTACACTGGGGTTCTTCATACTGGCTTTTAATGTGCTGGGATATACTACCATCAGGCTGAGTTCATGGATTGATAATCAGTATGCGTTGAATCTGCATCGGCGTTGGAAGCTGGTTTCAGTCTATATTATCGTAATGGGGATGTTTCTTTTGCTGAACTACGGTTTAATGGTAACTGCCAAGTTGTTGGCAGGAGCTTCTTATCCGTTTACGTTTCCCAACGGAGGCTGGCGGATTCTTATAACTGTATGGCTGGTAGAGCTCGTCATCCTTGGATTGTTGCTGGCCAATCGTTCCATGCGTAATACGTTAAGATTACAACAGAAAGCGGCTGCCTTGCAAAAAGAGAATAATACGGCACGCTATACAGCTCTACAGAATCAGTTGAATCCTCATTTCTTGTTTAACAGTCTGAATACCTTGATTTCTGAGATTCGCTACAATCCGGCTAATGCGGAATTGTTCACCCAGCATCTTTCGGATGTGTATCGCTATATTCTTCAGTGTCAGAATCAAAGGTTGACAACATTGCGGGAGGAACTGGATTTTCTGAATTCTTATATTTTTCTGCATAGGGTTCGTTTGGGCGATTGCATTCATATTGACAACCGTATTCCGAAGACTTGTATGGAGGCTCAGTTGCCTCCGCTTACTATTCAATTGTTAGCGGAGAATGTAATCAAACATAATGTCATTCATACGGGAAAGCCGATAACTATCGAACTTTTTTATATGGAAAAGGAACGGGAACTGATTGTCAGAAACCGGATACAAACTAAAAAAACAGTGATAACTTCCGGAATGGGACTTAAGAACCTTTCTGCCCGATATATGCTGTTGTGCAACCGTGACATTGTGGTAGAAAATGACCGGAAAGAGTTTACCGTAAAAATACCTTTGCTCTATGAATAAGATAAAAGCAGCCATCATAGAAGATGAAATTCCGGCAGCCCGTCTGCTGAGGGATACGTTATTGTCTCTTCGTCCCGATTGGGAGGTACAGTTATTGCCCGGTAATATTGAAGAGGCAGTAGAGTGGTTCGGGCAGCATCTTCATCCGGATATCCTGTTTCTGGATATTCAGCTAACGGATGGCAATTCTTTTCTTTTTATAGAACAGGCGCATCCGGAGAGTATGATTGTATTTACTACTGCTTATGACGAATATGCTGTGCGTGCTTTCTCAGTGAATAGCATTGACTATCTTTTGAAGCCGATTCATGAAGACCGCCTGATGCAGACCATTCAACGTTTTGAAGGATTGACAAAGAACTACATCCATGATTTCAATCAGGAAAGCCGGATGCTGGAAATATTGCAGCAACTTTCTGCTGCGTAGGAGACCTCTGTCTCTGTGCAGAAAAAGTATCGTACTCGTTTCCTTATTTCTAGTGGCGAGAAACTATTCACCTTACAGGTGAGTGATATCGCTTACTTTTATTCGGAAAATAAGCTCACCTTTGCCGTAACCCATAAGAATCGTGAGTATCTCATTGATCTGGCACTAGACCGATTGAGTGAACAACTCGATCCGGATCACTTTTTCCGGACGAATCGTCAGACATTAGTCTGTATTGATGCCATTCAGCGTATTGAATCCTATTTCTTAGGAAAGGCAATCGTTCATGTACAACCACCTTTCAAAGATAAGATAATGATAAGTAAAGACAAGATGGCTTCATTCAGAATGTGGCTGAATTATTAGCTGTTTTGTTATCTTCCAAAAGGGAATTGATTTCCCCTATAGCAATACAATACGTTTTTGCATGATATCTGTCAGTTGCGCCTTCAACTGACGGGCATTGATAGGTTTCGGCATATACCCGTCAAAACCACTTTCCATCACCCGTTGCTCGTCTGAAGCATATGCAAAAGCCGTAATGGCGATAATCGGTACTTTGGCAGAGTACTTGCGGATTTCTTTGGTTGCTTCATATCCATCCAGGACAGGCATATTGATATCCATTAATATAATTTGTGGATTATGCTCCTTGAACATGTTTACAGCTTCCTGACCATCCCAGGCATGAAGCAGATGATAATCATATTTTAGAATAGATTCGAACAACTTATAATTGCTTTCATTATCTTCAGCAATCAAAATTACCAGCTTATCCTTTTCTATGGCAATAGGTTGTATGTCCTTTGGAAGGCTCTTCTTAACAGTCTCTGCTTGCTTGTAAGGCAAAGTGAACCAGAATGTAGAGCCGTTTCCTTCTTCTGATTCTACCCCGATTTTACCTCCCATGTGTTCGACAAGTGTCTGGCAGATTGAGAGTCCTAAACCCGTACCTTGTGCAAATGAATTTAATTTGACGAAACGTCCAAAAATACTTTTTTGCTTATCTTGAGGAATGCCGCAACCTGTATCAGCCACATAGAAATATAATTCATTGTTCTGACGTTTGTATCCAAATCGGATACTACCTTGAATGGTGAATTTTATGGCATTCGTCACCAGGTTAATAATTAACTGAGATAACCTGTTCTTTTCTATATGTGCGAAACATGGTTCTTCAGGAGCTACGAATTCCAGTTTGACAGCATCCGATTTAAGTTTCAGTTGACACATGTTTTCCAGGTCTTTCATTAAATCATTGATTTCAACATTGGAATAGTGCAGGTCCAATGTTCCTGCTTCTATTTTTGACAAATCAAGAATATCACTGATGAGCTGCAATAATAACGTATTATTGTTTTCAATGATACTGACATATTCTTGTTTTTCCTCTTCTTCTTCGGTGGATGCCAATATACCGGAGAAACCGACGATAGCATTTAGAGGAGTACGAATTTCATGACTCATGTTGGCAAGGAAAGCAGACTTCAGCCGATTGGACTCTTCGGCACGGTTTTTGGCATTAATCAGTTCCATCTCCATTTTTTTTCGTTCAGTGATAACGAGTGAGGAGCCAACAAGAGTCAATGGTTTGCCATTCTCATCCCGCGTTTCAACGGCTGCTTGGGCTTCCACCCATTCTATCCTATGAAATCCTTTTTGTGTGCTGACTACGCGATATTCTTCTTTTACTTTTTCCGAATGACCGTCTATTAAGTTCTGATAAGCCTGTTCTACCCGTTTCCGGTCTTCCTTAAATATCTTGGAAAAATAGTGATAGTCGGGTACTGCCAGTTGTTCTTCGGCAACGTCTTTTCCTTGTGTGCTAAGTTCTATCGGTTTGTTGATGTCGCATAAAATTGTTTTACTTCGCAAATCCCATTTCCATGGCACGATATTAGCTACGTCAAGTGACATGGCGAGTTTGTTGTTGATAGTACTTAGCTTTTGTTGTGCCTTATGGAACTCTGTGCTGTTCAGGCAAAATACATCAATCATATTATTTTGCCGGTTTGCTTTAAGTACTATATCGTAGAAGGTATCTATTTTTTTGAAATAGTAGGGGAATGTTATTACTTTATTTTCTGATAAGGCTATTTGAGTGAAGTGCAGGAAGTCCGGCATTGATTCTGGAAATATTTCACTCGCTTTTTTCCCGACAACTTCTTCTTTGCGGAAAAAGTTTTTCTCAAAATGCGCATTCACATTGCGGTAAATCAGTTCTACGGGAATGCCATTTTTATCAGCAAGCACTTCTTCCTGCATATAGAGAATGGGCATGTTATTAACCAGATTCTTATAATTTGTCATTGCGTCAATTTCTTTTTGCTGTGCTTTTTTGATGCTATTCAGGCTATGGATACGATAAAAGAATACGATTGCCAGTAATATCATAAAAGACAAGGTACCCATAATGAAATATTTGTTCTGTTTCCAGAATCCAAGCGGTTTATTCAGAAAATGTGTGTTTGGAGGACACATGGAAGGAGAGAATCCTTTACGGAGTAATATCGTATAGTTGATAATAGGTGCGCCATCTGATGGCATATAAAAGGGAATTTCTCTAGCCGGCTTTCCTGTAAGTATTTCTGAAATGGTATGAATTAATTGCTGGTTATAGTGTTTTTGGTCATAAGTATAACCACCTATCATGCCACCGTTTTCTTCTGTTATATCAGCCATATTAAGGGTGAAAATTGGAGCTGTAGTTGTTACGATAAGTTTGTGAGCATTGGTAACCAATGAAGTATTACCTGCAAATGTCGTTTTGTAGAACCAGGAAGCAAATAAAATTCCGGTTGTATTCGGATCAACATGATACAATGAATCCAATAATTGGTTCGTTGTCATTTTTTGTGGCGTGATGTACTGGTATTCAATATTAGGATTTATGGTTTTTAACTTTGTCTGTATTTCCTGATTATTGGTCTGATTGACTTCTCGCTCGTCACCGATAAATATGAATTTCTTCATATCAGGGATTATGTGAGAAATCAGTTGGATATTTTCCCGTAAATAAAGGTTTGAATATAAAAGTACCAGATTGTAGGGATCGGCAAGTTGGGAGATCGGAACACGCTCCGCTTGTGTAACTGGTTGTTTGTAGATGTAGGTGTCTTTAGGACCTATAAACTTTTCTTCCGAACAGAGTACAATAGGAATGTCTCCCCAAAGCTCTCTATATTCATCACGTAGTAATAGAGAAGGGTTTCCCAATAATATTAGCAGCCGTGGGCGATGATGCTCGTATTTCTGAGAGATCATATTCTTGAATTCTCCTAAAATCGTATCGTTATCGATCATTAAAGTATTCATATGTTCCGCATATAATGCCAGTTTTGGGTTCTTTTGAACGTACTCCGATACGGTTGAAATCATCCTGTTACTCCAAGGAGAAGATTCTGCATAGGAATTGATGCATAAAATATAGTTTGAAATATCTATGTGGTCTCTTTGTGCTAAAATAGGAGTAATAGATATGAAACATAGAAAAAATGCTAGCACATATTTTTTCATATTCATGAGAGTATGATGTTTGTGTTCGATATATTATTTATTGATTTGATACGGGCAAAAGTACTAAAAACAATCTGAAAAACGATGGCATCCAATTAAAAAATAATAAAGTAGATGTATTGTTCAAGGAATTTCGAATCCGACCTTATGCGGATGTGTAAACCAAAAATATGTAGGTGTACGAAAAAGGATGCACTTGTTTTTATCAATAATTAGCCTATTGTTGTCTGTTTTTATTGATGAATGAAGCTGCAATATTTGCTTGTTAAAAGCAGAATGCGTAAATTGTTGATTATGAATGTTGTATGGGTGACTGTTTTTCCTTTAAAACCAACGGCTCGTTGGTTTTAAAGGAAGGACCCGTTGCACACCGAGGAACGGGCCGTTGGTTTTAAAGGAACGAATGAGTTTATTATTCAATTGTATGAATAATTCTTTTTGTGTGTGGATTTATTCCTTTCTATACTTTCCGGCATTATTTCAATGCTTCTATGACTTTCGGCAACATTGTCCAGATCGTATTCTCATCTTGTGCAGTAAAGAAGTTGCCATCTATCTCAGATTTTTCATCCGTGGCAATTCCGTTTTGAATGGCAGGTTTGGCCAGCGGATGGACAGCGACTTTTTTACCTTTTGTTATACCTGTAAAGTCAAACATCATTGCACCGGCACAGTGTCCGATCATCATCTTTCCTTTTTCTCCGAAAGTCTTGATGACTTCCATCAAGTCCACATTGTATGGCTGGTTTGCATACTGCTGGAATACAGGTACTGCATCTCCACAGGAGAATACAAGTGCATCAAATTCGTCTTCATGCCCTTTTAGATTAGCAATCACATCATCTACTATTAGGACCATTCCTGAATTGGTTTTGATCTCTTTCGTATCCGATACGGCAAATACTTTATAGGAAATGCCATTTTCGAAAAAGGCTTCCAAGTATTGGAATAATCCACAACCATTTACCGGATTCACTGCTAAAACTGCTACTTTCTTTGCCATAATCATAATTATTTAAATGAAACAATAGTTATTATTAGTAAGTTTATTACTTTTGTGATGCAAATGTATCTTCCTTTGTTGAGAAAAGCAAGAACGCACCTCTGAATAAGGAAGTTACATGGAAGTAACTATTGTTGTAATTCAGTTAAATACAAAACGTTAAAAGATGAAAAACTTCCACCCGACAGGAAATTGTCCAGTTAGAGATGTGCTCAGCCGCTTGGGAGATAAGTGGTCGATGCTGGTGCTTATCACTTTGAATGCCAATGGTACTATGCGTTTTAGCGACATTCATAAGACAATAGGAGATGTTTCTCAGAGAATGTTGACGGTCACTCTTCGTACACTCGAATCCGATGGATTGGTGGAGCGGAAAGTGTATGCGGAAGTACCTCCTCGTGTAGAGTATAACTTGACGGATACGGGAGGGACTCTGATTCCTCATATTGAAGGATTAGTAGGGTGGGCCTTGGAGAATATGAATACGATTTTGGAACATAGAAAAAATGATTAATAATAGGCGGTTGTATGAATATTCCCTGTACACTCATACCTAATGTATTTGTAAACTCCTCATCTGTCATTATGCATCGTAAAAAATTCCATTCCGTAATTTTTCGGTACTCTTATTTAATGGTATTTTTCACATAGTACAAGGTTGTTTTTGCTTTTGATTTTTCATATTGTAAAGATATACTTATTTATATGGTGTTTTTGTTTGCACTGTGATATTTTTATATCTTTGCGAGGAGAGCTATTCAATATTTAAAAACATGGAGATAAAGAAAGTAATTTCAGATAAGAAAGAATTCCTCGAATTGTTACTCTTGGCTGATGAACAAGAAAGTATGGTAGACCGGTATTTGGAACGTGGCGATATGTTCGTTCTGTATGACAACGGATTGAAAGCAGCCTGTGTAGTAACCCGTGAAGGGGAAGGCATTTATGAAATCAAGAATATTGCTACTGTTCCTTTTTTTCAACGTCAGGGATACGGGAAACGTTTAATTGAATTTCTATTCGAGCATTATCTGGACAAGTGTACTGAAATGTTGGTTGGTACAGGAGATGTGTCTTCTACCATATCTTTCTACGAACATTGCGGTTTTACCATTTCCCACCGTGTAGAGAATTTCTTTACCGACAATTACGACCATCCGATTTATGAAGAAGGCAAACTGTTGACGGACATGGTATATTTGAAAAGAACATTCTAATGCTATTTCAGGATTATTTCAGTATCATGGTTTTTCTTTGCCGAGGATAATTTGTTATCTTTGCAACTTTAACCCGAAAATCAATGAGTAGCAAATTTATAATTATTAGAGTTTTATTGTTTGTGTTGTTGGTTGTTGGTACAACTTCTGCCATGATCGCACAAGATAATGATTTCACAACCTGGACTAAATTCAAAGTAAATCATAAGATTGACTCCCGCTTTGCTGTTTCCGGTAATTTGGAATTGAGAACGGAAGATGATATGAGTGCGATTGACCGTTGGGGAATTTCTGTCGGAGGTGATTACCGTGCCTTTTCGTTTTTGAAATTTGAGATTGGTTATGAAACGCATTATCGGAACTTAGGTGAAATAGGGTGGAAGTTCAGACACCGTTATCGTATTGGAGCTACGGCCAGTTTTCGTTATCAATGGCTCAAAATGTCTTTGCGGGAAAGGTTTCAGCAGACTTTTGATCGTGGAGAATCAGAAACTCGTTTACGTTCCCGGCTGAAGTTGGGATATGCTCCCAAAAAAGGTATTGTTTCACCTTATTTCTCTATTGAAATTTATCAAAGTTTGGATGATGCATCTTTTTGGCGGACAGCTCGTTTAAGGTATCGTCCCGGAATAGAGATTGATTTAACTAAGCGTTGGTCTCTTGATGCTTTTTATTGTTATCAATATGAATCTTCGCGAGGTAAGCATATTGCAGGGGTAGAGGTCGGTTATTCTTTTTGAGAATCATCAGATTGCTAATATAATAAGGTGAAGTAGGAAATCTCTGATATATATCAGTCTTTTGTAAGTTATTGATTATTTAGTATTTAAATAAAAATATAAAACTTTCCAAATAAAAATATTCTCTATCTGAATTATAATGTATACTTTCGTCCCTTGCATTTCAAAATGAAGTGCTGGAATCAAGATTCTACAGTTGCAACAGATGTGTTGTATAGTATCTCATAACCGCAAGCAAATACTTTCTCTTATGTCATTCTTTCTGTTCTATCAGAGATTTCTAATGGGAAATTAATAAAAAAATAAGATGAAAGTACTTCATTATTTACCCAAGAACATAGGTTCTTTTGCTATTTTCTCTATCTTGCTGACTGCTTGTGTGAACCACATTTCGGAAGAAAATGAAGCGATAATTGCTGATGGAAATATTCCATTGAAGTTTGTAACTGACATACATGAATTGACTAATACTCGTATTGTCGGTAATAGTTTTGAAGAAGGAGAAGGAGTCGGTTTATTCGCACTTGCGGGTTCCACTACAATGCAGGAGGAACGCTATGTAGATAATCTTCATTTTGTTCGTTCTTCCGGAGGCGAGTTTCTGTCGGATGAGTTGGTATATTATCCGGATGACGGAGTGACCCTTAATTTAGTGAGCTATTATCCTTATCGGCAAGAGGGAGTGGCGATAGGAGAGAGCACGATGTCGGTATCAGTAGAAACAAATCAAGAGGTTGCTGCTGATTATTCTCGTTCTGATTTTTTGGTTGCTATCCGAGACGGTGTTTCTGCAAGCATAGATGCCATTCCTTTGACTTATAATCATAAGTTTTTTCGTCTGAAGATAGCGATCGTGCCGGGTGAAGGTGGCAATGTGGAAGATTTATTGGCAGCTGATCCCCACCTTTCGGTTAGTGGCTTTTATACAAAAGCAATATATGATTTTCAGAAGCAGTCTTATTCCGATTATTCGGAAGAAAATGTTATTATCCCGGCCGGAGTATGGCAGATAGAGGCTGAAAAGAAGTTGATAGGGAAAGAACTTATCTTGATACCGCAAGAGGTTATGGCCGGATATCAGTATGTGACGCTGGAAGTTGAAGGTAAACAGTATATTAGCTTGTTACCTTCAACTCTGAATTTGCAGGAAGGCAAACAAAGAGAGCTGGAAATAACTTTTGTAGCTGCTGAGGATATTTTGATGAACAAAGTTAGTGGAGAAATTAGCGATTGGAAAGGTGATGAAACTGATCATGCCGAATCGGAAAATCTTCATAAATATATAGATGTGTCGAAATTGACGTTTGCAAAATCGAATGTATATAAAGTCTTGAACGCAGGAAAACAGGTGGCTGAAATATGTAAGGAATATCTGGTGACTCCGTACTTTTCTTCTCAGGCAATAGTTGCTTATCCGATGAAGAATGATGCTACTGCTGATTTATCTCAAGGAGTGGTAGTTCAACTTCTAGGGCAAGCTGGTAAGGTGCATGGTGGTAAAGTGTCGTGGAATATAGATGAGCATTCGTTGACTTATATTGCCGGGACTTTGCCTGTTTATAATAATATTTATGTATTGGCAAACGGAAAAGTTACTTTGTCAATAACAGAGGCAGATGATGTGTTACAGGTATTAGCATTAGATGATGTGGCTCGTGATGTACGTGGAGGAGTAATTCATAATTATCCGTTGGTGAAAATCGGAACACAGTATTGGATGCGGAATAATCTGGAAGCAGCTTTGTTTGCGAATGGTGATGAAATTCCGAAATTGAATGAAGTTACTGAAAATGCTGTCGGGTATTTGCTATCCTGTACAAATAATTACCTTTATACCGCTAGTGTAGCATTATCTCCTGATTTCTTGCCACTCCATTGGAATATTCCAAATTGGGAGGACTGGAATATCTTAAATTCTTACCTGAAAGGGGATGTTTCTTTATTGAAATCGGGTGAATGGGTATCTATAGACGGGGCAGAAGTGTTGCCCGTTAACAATGATTCAGGTTTTAACGGACTTCCTGTAGGAATGTATTCTTATCCGGATCTAAGTGTTTTAGAAGGCAAGTTTTTAGGATATTGGACACTGGATGATACAAATACGGAAATGGCTGAATCTGTCTTTTTTTTGAAAAGCAATGCAAATACTATGGAAACGGCCACATCAGCTGTTGAAAGAAAGGCTTTTTCTATCCGCTGTATCCGAAAGTAAATCTATGGAAATGATTCGTCTTTTTCATATTTTGCCTATATTTGGGAAGTAAAACTAAATAATGGAGAGAATTATGAAGAAGATAATAAATCCTTGGAAAGGTTTGGAAGGATACAATTGTTTTGGTTGTGCTCCCAATAACGAAGCCGGAGTAAGAATGGAATTTTATGAAGACGGTGACGAAATCGTGAGTATCTGGAAACCGCGTCCTGAATATCAGGGTTGGATTGACACTTTGCACGGCGGTATTCAAGCTGTTTTATTAGATGAAATTTGTGCTTGGGTTGTGTTGCGTAAATTGCAGACAACAGGAGTAACTTCTAAAATGGAAACTCGTTACCGGAAGTCTGTCGATACGAAAGATTCTCACGTTGTACTGCGGGCTGCTATCAAGGAAATAAAAAGAAACATTGTTATCATCGAAGCTAAGCTATATAATAAGGATAATGAAGTATGTACGGAGGCAGTTTGTACCTACTTTACTTTCTCACAGGAAAAGGCGAAAAGCGAAATGCATTTTTTGCACTGTGATGTAGAGCCGGAAGAAATTCTACCTTTAATTTGAAATAAAAACTCAAGTTTTTGTGATAAATGTTTGGAAGTATGAAACAAATGCTTTACTTTTGTCGCAGTTAATAAAAGAAATATGAAATATACAGCTACACATCAT
>ERZ857969.2994-NODE-2994-length-17989-cov-8.661648_pt1 | contig 17989 bp, 14 predicted proteins | sample MGYA00519864_ERZ857969 | MGnify/ENA primary metagenome ERZ857969 (study PRJEB31778, sample SAMEA3449382) | human gut metagenome | biome: human gut; feature: human-associated habitat; material: faeces | place: United Kingdom | collected 2010/2012 ... | reverse complement strand
CTCGGGATTTTGGCATATTCATGCCAAAACACCTCGCGGGATAGTGGTGTGTGAAAAGTAACGAAAAAATAACAGTAGTCAGTGTGATTTTCCTGTTATGTATATAAGATGACAGAATTATTGTAACAGTCTACTGTTCCGCAGGGGCGGAACTATTATAGAACAGGCAAGTGAGGAGAAAAAAATGGAAACAACAATCGCAGCAATTTCCACAGCCATGAGTGCGTCCGGAATCGGAATCATCCGTATCAGCGGCGAGAATGCCATGGATGTGATTTCCCGTATCTACAGATCAAAAGGCGGGAAGAAAAAAATAAAAGAAGTTCCGACTCATACCATTCATTATGGATATATTTATGATGGAGAGGAACTGATTGATGAGGTTCTGGTAATGATTATGCATGCACCGAGGACTTTTACAGGAGAAGATACAGTAGAAATAGACTGTCATGGTGGTGTATATGCTATGCAGAGGGTTTTGGATACAGTGCTGAAAAATGGTGCTGAAATTGCAGAACCAGGAGAATTTACCAAACGTGCCTTCCTGAACGGACGGATGGATCTGTCCCAGGCAGAGGCTGTTATGGATGTTATACAGGCGAAAAATGAATATGCGCTTCGCAGTTCCATGGATCAGTTAAGAGGTTCTGTGCAGAAAGCAATCCGAGATATCAGAGAAAAGCTGATTTATCACATTGCATATATAGAATCGGCACTGGATGATCCGGAACATATCAGTTTGGATGGATATCCCCAGGAACTTCTGGAAGTTGTGGATAATGAACAGAAAGAAGTGAAGCGCCTGTTGAAAACTTCTTCTGACGGAAAGATGATCCAGGAGGGAATCCAGACAGTTATCCTCGGAAAACCAAATGCCGGAAAATCCTCACTGTTAAATCTTCTGATCGGAGAAAACAGGGCTATTGTGACAGATATTGCAGGAACGACCAGAGACATTCTGGAGGAATATATCACACTTCATGGAATATCTCTGAAGATTATTGATACAGCCGGAATCCGGGAAACAAAGGATATTGTGGAAAAAATAGGGGTAGACAGAGCCAGAGAAATGGCACAGAAAGCAGATCTGATTCTTTATGTAGTGGATTCTTCTGTTCCGCTTGACGAAAATGATGAAGAAATCATGGAAATGCTTACTGGAAAAAAGGCGATTATCCTGTATAATAAAACTGATCTTCAGCCGGAAATCCAGCCGGAAATCTTGGAAGAAAAAACAGGACATCCGGTAATTCCGATTTCTGCAAAAGAAGAAAAAGGCATTACAGAACTGGAAGAACAGATTAAAGATATGTTTTTTGGAGGAGAGATTTCCTTTAATGATGAGGTATATATTACAAATGCCCGTCATAAAGCAGCATTGGAAGAGGCTGACAGAAGCCTTAATCTGGTCAGAAACAGTATCGAAATGGGAATGCCGGAAGATTTCTTTTCTATAGATCTTATGAATGCATATGAAAATCTGGGTAAAATCCTCGGAGAGTCTGTTGGTGAAGATCTGGTAAATGAGATATTTAGCAAGTTTTGCATGGGTAAATAAAAATCAAAAAATCGCCTTCGGCGATTTTTGAAAGAATAGGATGAGCAGTTGTAAAATAAAAGGAGACAAAATGAGAACGTTAGTAGAAGATTATGATATTGTTGTAGTCGGTGCCGGTCATGCTGGATGTGAAGCAGCACTTGCGGGCGCGCGCCTGGGCCTGAATACAGTGATGTTTACTGTAAGTGTAGACAGTATTGCATTAATGCCATGTAACCCAAACGTAGGCGGCAGTTCCAAAGGCCATCTGGTAAGAGAGCTTGATGCCCTGGGCGGTGAAATGGGAAAAAATATTGACAAGACCTTTATCCAGTCCAAAATGCTCAACTGTTCCAAAGGACCTGCAGTCCATTCCTTACGCGCACAGGCAGACAAACAGGCATACAGCAATGAAATGAGAAAAACGCTTGAAAATACACCTAATCTGACTATTAAACAGGGAGAAGTAACAAAACTTCTGGTCGAGGACGGAAAGATTATAGGGGTAAAAACATATTCCGGTGCAACTTATAACTGTAAAGCAGTGGTCCTCTGTACAGGAACTTATTTAAAAGCAAGATGTATTTACGGTGATGTAAGTAATTATACAGGGCCGAACGGACTGCAGGCAGCCAATTACCTGACTGACTCTCTGAAAGAGCTGGGAATTGAAATGTTCCGTTTTAAAACAGGAACACCTGCCCGTATTGCCGGAAACACAATTGATTACAGCAAAATGGAGGAACAATTTGGAGATGAGAGAGTTGTACCATTTTCATTCTCAACTAATCCGGAAGATGTTCAGATAGAGCAGAAATCCTGCTGGCTGACATATACAAATGAGAAAACTCATGAGATCATTCGTGCAAACCTTGACCGTTCTCCATTGTATTCCGGTATGATCGAAGGAACCGGTCCGCGTTATTGCCCGTCAATTGAAGATAAAGTAGTCCGTTTTGCAGATAAGAATCGTCATCAGGTATTTATTGAGCCGGAAGGTCTCTATACAAATGAGATGTATATTGGTGGAATGTCCAGCTCTCTGCCGGAAGATGTGCAGGAAGAAATGTATCATTCCGTACCGGGACTGGAACATGCAAAAATCGTAAAAAATGCATATGCCATCGAATATGACTGTATTAATCCACGTCAGTTATATCCTACACTGGAATTTAAGAAAATCAAAGGACTGTTCAGCGGCGGTCAGTTTAACGGAAGCTCAGGGTATGAAGAAGCAGCGGCGCAGGGACTGATCGCAGGAATTAATGCTGCTCTGGAAGTTAAAGGTCAGGAACAGCTGATTCTTGACCGTTCTGAGGCTTATATTGGTGTTCTTATTGATGATCTGGTAACAAAAGAAAACCATGAGCCATACAGAATGATGACCAGCAGAGCGGAGTACAGATTACTTCTCCGACAGGACAATGCGGATCTGAGACTTCGTAAAAAGGGATATCAGGCAGGGCTCATCAGTGAAGAGGATTATCAGAAAATCCTTACGAAAGAAGAACAGATAAAAACAGAGATCAGTAGAGTAGAACATACAAATATCGGAGCAAACAAAGAGGTTCAGACCCTTCTGGAAAGCTATAACAGCACACCGCTGAAATCCGGAACTACTCTGGCTGAACTGATCCGCCGTCCGGAACTTTCTTATGAAGCAATCAAACCACTTGATAAAGAACGTCCGGAGCTGCCATGGGATGTACAGGAACAGGTTGACATTAACATCAAGTATGATGGATATATCCGCAGACAGTTAAAACAGGTAGAACAGTTTAAGAAACTGGAAGCAAAGAAAATCCCGACAGATCTTGATTATGAGAAAGTTGGAAGCCTGAGAATCGAAGCACGTCAGAAACTGGAAGCATACAGACCGATTTCAATCGGACAGGCTTCCCGAATTTCAGGAGTTTCTCCTGCTGATATATCAGTTTTACTGGTGTATCTTTCCAGTACGAAATAATTAATATAATACGCTTTAATGTGCTTATAAAAACAAGAAATTGGTAAAAAATATTAAAATAGTACATAAAAGAGTAAAATAACGGACTATAAATAACAGATAAAATCATAAAAGCACATAAAACAGCCCTGTAAAATATACAAAAATAATAAATAAAGGTAGAAAAAGGAGAATAATACATGCCGTATAATCTGACGACATTGGAAAATGGATGCAGAGAACTGGGTATAGAGCTGAGCCAGAAGCAGAAAAATCAGTTTATCCAGTTTTATGAATTTCTGGTAGAAAAAAATAAGGTTATGAATCTGACAGGTATTACTGAGTTTGAGGAAGTACTTACAAAGCACTTTCTTGACAGTCTTGCCTGTGTAAAAGCCATTGATATGACAAAAGTAAAAACAATTATGGACATCGGTACAGGTGCCGGATTTCCAGGTGTGCCTTTGAAAATTGCTTTTCCACATCTGGAGGCATGTCTGCTGGATTCTCTGAAAAAGAGGGTAAACTTCCTTGAGGAAAGTTTTGAGCTTCTTGGATTAGAAGGGATTAAGGCGATTCATGGAAGAGCAGAAGAGTATGCAAAAAATAAAGAGTATCGTGAGAAATATGATCTCTGTGTATCCAGGGCAGTATCAAACCTTGCAACTCTGTCAGAATATTGTCTTCCTTATGTAAAGACAGGAGGAACTTTCATTTCCTATAAATCAGGAACTGTACAGGAAGAGGCAGAAGAAGCAGAGAAAGCAATCAATATCCTCGGTGGTCAGGTGAAAGACATCACATACTTTAAATTGCCGGACTCCGAGATTGACCGATCCCTTGTCATTATAAATAAGAAAAAATCTACACCTGGAAAGTATCCGCGTAAAGCAGGAACACCATTAAAAGAACCATTGTCATAATAAATCTATGTATAGTTGTCTCATGAAATCTTCTGGTAAAAAATGCCGAGATTTCGGGACAGCTATTTTTTTTCAAATAAACATCACAGAATAATCACACTTTTATCCTAATTTCATCACAACTTCATCATAAACTATTTTTATAGAGATGTCCTCGGGTTCCCCCATTCTCTGTTTCACCTGGGGACATTTTCTATATTTTATTTTGGCAAAAATTAAGAGGAGGAGAACACATTGATTGAAGTAAACAATCTGGTCAAACGATATGGTAACCATACGGCAGTCGACCACCTTTCCTTTAAAATAGAGAAAGGCAAAATCTATGGATTTCTGGGACCAAACGGTGCAGGAAAATCCACTACAATGAATATGATAACCGGATACATCGCATCCACCGAAGGAACCGTCAAAATTGACGGACACGATATCCTCGAAGAACCGGAAGCGGCAAAGAAATGTATCGGTTATCTGCCTGAACAGCCGCCGGTCTATTTTGATATGACTGTCCTGGAATACATGAAATTTGTAGCAGATCTCAAGAAAATCCCAAAAGATAAAAAAGCAAACATGATCGAAGAAGTCATGGATATGGTAAAGATTTCAGACATGAGAAACCGTCTGATAAAGAACCTGTCAAAAGGTTACAGACAGAGAGTTGGTCTTGCTGAGGCGATTATGGGGTATCCGGAGGTGATCATCCTGGATGAGCCGACAGTAGGTCTTGACCCTAAACAGATTATTGAAATCCGAACCTTAATTAAAGAATTAAAAAAGAAACATACCGTTATTCTCAGCTCGCATATACTTTCTGAAGTAAGCGCGGTATGCGATTACGTGCTGATCATTTCTCATGGAAAACTGGTAGCAAGCGATACTCCTGAGAATCTTGGAAAACTTGCAGAGGGATCCAATACTCTGGAGATGCTTATTAAAGGTGAAAAAACACAGATCAGGCTGGCTCTCGAGGGAATTGAGGGAGTCAACAGCGTAACAATGGAAAAAGATGAGAAACAGAATCTCTGGAGTGTGAAAGTTTCAACAGAGGAGCAGAATGACATTCGGGGAAAAGTATTCTACAAAATGTCGGAGATTAACAGCCCAATCTATGAGATGAAGTCCAGGAAAGTATCACTGGAGGAAATCTTCCTTGAACTTACTGCATCCGATAAACCAATATCTGCAGACGAAGTCCCAAATACACCTGAAGATAAAGATACTGATGCCGGTAGATCAAACGAGACAAACGTAAAACAGACATCAGCAGAAATACCGGAAGAACAGAATAATGATAAAGGGGGAGAGAAATAACCATGACAGCTATATATAAAAGAGAGCTGAAAAGTTACCTGACATCCATGGTAGGATATTTATTTATCTTTTTCATTCTTGTATTGACAGGTATTTATTTTTCAGCATATCAGCTTTCATCAGCATATCCGAAATTTGAATACACCTTAAGCGCAATTACCTTTGCATTCCTGATCGGAGTACCGATTTTGACTATGCGTGTACTTGCAGAGGAAAGAAAACAGAAAACAGATCAGCTGCTTCTGACAGCACCGGTTTCTGTGAGCGGTATTGTAATAGGTAAATATCTTGCACTGGTAACTGTATTTGCTGTTCCGATGGCAGTTATGTGTACTTATCCGCTGATTATGTCCAGGTTTGGCACAGTAGAGTTTGCATCTGCATATACAGCAGTCCTGGGATTCTTTCTCCTGGGATGTGCAAATATTGCAATCGGTGTATTTATGTCAGCATTAACTGAGAGCCAGGTAATTGCAGCGGTACTCACATTTGTTTTCTTATTTGCATTTTACATGATGAATGGTATTTCTTCATTCTTCTCTCAGACATCTATGTCGACATGCGTGACATTTGGGTTATTGATCCTGGCAGCAGCCATCATTATCTATACCATGATCAAGAATATTCTGATCTCAGCAGTGATCGGTGTGATCGGAGAAGTGGCACTGATTATTATTTATGTAGTAAAATCCAGTATTTTTGAGGGCGGTATTCAGAAAGTCCTGGATGTGTTTAATCTGAGCGGACACTTTGATAATTTTACAAGTAACATCTTTGATATAAAAGGAATTGTATATTTTCTTTCTGTGATCGCAGTATGCCTGTTCCTTACAACACAGTCTATTTTGAAGAGACGCTGGAATTAGTGGGGAGGTGAAAGAAAATGAAACTGAAAGAAAAGATGAAAAATAATAAGCATAAAAAATTTGACAAAAAGAAACTGATTGGCACCATCAGTAAGAAGCATATCAAAAACGGTTCTTACACAATGGTTATGTCAGTGATATTTATTGCAGTAGTTGTAGTGCTCAACATGATCGTAAATGCGATTCCGTCCAAATATTCAGAAATTGATATCAGCAGCCAGAAACTCTACAGTATTGGGGATGATACAAAAGCAATGCTGAAAGATCTGGACAAGGACGTAACAATTTACCAGATTGCACAGAGCGGTTCTGAAGATGAGAATATTACCAATCTGCTTAAGAAATATGAAGATGAATCCAAGCATATTAAAGTAGAGCAGAAGGATCCTGTAGTAAATCCTAAATTTGTAACGGAATATACAAGTGATGATCTTTCTGCAAACAGTCTGATCGTTGTATGCGGCGACAGAAATAAAGTCATTGATTACAACAATATCTATGAGAGCACAATTGATTATCAGACCTACAGCTCTCAGACTACCGGTTTCGACGGTGAAGGTCAGATCACAAGTGCGATCGGATATGTAACATCCAAAGATCTCCCGATCCTTTATACACTCGAGGGACATGGTGAGAAGGAGATGGATTCTACTATCAAAGAAGACATCGAGAAGGCAAACATGGATATTCAGTCTCTGAATCTTCTTACAGAGGGAAGTGTTCCGGATGATGCAGACTGCCTGTTCATTGATTCTCCATCCACAGATATTTCAGAAGATGAAAAGACTGCTATTATTGATTATCTTGAAAATGGCGGAAAGGCGATGATTTTCTCTGATTATACAACAGAAGACCTGCCAAACTTTGATGCAGTTCTGGAAAACTATGGTGTTCAGAGAGAAGCTGGAATCGTATTTGAAGGTGATAATCAGCATTATGCAATGCAGATGCCATATTATCTGGTTCCGACTATAAACAGCACAGATGCAAGCTCTGAGACTGTTTCCGGAGGATATTATGTACTTGTACCATATGCACAGGGAATCAAAAAAATGGATGATGTAAGAGATACTGTAACGATCAATAGTATCCTCACCACATCAGACCAGGCATATTCCAAGACAGATCTGAACAGTGATACTCTGGAGAAAGAAGACGGAGACGAAGCTGGCCCATTTGATCTGGGAGTAAGCATCACAGAGACTCTGGATGATGACAAAGAAACGCAGATCGTATACTATTCAACTTCCAATCTGATGGAATCACAGGTAAATCAGATGGTATCCGGCGGAAATGAGAAGCTGATCATCGAATCCCTGAAGTGGATGACAGACACAGAAGACAGTGCAACCGTATCTATTCCATCCAAGAGCCTGTCTGTATCTTATCTGACACTCACAGACTATGATGCTGCATTCTGGAAGATCTGCACCATCGGTCTGATTCCTGGATTCTTCCTTGTTGTAGGGTTTGCAGTCTGGATGAAGAGGAGAAAAGCTTAAATGAAGAATAAAACTGTAAAAATGGTTCTTGCAGTTGTAGTTCTTGGTGTCTGCTGCGGGGCTTACGCAGGTGTAAAAACCTACGTAGCCCATCAGGAGCAGAAAGAATCCGAAGAAGATTCTGAAGAAAGCACAACTGTATTTACTGCATCAACAGATAACATTAAATCTCTGGATTTTATGGTTGATGATACAGAGACAACATTTGAAAAAGATGATGACAGCTGGGTAAAGAAAGACGAAACAGATTTTCCGGTAAATCAGACTACTCTGGACAGTGCAGCATCTGCTATTGCATCTGTCGATTCAGACAGAGTTCTGGAGGACGTAGATGATCTTTCAGAATATGGTCTGGACTCTCCGTCAAACACGATTAAGATTGTAACAAAATCTGATGAGGAAGATGGCGATGACATAACAACTACACTGTATGTGGGAGATGAAAATTCCTCCACCAGTCAGTATTATGTAAGAAAAGATGATGATGAGAAGACAGTGTACCTGATAGATTCTTCCTGCGTAGAGCCGTTTGCCAAATCATTGAATGATTATGCGCAGATGGAAGATTTCCCTGCAATTTCCAATACAGATACCATTACAAAAATTTCTGTAGACGGCGATAATTCCTATGAATTATCAAAAGACGAAGATACAAGTACCTGGTCAGTAAAAGGCAGCGAGGATGAAGAAAAAGCAGACTCAGCTACCGTAAGTTCTCTGGTATCTTCATTCGGAAGCATGGCATATAGTTCACTTGCAGATTATAAATGCGACGACAAGAGCAAATATGGTCTGGATAAACCATATGCAACAATCACAGTAGATTATCAGGAAGAAGTTGCTGATGATGACACACAAGATGATACGACAGCTTCCGGTGAGGCGGCAGATGAAGATGCTTCATCTGTGGAAGAAAACAGTGACGATGCTGAACAGGATACAGAATCAGACGAAAGTGTAAGTGAAACTAAGATGGCAGATAAGCAGCTTACAATTCTTGTTGGAAATGAAACAGATGACAGCAGCAGATATGTCATGGTAAATGACAGCAATGAAGTCTATACGATGTCAACGGATACTCTGTCCGCGCTCACTGATAAATCAGAAGAAGACTTCTGGGATATGACAGTAAGTTATGTATCTTTAAACAGCCTCGGAAGCCTCAAAGTAAATTATCAGGGCAGTGATTATAAAGTAAATGTTTCACGTGAAACATCCACAGATGATGATGGAAACGATACAGAAACAGTTACCTATAAACTGAATGGTTCTGATCTGGATGAAACAACATTTACAACATTCTACAATAAACTGATCAACATGACGGCTCAGAAACGTCTGACAGATAAATATGAACCTGACGGTGATGCAGAACTGACAGCTACATTTACAGAAGAAGACGGTGATACACAGGAAGTTGCATACTATAGCTACGATACAAACTATTATGCAGCAGTGGTGGATAATAAAGTATATCTCGTAAATAAGATGAATGTAAAAGAACTGTTCACAGCATTTGAATCAGTTGTTGGAACAGAAGAAGACAGTTCAGATAAGACAGATTCAGACGAAGCAACAACAGATGATACTAAATCAGATTCAACAGATACGTCGGGTGAGAGCATAGAAGAGTCCGATGACAGCACATCTGAAACAGCCGGCACAACAAACGATTCTGATATATCCGAAGAGGAGAATACAGATTCTCAGGAAACGGACAGTACAGAAGAGTAAAAGAATAAACGAATCTATAAAAAAGTGAGGCAGGCATATAGAATTTCTTCCATATGCCTGCCTCACTTTTTGTTGTATTAGAGCGTGTTTGAAAAATCATTCCCACAATCTGCACGCCCCATTTTGCGGTATATTTTGTCCGAATTCGGTTGCTGTAGTCACCGCAACGTTGCCTTCTTCCGACTTGAAATAAAAAAATTTATCCTTCAAAACTGTCTCAAAATCAACTCGTCGACTCATTCTGGCTTAAATATAAGGCTTAAAAGAAGATTTTAACCTGTTCAAGAAACGCTTCAGGTGCTTCAACATGTGGAAGATGTTTTGTTTCTTTGAGAACAGAAACTTCAATAGCCGGGTTGGAGGCACAATAATCATCAGTGACAGCCTTTCCGTTTGGCTCTGTTTCACCTTCAACAATATAAATACTGTTATCCAGTGCCTTAAGTGCATGACAGATATTTATATTTATATACTTAGCTGCAAGACTGGAGTACAAAAATCTGGTATAATATCCACCTTTATGAGCTGCTTCATAATAAGCATCTGCCATTTGATTATCCACATGGAATGGATTAAAATACATCTTCTCGATAAAAAGATTATTTATATTATCACGTGATACGATCATATGATAAACCAGAGTTCCGAAAATCGGAATTTCCAGAGCTGCTTTTAACAGGCGGTCCTTTCTGTTTGGCATCTGTTTTAATTGAGTCAGGCTGGGCGGATTTACCAGCATGATTTTGTTAAAAAGTTCTTTCTCATTGTGACAGGCCATAGTAACAAAAGAGCCTGAAAAACCACTTGCAATCACATCTGTTTTCTGACCAATTATTTTTTTGATAAAATCACTGATCATCTGAACATAAACAAAATTTGTATAGGTAATGCTGGATTTGTCCGAACGTCCGCATCCTAACAAATCAACAGTATATACGGTATGGTCAATTGCCAGTTCGTCTTCAATTTTGCTCCATTCATACCCGGAAGCTCCAGGTAAAGTGTCATGAATCAAAAGAATCGGTGACCCAGTTCCCTTTTTAGTATAATAAATGTTCCCAAAGCGCCATTCAAAGTAATTGTCATTAGAAATGTGGAGCATCTGTTTTAATTGTGCAGCAGTAGCAATCGTGTGGTTAATGAAATGAACAGCAACAGTTGCGCCGGTCATCAGAGCAGCAAATGTAAGAAATTTGTGCTTGTTTTTACTCATTTTCGGCCTCCTTTATCAAGCATAACAAGTGATTAGCCTGCTAAAATTATATACCCATATTATACCGCGATACTGTCTGTTTTACAAGAAAATATGATGCGAAAAAAAGAACCATATGGATTGATGATGTTACTGTTCACTCCGTTCACAGCAACACGCTTCGCGATGCACAGAATTTATGCTAATCGCATAAATTCGCGCGGTATGTCTCGGGTTTTCTGTGACCTTCACTCACAAAAAACACCTCGCGGGATATTACCAGTGAACAGTAACTTGATGATTACTGTTCACACACCACAATCCTGCGAGGTGTTTTGGCATGAATGTGCCAAAATCCCGAGACATACAAGCCAAAATTCCATTGCCGCAGGCAATCTGGAATTTTGGCTACGTTACTGAGAACGGAGTGAACAGTAACGATTGATGGAAAAAGAAAATGTCAATCACCACAAAATATACAATATTTATGCTAAAAATAATGTGTTTTTTTATGTTTCACGTGAAACATTATGTGGCATGATTAAAATAAAAGTGTTATAATAAACCTGCGTATGCCTGTTGGCATTATAAAAAATAATGTAACAGGCAAAATAGGAATAACTACAATTAAAACCTCATAAAGGAGGAATGAAGTTGGGAAGAATTATAGCAGTTGCTAATCAGAAAGGCGGAGTTGGAAAGTCAACAACTGCAATTAATCTTTCAGCATGTCTTGCAGAAAAAGGGAAAAAGGTTCTCGCAATTGATATGGATCCACAGGGAAATACTACCAGTGGTTTCGGCGTTGATAAGAACGGCATAGAAAATACATTGTATGAACTTTTGCTTGGAGAGGCAGAAACGAAAGACACGATTGTAAAAGATGTTGTTGAGAATCTTGACCTGATTCCATCTAATATTAATCTTTCCGGTGCAGAAATCGAGCTGGTAGGAATCGATGATAAAGAATTTATCTTAAAGGGAATCACAGATAAGCTTCGACGTAAATATGATTACATAATACTGGATTGTCCGCCATCATTAAATATGCTGACGATCAATGCATTAACCGCAGCTACATCTGTATTAGTGCCGATCCAGTGTGAATATTATGCGCTGGAGGGACTTTCACAGCTGATTCATACCATTGATCTGGTAAAAGAAAGACTGAATAAACGTCTGAAAATGGAAGGCGTAGTATTCACAATGTATGACGCAAGAACAAACCTGTCTCTGCAGGTAGTGGAAAACGTAAAAGAGAATTTAAATCAGAATATTTATAAAACAATTATTCCACGTAATGTAAGACTGGCGGAGGCTCCAAGCTATGGACAGCCGATTAATATCTATGATCCGAGATCAGCAGGAGCAGAAAGCTACAGGCTTCTGGCAGAGGAAGTGCTCAACAGGGAGGATAATTAATGGCAGGAAGAAAAAACGGTCTTGGCAGAGGCTTAGATGCATTTTTTCCAGACAGAACATCTGTTGTCAAAGAACCTGCCAGAAAGACAATAACCAAAACAGTTAAAACAGAGAAGAAATCTGACGTAGCTGAAAAACAGACAAACCCTACTGTTGCAAAGAAGCAAACAGCAGATTCGAAAACAGGGGCAATGGTCGTAAAGATCTCAAGTGTAGAGCCGAATATGGATCAGCCACGTAAACAGTTCGATGAAGATGCACTCATGGAACTGTCTGAGTCTATTAAACAGTACGGCGTACTCCATCCGCTTCTTGTGTCCGATAAAAAGGACTACTATGAAATAATTGCAGGTGAAAGACGCTGGAGAGCGGCAAAGCTTGCCGGACTGACAGAGATTCCTGTAATTGTTAAAGAGTTTTCTGAGCAGGAATTAGTAGAAATTTCCCTGATTGAGAATATTCAGCGAGAAGATTTAAACCCTGTGGAAGAAGCGATGGCATATAAACGACTGATTGATGAATTTCATCTGAAACAGGATGAAATCGCAGAGCGTGTAGGGAAGAGCAGAACAGCAGTAACAAATGCAATGAGACTTCTCAAACTCAGTGAAAAAGTGCAGCAGATGCTGATTGATGAGATGATCACTGCCGGTCATGCCAGGGCAATCCTTTCGATAGCAGATAAGGAAAAGCAGGAATCAATTGCAATGAAGGTTTTTGACGAGAAATTAAGTGTTCGTGAAACAGAAGCGCTTGTAAAACGTATGCTGGAGCCGCCAAAAACAGCAAAGAAGAGCAAATTCAGTTCTGCTGAGGATGCAATATATGAGAGTCTGGAAGAAAAAATGAAAAGTATCATGGGTACCAGAGTCCAGATTCACAGAAAGAAAAATGACAAAGGTAAAATTGAAATTGAATATTATTCCAAGGATGAACTGGAAAGAATCATAGATCTTTTCGAATCCATTGGTTAGGAGTGACAGTAATATGAGTGGCATTTTTGAAAATCTTGGAATTGATTCCGGGATCATCATTATTATACTGCTGATTCTTACTATCTTCCTGCTGGTAAGGAATATCAGTATGAATATGCGCCTGAGCCGTCTGGAACGTAAATATAAGACGTTCATGAAAGGTTCAGATGCACAGTCTCTGGAAAAAGTATTCGTTAGAAAATTCGCTCAGATAGATAAGCTCTATGATGCGAAGGAAGAACATGATCATGATCTTCTTTTTATCAAAAAGAATCTTGATAAAATGTTTAATAAATATGGTGTAGAAAAGTATGACGCATTTGATGATGTAGGTGGAAAGTTAAGTTTTGCGCTGGCTTTGCTGGACAAAGAGAATACAGGCCTTATCTTAAATGCAGTACACAGCCGGGACAATTGTTTTTTGTATATGAAAGAAATTGTAAAAGGCGAATCCTACGTTATGCTCAGCCAGGAAGAAGTAGAGGCACTTCGTAAGGCAGTGAATTTTGGACTGGATAATATTGAAGAATAAAGTTTTTTAAAAGTTACTGTGAACGGAGTGAACAGTAATGTTTAAAAGTTGAAAACAAGAGCATACTAAAAGAGAATCTGTTTTGTGCAGGAATGCACATGATATGATAAATTGATATCAGGGGGAAAGTTGTTGCCAGATTTTACCCTGACATCATTACATAATGTAATAGAATATTTCAGGAGGAACAAGATGTTAGATATTAAATTTGTGAGAGAAAATCCGGAAGTTGTAAAACAGAATATCCGCAACAAATTTCAGGATAATAAACTGGAATTAGTGGATAAAGTTCTGGAACTGGACAAAGAGAATCGCGAAATCAAACAGGAAGTAGAAGCTCTTCGTGCAGAGAGAAATAAAATTTCCAAACAGATCGGTGCACTGATGGCACAGGGAAAGAAAGAAGAAGCTGAAGAAGTAAAGAAACAGGTAGCTGCTTCCGGAACCCGTATTGAAGAACTTTCCACAAGAGAGAAAGAGGTAGAGGAAGAACTTCTCAAAGATATGATGGTAATTCCGAATATCATTGATCCATCTGTACCGATCGGTAAAGATGACAGCGAGAACGTAGAAATCGAGAAGTTTGGTGAACCGGTTGTTCCGGATTTTGAAGTGCCATATCATACAGAAATTATGGAAAATTTTGATGGAATTGATCTTGACAGTGCAAGACGTGTTGCGGGAAATGGTTTCTACTATTTAATGGGAGATATCGCAAGACTTCACTCAGCAGTAATTTCCTATGCACGTGACTTCATGATAAACAGAGGTTTTACTTACTGTGTACCTCCTTTTATGATCAGAAGCAATGTTGTAACAGGTGTAATGAGTTTTGCTGAAATGGATGCCATGATGTATAAGATTGAGGGTGAAGATTTATACCTGATCGGAACAAGTGAACATTCCATGATCGGTAAATTTATCGATCAGATCATTCCTGAGGAAGAACTTCCGAAAACTCTTACAAGCTATTCTCCATGTTTCCGTAAGGAAAAAGGTGCTCATGGACTTGAGGAGAGAGGCGTTTACCGTATTCATCAGTTTGAAAAACAGGAAATGATCGTTGTCTGCAGACCGGAAGAGAGTCCGATGTGGTTTGATAAATTATGGCAGAATACAGTAGATCTGTTCCGTTCTCTGGATATTCCGGTTCGTACACTTGAGTGTTGCTCCGGTGACCTGGCAGACCTGAAAGTAAAATCTCTTGACGTAGAAGCATGGTCTCCACGTCAGAAAAAATATTTCGAGGTAGGAAGCTGTTCAAACCTTGGTGATGCACAGGCACGTCGTCTTAAGATCCGTGTAAACGGAAAAGATGGTAAGAAATATCTTGCACATACATTAAATAATACTGTTGTAGCACCGCCTAGAATGTTGATCGCATTCCTGGAGAATAACCTGAATGCAGACGGTTCTGTAAGTATTCCTAAAGCTCTGCAGCCATACATGGGTGGTATGACAAAGATTGAGAAAAAGCACGCTTAATGGAGGGTGAGCTTTTTCAGGGAGGTGTTCTTATGCACAGTTATCTGAGGGCAGTTGGTTTTTCCAGGATCACCAAAAGAAGCAGTATCAGACAGATCATTACGGATGTGGTTGAAACTTATGATGAGAAAACGGTCATAGAGAACTACCCTGATGGTATGTTTGCAGAGTTTTCCAAGAATTATGGATGCGATTGTGGAATTACTGTCTGCGGGCAGTATGATGAAAACAACGTATTTTATCCGGATTATTATTTTCCTTTTTTTCGCGGAACAGGCATTACAACACAGGAGAGTGTTGTGATAGAGAGACATGCAGACAAAGAATCTTTTGCAGGTGCCTGTGACGATCTGAGAATTGGGGTTACTTTAATTTTCTATCTTCAGAATGCTGCTGAGTATCTGCAACAGCGTGAAAAAGGCAACATACTTCCGGGTGGCCAGCCTTTAACCCTTTCCGGGCTGGCCAGGGAAGGAAAAATCCTTTTTCCTGTAGAGAAAGATAAAGAAGCAGTAAAAGCAGAACGTGAACTGACAAAGAACAGAAATCATCTCATTGCAGCCGCCAGAAACGGTGATGAAGAGGCTATGGAGAGCCTCACGATGGAGGATATGGATACATATTCCATGATTTCTCAGCGTATAGTTACAGACGATATTTTTTCTATAGTGGATTCCTATTTCATGCCATATGGAATTGAATGTGATCAATATAGTATCATGGGTGAGATTCTGGATTTTATGACATTCAAGAACATTATAACAGGAGAAGAAATCTGCCAGCTTACATTAGACTGTAATGATATGCAGTTTGATGTTTGTATCAATAAGAATGATTTGCTGGGGGAGCCAAAGATCGGACGTAGATTCAAAGGAATCATATGGCTCCAGGGACAGTTGCACTATTAATTAAAATGATTTATGATGGCATGGACGAATATTTCGCCCATGCTATTTTGAGTTTTACAAGAATATGTTTCACGTGAAACATGCTTATAGCAATCCACTTGACGAGGAAATGCTATAGAAATATACATTTCACGCCGAATATTTGCAATTCATTCCATGGGTAAGAAAAGAATGAATTCCTATGATATACTTGGAGCAGGCAAGGTGGAAAACTGAAAAAAGGAAGGTGATATTATATGAAAAACAAATTATGGAAACAATGGATGATAAGTGGGGTTCTGGTTTCTGCAATGGTTGTATCATGCGGGGTATCTGTAAGTGTACAGGCAGAAGAAACAACAGAGACAGAAGAAGCAGCAGAAACCGATTCTTCTGCTGAAAGTGAAGATGATCTGCAGATTCTTTTTGATCAGGCAGTTGAAGATGCGATGATTGCTGAGGATGGTGAGATTCTTCCGGTAGTAAGCCTGGATGAGGGAGAGCCTTATGCAGTTTATAATGAAGAGGGAAGAGTTCTTCTATATACATTCCATAAATATCCGGACAGTTATCCGGATGGCACTGATGTGAAACTGGAATGGGGAAATGTATGGACATTTACAGGTGGTGAACTGGAAGACTGGTATCAGGAAAATAAAGAGGGTGTAACAGACTGGCAGACAAGAATGAAAGAATTGCTTGGTCTGACTCCTGATAATGAATCTAACTATGTTACAGCTATGTGGGTAAAACCGGAAGATGTTTTTCGTCCGGCATATATTTCGGATATTGGAACAGTAGAAATGACAGACTCATTCTCCGAAGATGTTGATGCGGATTATAAAGCATGGTTTGATGCGAACATTATTTCCAGCTATTATGATGGCGAATATCCATGGACAAGATTGGGATATACTTATGACTGGGCGGATAATGGACAGGCTTACGGGTTGTCTGAGTTTATCGTTAAACAGGATAGTGATGTAAAAGTAGCATATACTGTTGAACTGGATGAGATGATTCAAAAGCTGGAAGATAATACATGGAATCCGGAAGCAGAAAATTAGATAAGAAAAGCCAGATTGCACTTGTAATTTTCTTTGAAATATAGTATATTAGTTACTGTTCATACACCATTATTCCTCGAGGTATTTTTGCAAAAATATGCCAAAGTCCCGAGACATACAAGCCAAAATCCCATTGTCGCAGGTAATTTGGAATGAATTTTGGTTAAGTTACTGAGAACGGAGTGAACAGTAACTTATATTATGGGTGTTGATTAAATGTCCATATAGCTCAGCTGGATAGAGCACTCGCCTCCTAAGAGAAAGCCGAGGCATTCCCCAAAGGGAAAAAATGAAAAACAACTTTCAGTTCGAATCTATTCTGAAAAATGCTAATGGTGACAACAAAGCATTCCCCAAATTGGGGAACGTTCTAATGTTACCAAATCAAAAAAATCTGTAGATTGACAACTCGAAATAGAGTTGATAATCTTATATATGGCCGAAGGGAAAAATCCCAGAAACCCAGTAAAATCAAGGGTTTGCGGCATGTGTCGTCATAGCTCAGCTGGATAGAGCACTCGCCTCCTAAGCGAGGGGTCGGAGGTTCAAATCCTCTTGGCGACGGGCTTCAAAGCGTTCGAAAATGTTAGCTGGATTAGCTGACAACGAACGCTT
>ERZ857969.2992-NODE-2992-length-18001-cov-2.828987_pt1 | contig 18001 bp, 12 predicted proteins | sample MGYA00519864_ERZ857969 | MGnify/ENA primary metagenome ERZ857969 (study PRJEB31778, sample SAMEA3449382) | human gut metagenome | biome: human gut; feature: human-associated habitat; material: faeces | place: United Kingdom | collected 2010/2012 ... | reverse complement strand
ACCGGTTACAGTGTACTTCTTACCATTTAATACATTCTCATACTTCACTGTATCTACAATGGTGACTTCTTTTTCTGCCTCAGAATAATGTGTATTATTCTTCTTGTTTACGGCTGTTGTCTGAATCTTAGGAAGATGCACTGTCTGTCCTTCATCAGATAATTCCTTATGCTCTGCTACGGAATATCCGTTTACATACAGCTCCTCAAATGCTACTACACTGATTCCATCCATGTCTGTACCATCAAACTTAAATGTAAGTTCAACACTTCCATCTGCTTCTGTTGAAACAAACTTCTTTACAATGTAGTACCCCTTTGTCTGTGTTTCATCTGTTTCATCATCCTTTTTACTATCATCTGTATCATCCTTTTTAAGAAGTTCTTGAACCTTCTTATAGTTTGCAATATACAGATCAAGTACATTTGATGCATCAATCAAATCATTCAAGAATGGAGCAAGGTTCTTTGCAATCTCAGAATCTGGATACTTGACTGCATATGCTTTTACCAATGTATCAAGGTTACTGAAAGTACCTTCTCCATTATAAAGCTTTTCAGCTACATCCTTTATATGTGCTAAGTCTTTTTCCTGTTCTGTCAAGTCTCCCTTATTATCAGTATCTTCTAAATCAGACTTTGTTTCATCATCAAACTCTGTATCTGACTCATCCAAGCCATCAAGTGGAGTGTTGCCTTCGTTATCTGACTGCATACTGATAAGAAGATTATTCTTCTCCTCATCTGAAAGAAGATTCTTTACTCTGTCTGAGACTATAATCTCTGTTGACAGTGGATGTTCAAGTGTACTTTCATCAAAGTCTTCACCGTTTGTAAGTTCAACAGCTTCCTTCGTATTCTTGTTCATCATCTGTCCTACAATGATATATTCTCTTCCTGGTACAAGATTCTCATATTTTACTGTATCTGTGATTTCTACACTTCCATCTGCATTAGCAATATGATCTTTTGTCTCTGAATCCTTTGCTGTTGTTCCAATCTTAGGAATATAGATGGTTTCTGCTTCATCATCAATCTTGGTATGACTCTTTAATAAGAAGTCTCCAACATACAGTTCTTCATATGCTACAAGTGTCTTACCTGCAAGCTTTGTTGCATCAAAGGCAAATTCCACATCTACTGTTCCATACATCTTATCATCAGCAGTAAATGTCTTTGTTGCTGTTACTTCCTTGCCATCTACCTTGATTACTTCTCCCGTTTCCTTATCTACAAGCTTACCCTTGATAGTAAATTCTATACCACCCACAAGGTTGTAATATGCAACTGTATCTACGACTTTAGCCTCACTTGCCTTTGTCATATTGATACCTATTGTTCCATCATAAGCAGTTGTATGAAGTTCAGGGAAGTAGATAGTCTGGTTCTTGTTTTCAAGGTTACATTCTTGTGCAATCTTCTTGATAACAAGTGGCTCATCATTGCCACCAATCTCTTCAAAATCATCATCTGATGGATTTGGTTTAATGTCATCATCATCTACATCTAAGTTATGATCGCCATCTTCTGTTGTCTCTTCTGTTGTCTCTTCTGTTGTTGTATTCGATGTATCATCAGATGTATCTTCTGTTGTTGATGAGTCTTCTGCATCATCTTCTGTAAGCTTTCCACCACTCACAACAATGTACATTTCCTCAAATACTACTGTTGTCTTGCCTTCTAATTCTTCATAACCCTCAAAAGTAAATGTTATTTCCTTTTCGCCATCTGCCTTTGCTGGTACAAAGTTTACTGTTGAAGTAACTGGATTTCCATCCTTATCAAGCAGTGTTTCCTTTGTATCAAGGTCAACAAGCTTTCCTACAAGCTGATATTCCTCTTTTGGAATAAGGTTGTAATAACTGATTGTATCTGTGATGGAAATCTCCTTGGTATCAGGATTTACCATCTGTGTTGCATTTACTGAATCTCTTGCCTTTGTTTCAATCTTTGGAATATAGATAGTCTGGTTCTCTTCATCCATTTCCTTATGATAACAAAGTTCATAATTTCCATTTACACATAATGTCTCATAGGCAACCAATGTTGTATTTTCCATATCTGTTCCATTGAACTTAAACACAACATCTATATCACCACTTGATGTAGTCGGTGTGAATGTCTTTGTTTCAGTAATTTCCTTGCCATCTTTATCAACAGCAACTTTACCTGTTTTCTTATTCATCAGCACACCATTGATTGTATATTCTACATTTGGTGCTACATTACTATAAGAAACAGTATCAACAATTGTCTCATTTGTCTCAGCAAATGAAAGCTGTGTTTTTGTCTTGAAATCATATGCCTTTGTTGTGATAAGTGGTGCATAAACTGTCTGCATCTCATCATCAATTTCCATATGACTTGCAATCACATTTCTGTTCTTTTTTACTTCTACAAATGATACATAAGCCTTATCTTCCATTTTTGTAGCACTAAAAGTATATTTCAGCTTAAATGTACCATCCTTTTCTGTTGGCTTGAAGATAATCTCATTGCTCTTGTTATAAGACATTCTGCTATCTTCAAAATCATAGATATCTGCAGTTATATGATCTTTATAGTCATCTTCTGCATAATCTACTTTTTCTTTATCAATGAGATATCCACCAATTACATATGTCTGTCCTGGTTCTAAGTTCTCATAAGAAATGGTATCAACCCAAACCTGATCTTCTGTTGGATTTGACTTGATTACATGAAGTCCAGTCTTTTCTTCTGTAAGTTCAGAATCAATCTTAGGGAAATGAATCTGCTGATCTGGATTTGTCAAGTCTTCCTCATATGCAATAGGATTATCAGTACTGATTTCTACATCATACAAATACTCAAATACAACAACTGTACCACCATTCTTGTAATCTGATGCATCAAATTCAAGATTCATGTCAATGGAATCTGTTGCAAGAGTTGGAACAAACTCTTTCTCTACTCTTACTTCCTTGCCCCATGCATCATAGAGAACATCACCTGTATCTGCATCTCTTAATTCTGCAACAAGCTTGTAATTTCTGCCTGGTACAATATTCTCATAAGAAACCTTATCTATGATAACCATGTCACCATATGCATTGCTGTAATGAGACTGCTCATCTTGCGTAAGTGCCACTGTGGAAATTCCACTTGCTGAGTTGTAAATAGTTCCCATGTTTACAGTGCTGTGCATAGCATGTGACTTGTATCCTTCTGGATCAATGTCTGCTGTTGTGTCTGCTGCATCAGAATCAACTACAACTGTATCAGTTACCATCTTATATCCCTTATTATAAGGACATCTAAGTTCTTCAATTGTGTAAGTTCCAAACGGAAGGGCTCCAACTGCATTTAACTCATTAGTAAGAGTTCCTTTTCTTCCTAAGTCATCAGATACCTTTGTATTCAAGCCAAACCATGTACCTACGCCTGCTTTATACTTTTCTACAAGCTTTGCATACTCTGCATCCATACTTGCAATAGTATCTTCATCCTCATTCTCATATGCATTGCTATACTTCATAAGCCAATCATACATCTCATCACCAGCATTTGTATTGTATGTATGATCTACATATTTTGCTGATGTATTGAAATCACCATTTTGGTCAGTAAAGATAACATGACTTTCAATCGGATTTCCATTCTCATCATAGGATGTCATAAGGAATGGTGTATATGGCATTGCCTTCATTGTCATAGCACTCTTCTTCTCAAAGAAGATATCACCACGTACAACAAAGTTGTAAATAATAAGTCTTGCATCAGTTACTTCTTTTGCTTCACCAACAAGTTCTTCTTGAGTGATTCTTGTTCCATCCTCATTGTATGCATTCTCAATTGGTGCATAATGTGTTGTTGATGTTACCTTGACTCCATCTTTGTCAAAATACCATCCATCAGATACAATCTTGCCTTCTTCTCTTATCTCAAAGAAAACAGATGTATTTGGATTGATATTACTTAAATGCAGATATCCATTTGGTGGATATGTCTCATGGATTTCATAAGTACCATATGGAAGCAGATTGTTCTTTGATACAAACTTACCTGTTTTTGCATCTGTCTTGAATGTATATACTACGCTTCCTGGTGCATAACATTCACTATCTTCATAAATACCATTTTCATTGGTATCTACCCATACATAATCCTTACTTCTGTTGATTACTTCAAACTTACCTTCAAGATTTGCAGAGTTAAGAGGAACATTCATCTTTGACTCTTCATCATACTTGTAAACTTCAAAGCCACCTCTGATTACTGCCTCAAAGAATGTCTTATTCAAGTCAGACTTATCATAGGTAAGATTTGCAGTGTCACCATTATTTCTGATTCTGATAATCTTTGCTGTCTCACCATCTCTTTCAGTGGTAGCAAGATATCCCTTAGATGGTGTGTACTCCATTACAAGATATGTACCATAAGGAAGTGCATTATCTACTGTTGAAGCTTCACCATTCTTATCTGTTGTAAGTGTGTAGCAGACATTATCAGAGAGAGATTCCTGAATCTTACTCATCATCTCATCATCAATAATGTTGCTTAACTTTTCATTGTATATACAGTTTTTGAATGTAAGAGTATCAACATCAATTCCAGTCAGATTCTTAAATGTATTCTTTCCTGTTTCTACTCTTGTTCTTGTTGTTCCATCATTTGAACCAATTGTGTACACATAATGATCTGAAATGTTGTATACCTTATATACAGCTTTTTCAAGTGAAGCATCACCCTGTGCATACTTGGACTCATTATCATTTGAAATCTTACCATAATCAGATGACTCAGAAGCAATCACACCATTCATTGTGTGTTCTGCTTTTTCTGCATCATTCTTCTTAATAGTAAGTTTTCCTCTTGCTACATCATCAGTAAGCTTCTGTTCATACTTTGGAACAAAAGTAATGTTATGCTGATGCTCATCAAACACCTTTATTGGGTTTTCTTTGTTTACAATATTTTCAATTTCCTTCTCTGCCTTTTCTGAAGCTGCAAAGATAAAATACTGTCCATCTTTTGTAGCTGTGTATGACTGAGAAATGTTACCTGACTTCAAATATCCAACAGATGGAGTAATCTCTATAATTTCATAATTTCCATTTGGAAGGAGTGTTGCACTTGTAGATGCATACTCAATTCCTTCTGCCTCATCATACTTTGTTGTAAGAGTGATACACTCTCCATCTTTTGCAACCTTTTTATCTCCATTATGATCTCCATCAGTGTCAATCATAATTTCTCCATTGTTTCTGTTGTAAATTTTATAAACAGCACCTTGGAGTGTTGCATCACCTTGTGCTTCCGGATAATAGCCATTCTTTACATCCAAAGATGCCTTTGCATTGTCATAATCATCTGTATCATATTTAACAATAGCTACACCATGCTTTGAAGAATGGTTTGCAATCATGGATGCAATATCATTTCCTAATGAATTGTATTGAATCTCTCTTGCTTTTCCATCAACCAAATGCTTCTTTATTTCTGCAATCTGTGATGCATAGTTTGTATTCACATAGTTTTTGATTGCTTCAATATCCGCATTATTGAGTGCAAGGATAAAATACTGCATATTATCTGTTATCTCAAAAGGAATACCTTCTTTAGAAAGCTTGTCTCCAATAAGATAATCAAGGTTTGTTCCACCATCTTCCAAGAGTGAATACTTACCATACGGAAGAAGTGTTGGATTAGAACTATAAACAGCAGAACCATTGCTCAAAGTAAAAACCTTATACTTTTCACCTGGTTTTAATGCTTTTTCACCAATTCCATCACCATTTTCATCAAGCATTACAACACTTTGGTTATCATTTCTTACATAGATATTGATGCCATCAAATACACTACCTGCAAGCGCACTTGGAGTAAGAGACTCTGCATCATACTTGTAGCCGGCTACACCACCTCTTGCCATAGAGTTAACAAGAGAACGCTCACTTGTAAGATCATTGATATATCCATCACCTAATGTAGTCCATGATGTAGACTTATCTTTTAATCCATCACTGTTAGGGAAATACACCTCGGTTGTATCAAAAATACTGTCTCTAATCATTCCATTTGGAGCAGTCTTTTCTACAACTTTATATGTTCCCATTTGCAGATACTTTCCATTCAATTCATAGAATCCGTTTTTATCTGTAGTGAAGTTTCCAATTACATCACCCTTGCGATAGACTTCTCCATCATCTTTCTTGCCATTAAGGTTCTTATCATACCATGTTGTATCATCATTATCATTGCCTGTCTTGTATCTTCCAACATATACTAAATCAAAGTTTGTGGTATAGTCTATCATGCCACCTTCTGTTGCATTTGTGTTGGTATCTTTATTATTCTTTTGAACCTTAAATCCCATCATCTTGCAGTTTTCTTCCATCTGCAAGTCAACAGTTGCATTGGCAGCAATGATTATATTACTTATTTGTGCTACTGCATTTCCTTGACCATCATCTGTAGACACAACATCAAAATCAAGAATTTTTCCATTAAAGTCTGTTGCTTGTTTGATTACTTGTCCATCTTTAATAACAAAATAACTACCACTTGGCAGATATCCATCAGCTGGAGTTGACTCTGATAATGTATAATTACCAAGGAAAAATTGAACTTCACCATAACTATTTAGATATACTTTTCCATTATACAAATATGATGGACTTGCAAAGTTTATATATCCATTACTATCAGATTTATAAACCCACTTTTCGCCCGTGTTATTATTTGTAAGTGTAAATAATGCATTTTTTACCTTTGTTTCTGCTTTATCTTTCTTAGCAATTTGCATCTTAAACGGATCACCAGAAAACATATCTTCAAAGTTAAATGATTTTACACTGCCATCCAAGTCAAGAGATACAAAATAGTCTTGTCCATCTGCAGTCTTGTGTGACCATCCTTTTGGTGCTGTTGTTTCAGAAACTGTGATGCTCTTTTCTTTTGTGTAATAAGTTACACCTACTGTTAATTGTCCATTAGTTGCCGGTATAGTACATCCTTGATCCAAGTAAACCTGAATTGGTGTATGGGCAGCATCTCCTCTCTTCCATGCAGTAAATCTTGCATCTGGAAGAATACCATAGCTTTGGCTGTATACACTTGCAATATCATTCAAAGTACATGTTCCATTGGCAGTCTTTACACCATTTACATAAGTAGCAGTAGGAATGCTGACACTTACTGCTTTCTTTGTAATTGTAAATGGAAATGTTGACCACTTAACAGATAAGTTGATACTTTTTTTACTACCATATCCAACACATGCTACATTCTGAAAACTTGATTTTCTGGAATCATTGACTACAAATTTTGCAACTTGATATATAGGCTGATCACTCTGAATTCCACCTATAGTTGTTGTTTGCCCTGCAAGACTTGAATTTGCAAGCAGACAGATACTTTGCCCATTCCCCACAGAAACTCTTGAACCTGATTCATATTCTGATTTATTTCCAGTTCCATTTGCTCCACTATACAAATACACCTTACAGTTATTTGGAACAATAAAGCTATATGTCATGCCTTGCACACATGTAAGATTCATTGGCTTTGACTTCATCATACCATTTTCTGAATCACTTGCTTCTTGGCTATTTGATGATAAAGATGCTGTTTGATCATCTTCTTCCAAAAAGATAGTTTGATTTGCAAGAAAATTTCTATATGCTGTTACATCTGGAAGTTTGCTTATTGTACTTACTGAATCTCCATTATAATAGCTACATGTAAGAGCTACAACACCATCATCATGTTTTGCTCTGTCATCATCTCCACCATAATCATCAAATCCATCCCATTTTGGATCCGGAGCTGTATTTGCCCAAAGTAATGCTTTTGCAATATTTCTTCTTGTTACATCATTTGGAAATGCAGCTTTTCCAATATAACAATCAGTCTTAAGATTGTCTCCTTTATTCATATCTCCTGATTGACTATGCTGACAACAATATCCAAGGACACTAGATTCTACTTTGCCTTGTGCATTATAAACCAAAAGATGGTATAACGAAGCTGTAATTCCATTTACTTTTCCATGGTAATGATCAGCCACAACAAATCCTTTATTATCATCAAAATATCCATTTACTAAAAAATTTGCGTCTAAAGAATCCACAATATCCAAATAATTATCATCATCTTTTGGCAAATCCTCTTTTATATAATCAGTTTCAAATATCTTTCCATTATTCAAATCTAATCCATCTACACCATCTCTTGCAAGCATAGCTGCCAAGATTGCAGATGCCTTTGATGTAGAATCAGCTACTATATTATAGTCTACACTATCACCATAGTTTGAAAACGAAAGTCTTTCACCAGTAATATTACATGCACCAGCTACATATACACATTCCATTCTTGCAGGAGTGTAATATTTTGCATTTTTCCCGTTATTACCAGCAGAACTTGTTACAAGAATTCCATTATCCGTTGCCATCTCAATAGCTGTTTCTACTATCTCTGATTTTTGTGTTGCAATTGCAGACATAGACAAATTGATTACTTTTACTTTGCTTTCAATTGCATACATCACAGCAGCATAGACATCAGAAGCATAAGCAGAACCATCACTGCCTAAAGCTTTAATGGAAAGTATCTCTGCATCTTGGTATTCACCAACAATAGCATCATACATCTTCTGTCCATGTCCATTGTCATCCTTTACATCTCCACCTAGAACAGAAACTGTATCAACAACATTATTGCCTTCACACCCTGTATCAATAAGCGCAATGGCACTGGGATATGTTTTCTTCTCTAACACAGATGCTTCAGATAATGCATCACTTTCATTATCATCTGTCATTGCTATGCTTGTAGTTTCCTCTTCTCCATCAGATACATGGAATAATACTGTATTGATATCAAGCATTTCTGTCTTATTATAGTAATAGGAGTATGCATACATAGTTTCTTCTGGTGTTGCAAAGCGAAGAAGATATACTCCACCATACTCTGAAACAACTTCTGTGTTTGATGTGAACACAGATGCATCAGCTACTGCAAGAAGTTCACAAGATGAAAAATCTTCACTTTTCAATGATTCAGAATCAAGTCCTGTATCAAAGAAATGGTTAAATTCTACTGCATCTGCTCTTTCACCACTGTCATTTAATGATTCAAAATCACTATCTGATAAGTTTGTGTCAAGTGATGTATCATTTTCTGTTGCATACACGCTTGTTCCACTTCCCATAATAGAAGTAAAACTCATCATTACAGCTAGAGACATTGCAAGAACTCTTTCAGCAAATCTTGTTTTTCTTTTCTCTCTCATAAAATCCTACCCTTTCTTTTCTTTATATCTATCTTGAAACACCTTTCAAAGATGTGTTGTCTTGTTAACAAAGGAATTAAATTCCTTTGGTGGTAAAATTTAACACACAAGATAAATATGGTAGAATTTCTAAGATGTAATTTATGGCAAAAAAAATAAAGACTTAGAATTTTACTAAGTCTTTATTTTTTTAAAAAATATTATTGCTTATTAGAATTAGTTGATTTGATTTTTTCTTGGTGAACTGATTTATTTTTTCTATTGGAACTGATATTACTTGGCATTTTAATTGTTTTAATTTTCTCATAAGTTTCATTCACATCACTTCCTATAACAATTGGATCTTTCATCGAATCATCTAATTTTTTATACAGTTGCGACATACTAATATTATCTTTATCTTGCTTCCCTTTTTGAATATCATATTCTTGCATTTTCCCAATTATTTCTATAATAGATTTCTCCTCTTCTGGATTAAATAAGTAATGAGCAATTATTTCAGGCAATTTACAAATTGCTACCAATGTTGTACTTAATGATGATACAAGTGGTAATATTAAAGCCACATTATTCTTTGAAGATAATTTGTCATAATTTAATGCTGAAACAATAACAATCACTACAAATAAAATTATCAAAACTACTAAAATTGAACTTATTCCATAGAAAAAAACTTTTTTAAGAGTTAATTTAAGTGCTAATGACTTTTCTGTATTCTTTACATATTTTTTTAATAGTTTTGTATACTTTTTGGATCGACTATTTTCTTGGTTTATATTATAATCTTGGCTCATATTATAATCTTGGTTTATATTATAATTATGCTTTTTCACCTTCTTTTTAGTTTCTTCTTTATTTTTTCTTAATTTAGAAATCACTCAGCGCACCTTTCTAGTAAAATTTCTTTTACTCTTTTTTCTATAGATTCAGGTTTCACTTGGAAATAATCAGCTAGATATTCAACTATTTTCTTTTTATTGCCAAAATATGCCTTGCTTGCAACATTATAACGATATACAAACTTTTTTGTTGGCATTAATAATTCGGCAGCAAATTGATCTGCACATTTTTCTTTTTTGTCTTGATGGCTATTATACTTATACTTCTCCTCAAAAAGTATATTAGGATCCAGATATTTGGAGTCTCCTAAACAATCCATTATGTAATGTCCTAACTCATGAGCAGCGACAAATCTTTGATGGGAAATTGGATCATTCATATTTGTTATGATGATTTTATCTGTCCCATAAAAATCTTTAGTGTTTCCATTAACTTTAATTATTCCAGATATACCTCCTTCATCAAAATTATTCAAATCACTATTACATACCTCAAAATCAAAATCTCTTATGACTTGAAAAATAGGAGTAGCTCCAAATGGTTTATCCATATACACTGCCAATATTTCTTCTGCTATTTGTATAGCATCTGCAACATAATATTCGTTTTTACTCCTTTTTTGTACAGTATGTTTATTCACTATCAATTTAATTTGTTCTCTGCACATTTTTTTATCTTGTTTTCCTTTCTTCGCATAATCAAATCTTATCAATTTCCCCATAATAAACCTCCATTATTTCTTTAGTAATCCAACATCAATAATATGATTTATTTGTTGTGCCAAGAATTACAAGATTTGTTATTAATTTTCAACTAAAAATTTATATAAAAATATATAAAAATTCCATTTGAAAGCAGGAAGGACTCAGTTTCTCAACTGAGTCCTTGTCAGAGTAAAAATACTCCTATTCTGCCTTTATAATTTCCAATTTCCACAGCATTATCTTTTTTGCCCACAGCCACTACAATACTGATAATCAGTCACTTCTTCATCATAAGCATCCTTAACTTTGACTCTTTCAGTGTCATTATATGGAACTTGTCTATGCCTATATTCAGTGTGACTTCCTGAACACTTTGTAACTTCTACCCACCATGGATTTTCATCAGTACCACCATTCACCCACATAGTACCTGAACTTTTCCAATGGGCATCTGATCCAACATCAGATATATCCTTGCCACATGTATTGCAAATTATTACATCATACACTTCATCCTTATACTTAGTCACAGTCCTATCTTCATACTCAGCGTCATGGTGTACAGTTTTCTTATGATCAACCCATACATGCTGATGCTCTGTATTTTGCTGAGTTGTTTGAGATGGGGAGCTTTGAGATGTAGAATTAGATGGCTTCTGATTATTGGATGGTTTCTGACTACTCTCTTGTGTAGTGTTTTGTGTAGCTTGAGTAGTGTTCTGTTGCTGAGTAGTTGAATTTTGATTCTGTGTATTTGATGTGTTTGTATCTTCTTTCTTAGAATCTTGTTTTGTATTACCAGCAACAGTATCTTCTTTTTTATTTTCTGTTGTTGAAGTTGTTTGGTCATCCTTTTTGGAATCTGTCTTACCATTGGATGAATCCTTTACTAATTCAGTTGTTGTGTTATTATCATCTGATTCTGTTTTTTTAGTTTCATTTGTAACAACATTGACAACTGCATCAGTAGATGTTGCTGTATTATCAGAAAGTCTTTTTCTTGTCTGTGCAAAAACAGAAATACAAGCAACAATAACAACTACAACAAGAACAATAATTGTAAGAAGAATGTTCTTTTTCTTGTTTGTTTTATTATTCTTCATAATATTCCACTCCTTTTTTTAATAATTTATCTTTAATATGTTCATCTACTATTAAAGAAATAAACTCTCCCTAATCACAATTCTGATCATACCATTATCTCCCATAATTAGCAATGATTTTCTTTTGTTTACAGCAATATCTTTTTATAGGGTTATTTTTATATTCTTACTCCAAAGTTCCATACTTTTATATTAAATCAGAAAGTATACTTCCTTCCTAATCCTTATCAGTCTAAGTTGATTTCTTTAACTGTACAACCTTTTTCTTCTAATTCTTTTATGAATCTTTGCTGCATTTTTTCCGGAACATCGGTAATAACCATACGATGACTTTCACCAGTATTATCTATATTTGGTCCTATATGAATCCTTCCTTTTATTTTCGGTTTTATAATGTACAACATTACTTTTCTTCTTTCTCTTATCTTTGCCATCAATTTTAAATGCTTCATATGTCCCTCCATTTAGTTTTTTTGATTTTACTTACTTATCCTTAATGATGTCTTTATACATATCTTCCGTGATACATACAGAGTATTCATCACTTGTAATGAACAAAAACTTATAAGATGATTTGGTAATTTCTGCTGATCCATTATTATCAGCAATGTTCAACTCTTTTGAATCCACTTTTACCATTCTACTTGTTATATCGTCTTTTACATACATACTTTTTCCATCATAGGCAATATCTTCAACAGTAATGGAGTATTTGTATTCATCTACAATCTCTTTCTTTTTTGGAAACGGTGTTGTTGATACCAAAATAAAAACAGATGAAACCGCTACCAATATAGATAATGTTAAAAATACAAAAAATTCATTTTTATCTTTCATTACATACAATACCATAGTGATATATATCAAAAGAGCAAAGATGAATGTTGATATTACACAAATCAACCTCATTGATTCAACAGAACTAATATCCATTTCAAAAATATCCTTTCTTTGTATTTACAAACTTTGTATTACAAAAATGCAGTCTTTTAAGTATTTCTTATCACTCTACAATGTCCTTATACATGTCTTTCGTAATAGACACATAATATTCATCACTTGTAATAAACCAAAGCTTATAAGATTTTTTTACCACTTTGGCTGATTCTTTATCATATACAATAGCTACATTCTCAAAAAACTTTTCTGAATCTATGACTTCTGTTTTATCATCTATTTTGTTTATATACACCTTTTTATCTTTTTCATTATAAAGAATATCATCAACAGTAATAGAAGATTCATGTTCTTCTACAACTGTTTTTTTTACATCATATAATCCTACCATAACTAAACCAAATACAGTTAAAATTCCAAACATAATGCTTAGTACAATAGTTGTAGGCCATATGTCAGCATTACGAGATTTCAAATAAAGGATTACAAGTATTCCCAAAGCCAACACCAATGCTGTCATCTTTACAAATAATTTAAATAAACTAATATCCATCTTTTTTTTCTCCTTTTCTACATTACTATATGTTTCTATTATCTTACTGCTTTCTTATACATATCCTGAGTGATATAAACAAAATACTCATTGCTTGTAATACATAAGTATTGATAAGATTTCTTCTCCACTCTTGCTGATTTTTCATCATTTATAATATTTACATTATCAAAGAAATCCTCTGAATTTATTTTATTTGTCTCATTTGCTTTGCTATCCCTTACATATACATTATCACCATCATAGATAACATCATCAGCAGTGATGGAATATTCATATTCACTTACAACTTCTTTTTTATATGAAAAAAGTGATATTAATGCAAAGCCAATACAGTTAAAAATTGCTAATGTTATTGCTGCAATTTTAAATACATGACATGCAGATTCTCTCCCCATCATTGCTAAGTAAATAGCAACAAGTGAAAAAACCAGAAAAATAAATAACAATAGTTTTGACAACATCTCTACCAAGCTAATATCCATATATTTTATGCCTCCTTTTATATATTTTTATTATTGAATAAAGCCTTATGTTTTGCTTCTTTTATTTTATCAATGTAAAAATGAATGAAAGTTTTGCAAAAAAAATAATACTAGATAACATATCTAGTATTATTTGACATAAATTTAAAGTTCTTCCTCTTCATACTCAAAGTCATCATCCATTGAAGATTCTATGTTATTATTAAGTTCTATATCTGTTTCCTCTTCATTGCAATTTTCCCCTTCAAATAAATCAAATGAGGAATTTTTTATTTTATCAACATTGAATATATCTGGTAATGCTATATCTGCTTCCTCTGACACATTCTTAAATGTGCCTTCCTTGTACTTATATCTTTAATCATATCATTATCCATAAGATAATCTTTCAATGAAAATGTTTTTGAAACTGTGCAGTTTTTAAATATACCTTCATTCCTTGCTTCTGAGTTTATTTCCTCACCTATTTGTTCAAGTGTATCTAAGTTTAAATTATCTTTGGTCTCTTTCATCTGCTCTTCCGAAAAGTTCAGTCTTCCTAAACCTTCATTACTGCTAAATTCCTTTTCTTTCATTTGTCCATTATTAAAAGAAACTTGTCTTGAAGCTTTTTTTATAAAGTCTTCTATTCGTTTACTCTGCTTATCCATAACTACTATTCCTCCTTATTTGTCTTTTGTAATATCATAGCAGATACAGTTTACTTGTACAATGTAAAGGAATTAAATTCCTCGTTTCATCTGTTCATAATGAACAGATGTTTCATATTATAAACATTCTTCATCAGAAAAGTCTAAATCATCTTCTGATGGAAGTAATTCATTGCTTGTATGAATCTCTGTTACAAAGCAACCATCAAGTATCTATCTATATTTCTTCCTCATCTGTTTCCAAATTGGGTTCTTCTGATGGAAACAAACCTTCAAAATACTTGGTACTGTCGTCAAACATATTTTCTACAATACAGTCATCATTTATCACAAACTTGTCATTGAATACAAAATCCTCTGGCATACTACAACCATTAAACATACAAGACATATCCTTTACATTCCTTGTGTCAAATCCATTTCCAAATGTGAATTCATCTGGTATACTGCAGTTTTCAAACATACTACTCATATCTGTAACTTCACTTGTGTCAAAGTCTCCAAATTTAAAATCATCTGGTAAATAACAGCCATCAAACATGTGCCTTGTACTTGTGATTCCTTTTGGCAGATTAAGAATAGTATTGCCTATTTCATCATTATAATGAAGATACTCTTTTCCATCCTTATCTTGTAATATTGTAAAATCATTTTCACTGTAATTAAACTCTCCTAGTTCACCTTTGTAATACATTGTGATTTCTGATAAGTGTGACTCCATTTCTTCTCTCATTTCCAGCATTTTTTCAAAACTAAATTTTGGCTTTGCATATACTTGTATTTGCTCCATTGTTAAACCATGCTTAAAACCTAATCTGATTTCTTCCATTTGATTACCATTAAATTTTGGATTCGCATACATCTGTATATGCTTTGTTGATAATCCTTCTTCAAACCCTTTTTTTATTTGTTCCATCTGTAAAAAATCAAAATCAATATCTGCATATACTTGCACTTGCTTCATTGATAATCCTTCTTCAATTCCCTTTCTGATTGTATTCATTTGGTAACAATTAAATTTAAAATCTGTATACATCTGTACTTGTCTCATTGTTAGTCCATGTTCAAGTCCCTTCCTGATCTCCTCCATTTGATTATCTCCAATATGATGCTTTACTGTTGGTGAACAATATCCTGCTCTATATTTTGGATCTGCATACATCTGTACTTGTAGTTAATCCGTTCTCAAATCCTTTTCTTATTTCCCACATTTGATTATTGTCATGACGTGCATCAAATTCTAATTTTGCATACATCTGTACTTGTTCCATTGTTAAACCACTCTTAAACCCAAACCTAATTTCTTGCATCTGTTTGCTCTTTAATTTAGGATTAGCATAAAGTTGTACTTGCTCAATGGTTAGTCCGTTTTGAAATCCCCATCTGAGTTGTTCCATTTGCATTTTACTAAACTCAGGTTTTGCAAACACTTGCACTTGCTCCATAGTTAAGTCATTCTCAAATCCTAATCTAATTTGATGCATATATTCACAATCAAATTTGGAATCTGCATAGAATTGAATTTGCTCCATGCTTAATCCATTCTCAAAACCTTCTTGTATTTCATCTATTTGATTTTCATTAAACTCTTTTCCTTTTGTAATTTTATCTATCATTTCTTGTAACAGCTTCTCATCCATAATAATATCCTCTCTTTCTATTTCATTGTTCCCAAGCTACATAAAATATGACTTATCTTATTCTTTCAAATAAAAAGAGATACCATCTCATTTGAAATGGTATCTCTCTAGGAGAAAATCAGTTATTTATTTTAGAATAGTTCCTTCTTTTTCTCAGTGTGTAAACCTAATCAAATCCTTCTTGCTAATAACAAATCTTTTACCATCTGTACACATACATTATCTTTGTTTATCTTGTTTCTTTTCTTTGTATTTATCCATGATAAATTTCACATCCATATCTTTCATTTGATCTACACTTTCAAAATAGTTCTTTTTTGAGGTTTTCTTTTTAAACAACTCATGTTTTATGTATTCTTCATCCTTTTTTTCAAGCTCCTTTTTATAAATATAATCATCTACTTCATCTTCTAACTTATCTATAATCGGAATAATCTTTTCAATCTGAGATGTTATTTCTTCTGTTGCTACATTTTTAGTAATGTTATAGTTGTTACCTTTTCTATCTAATTTTTCAGCCTCTTTATAATCGCTTTTCCAATTATCTATTCCTTTCTTTATCTCAAAAATATAGGGATTATATTCTTCATATATTTCCTTTAATCCCTTTCTTACCACTCTGTTTTGTGATTTTATCTTTAGGTAAATACTTTTCAGTCTATTATTGACATTTTTCAATATAAAATCTCCTGCTAAATCTTCGATTTTATAGACTTTGATCCATATAAACTTCCTTCTCCCATTCTTGTAAATAGGTATTTTAGATCCTTTCAAATTTCTCAGATATTCTCTTCCACTCATCTCGATAATTGGTGAAAATATTCCTAATATTGGAACAAAAATTAAAATAAGAACTGATACCATCTTATCCAAAAATTCTAACATGATTTTTACCTCTTTTCTGTCTGCTTTTTCTTTTTCTTCTTTTTCCTACTTACCTTTTCTTCATCATCATACTTATCACAAAGAAAACTTATATCCATCTCTTTCATTTGATCTATCTTACTAAAATAGTCTCTTTTAGGTGTAAGCTCTTGTTCTATATGCTCCATCTCTTCTATTTCTAATTCTGTCTTTTGGACATAAGCATCTATTTCTGAACTTAGCTTATCAATAATCGGACTGATTTTTTTTATCTCCAAGATTATTCTTTCTGATAATTCTGCTTGCCTTTTTTCACTGTCATATAAAATATCCCGTTTCCTCGCTTGGTTATAGTCTTTATTCCATGCTTCCAATCCTTCTTTTATCTCATAAATATAAGGCGTATATTTTTCATAAATTCTTCTAAGTTCATCCCTTAATGATTTATCTGACTGACACTCTATTTTCCAAGATATGTCATTAAATTTATTATAGATATATCCCACTATATGCCTTCTTGTATCTATATCTACATTTTTGAGTTTTACCTTTATATTTCTCTTTTTCCCGTTTTTATAAATTTTGATTTTATTAATAGCAAAAGTGTCACTGAGACTGTCATTAATCACTTCTATAAGAACTTTTAATATTTCAACACATGTAAAACATATTGCTATAATAAATGGTATAAAAAATATAACTACCCAAAGTACTTTTTCTCCATCCATAATTTTTTATTCTCCTTTATGATTTATTACCTATAAAATATCACTATTTTTCATACTTTCATTTTTACAAAAATATTACTGAAAAAGACTGCTATTACTAGCAGCCTTTTCTTATTTGTTTGTTCAAGTCAAGTCATCAAAATTTGTTTCTGCATAATTTACAAAAAACAAACCTACATCGATCCAATGATATGGCTCATCATATTCATCCACTGTATCACCATCATAATCATACATGTCTGAGACTTGAAAAAATAATGGTGTCCCATCAGTAAATTCAAG
>ERZ857969.2977-NODE-2977-length-18060-cov-2.988670_pt1 | contig 18060 bp, 10 predicted proteins | sample MGYA00519864_ERZ857969 | MGnify/ENA primary metagenome ERZ857969 (study PRJEB31778, sample SAMEA3449382) | human gut metagenome | biome: human gut; feature: human-associated habitat; material: faeces | place: United Kingdom | collected 2010/2012 ... | reverse complement strand
CTGCATTTTTGCTGTATTATCATCAACCTTGCTTTTTCTTTCTGCGTTTACTTTACATATTCCTACTGTCAGTCCTTTACGCCTGCGACTCCCACTCTCTTCTTCCACCCAAGCAGCAATTGGATCAGCAAATAGCGCAACTGAATGATTATTCTTTGTTGAGCGGTCCCTTGAACGACCAGCTATGCGAAGAGATAGAAACCCATGCCCAAGAAATAGGGAATGACTCGCTTTTGCTGGCAACCCGCCAAATCATATACACTCGCTATTGCAGATTACAGGACACGGCTCATGCGAGAATGCTACTCGACCGCATGAAACCTTACGCCATCCGCATAAAAGACAAGCACCTTCTCATGAATCACCTGCGTATGGCATTTCTTCACGCACAGACACGCCAACCCGCAGAATGCGAGCGATGGATAAACGAGGCACGAAAATATGCATATATAAATCCTCAAAACTGGTATATCACGGCGGCTAACGCTTGTCTTGAATGTGGATTATATCCCCAAGCACTCATCTATGCGGATTCAGCATTGGTGAACTTGAAATATAAAGTGATAAGCTCTCCTCACTTAGTAAAAGCTATAGCATTAAGCCGTACGGGAAAGACCGCCGAAGCGGAGGAATGGACCCAACGATGCATTACCGATATCCGCCACTTTCAGGCGAAACACCAAATACACACGATCAGCTATCTGCAATATCAACTCTTCATGGAATACGCCGTCTCTCTCCGGAAACATGGAAAAAACAAAGAGGCACTATCCGTATTGGAGGAATTAGACAAAGTCTCATTCAATAATGTCGCCACGCCTCTCTTGAGGAACAAAGACAATATCGAGGAATATAAGGTGCGTGTGGCACGTATGTTGTCCGAATGCTATTATACGACCGGAAATCAATCGGAAGCCATCCAACAGGCAAACCGGGCTGACTCCCTACAATCCCATTATGCCCAAGAGCAAATGAACATACGCAGAAAGATGATCAGCGAAAGCCTACAAAACGAACTATTATCCACCCGCTTAAAAAGTCAGAAGGTGGAGGCGGAACAGGCACGGCTCATCCAGTATATCCTAACCGGAATCATTATTTTACTCATGGCTATCCTAACCGGAGGATATCTTTGGTGGAGAAATCATCGCCGTCGCCTACGCCAGTTATTCGATTTATTGATAAGCCATCATGCAGCTTGGTTGCTAATACACGATCCACTTCCGCTAATCTCCCGGCCACAAATAAAGTTACCAGATCATTCAGAGGCAAACACCGAGGTCACAACAAAAGCTGATAATCTCCTATATCAACGAATCCTATCAGTTATGAAAGAGCAAAAGCCTTTCTTAAATCCTAATCTCGACCTTGTGACCCTCTCCCGTCTAGTGGGTACTAACCGAACACAACTATCCACCACCCTCAATAAGCAGACGGGAATGAACTTTAGTCGTTGGCTGGCTGAATACAGGGTACACCACCTCCTTTCGCTCGTCGCCCTACGTCCCGACAGCGACATCACCGCACTAGCCTCCGAATCAGGCTTCACCTCCCGAACCTCCTTCTTCCGGCAGTTCCGGCAAGTCACCGGACTTACGCCCAACCAATACAGAAACGTACGAAAAGAGACCGGCAAATAATCTGTTAAAGTACCGGCCTTACCTTTGACGCAAGGTCTTTACGGCCCTTGGTGTACCAGATCGTTCGGATCAAGTTTCAATACGTTCGCATCTTTTCCCTTCCTTTGGTATACCAAATGGGACTGTCTATATTTGACCTCGCAAGTCCCTCTTATGCGGGTTACTTAAGACAGTACCAATATGGAAGAAAAGCAAAAGCCATCCCTAATCGAACGCAGGCTATATGCCCGTATCTTACAAATCATGGAGGATAAGAAGCCTTATCTCGATCCACAGTTCAATTTGTGCCAGTTGGCCAACCTCGCTTGCACGAACCGTACCCGGCTATCCTCCACCTTGAACAATCAGACGGGTATGAACTTCAGTCGCTGGCTAGCCAACTATCGGGTAAAGCATCTTATACAGGAGTTCTCCAAATGTCTCACACAGGAACCTAAGGAGCTATACAAGAAAGCAGGTTTTACCTCCCGTACCTCTTTTTATCGCCAGTTTAAGGAGGTGACGGGTAATACCCCCATTGAGTACTTCGCCAACCTATATTACGACAACGTAAATCATTCAACTAAATAAGTAGCGATATGAGACATCTTACACTTCTACTCTTATCCGTTTTTACTGTCTATCAAGCCAAGGCGGATATATTGATCCCCTTAGACAAATATCCTACGGGGGAAAAACGTTTCAACTTACAGATCAACGGAAGTCACGATACCAGTACCCCTTGGCTCTCCACCACGTCATTTGGCGTGGATGAAGATGGGCAGATGGGAAACCCGGAGAATTGGACATCCGAACAAATCGACGAGGACAATCACTCGGTAAGTCACCGACTCATCATGAACAGTATTTCCCTGCGCCTCTCCTATCGTGTATGGGACAATCTCAGCCTGTGGGCAGGCATCGGTACCACCAACTTCACCCACGAGGAGACTTTCCGAGATGATGACGACCTAAGCAGTACCATCTTCAGCAAGAACATGGTACCCATCTACAGCGGAGGGCTAGGTTACGGCTATGCCTTCACCGACCGCTTTTTCATGTCTACCCAACCCGGCGTGCGCTATGCCAACAGCGATAACATGACCACCGAGGTGTATTACCAAGGCAAGACCATCCCCTTGCGAGACCTCAGCCTCAACCGCCGTTACCTAGAGTGGGCCGTGCCCGTGGTGGCCGGATACGCACTGGGGAATTTCGTGCCCTATGCCGGGATCCTCTACAAGGACTACACGATGAAAGACCGGTACGAGTTCACCAAGACATATGCCGGCGAGGACTATACCGTTCGTATCGACGAGACCTTCCACGCCCGTCACAAGCTGTACGCTTTGGCCGGGGTGAACTATTTCCTCGCTGACAACATCTCGCTCGGAGTAAACGGAAGCTTCGGCAAGAGGCAGTCCGTACAGTTACAATTCAATATCAGTTTCTAAACCTCTTAAACAGATATATACATGAGAACGACACTCAAAGCACAAGCGATACGGCTGATCGCCATATTTTTGCTTATCACCGCCTCTACCACCACCGTCAAGGCACAGATCAGCCAACATCCCGAACTGTATAAGGTGAAAGAATTCCACAATTACGAATCAGACGGAGGTGCCTATTACTGCTTCACCGACGCACAATACTACCAAGGGAAGCTCTACGGGGTCTACATAAATAATAACGGACCTTCAGCCGTATGCCTCACGGCTTTCGAGGTGAACGGCGAGACCCAGACAATGAAGCAATCTACCATTGGTGAAACCAATAAAAAAGAGATCCGTCTCAATGAGTTCGGCGTATACCAAGATGCCGAGATCATCGTATACCGCAATCGCTTCTACGTGCTCTGGAAGAATAATACCAATGGCCAGATATGGATCGGCGAGGTGGATATGAAAAAGGGAGAATACAAGAAAACTCGTATGCTCGATGACGGGAAAACTTACGCCAACTTCGCCGCCACCATCTACCGTGACAAGATCTGCGTCATCCTACACCGCCGCACCAACAAGAAACTGCAAGTCTACCAATACGGCGACCCCGAGCTGAACAGCGGCTGGGACTGGTGCGGCACCGTGCGCAACGCCGGACACGATAATATCGAGCTAAAAGGCTCAACAGGCATATCAATGGAATACGATCCCGACGACCACTGGGACGCCACCTCGTGGTACGGCTACGACGACACCGAGAAAAAGAACGTGGAGAAACTCATCATAGGCCGACTCAAGAGCGGTACCTTCGAGGCATTCAGCTACAGCGGCGAGTATGGCAAGGATAACATATGGCCCTCCAACTGGGAAGAATACGCGCATCACGACATAGGACGCTCGAAGACCTTCTCGCTCAAGCTCATCCAAGCCGATATAGAAGGCTACGCAGCCGACAATACCAGCGGCTACAAAGCTTCCTCAAATCCCCTGATCTTCAGCTACTGTACCTATGATGGCAAGGGAACGGGCGAACACTTCCTAAAGAAATTCTACCCCGGCAGCAACAGCTTCGCCACCGACGCACCTATCTACACCGACCTGCCCTACGGCTACACGGTCGTAGCCACCGCGGCAGATCCTACCACCGAGACAGCTCCCGGCGGAGGGCTCTACTACAAGCAATATATCTACCTGCTGCGAGGTAACCAGACTCCATACCATTGGTACAAGCACGCCTACATCGCCTCCATCCGCTCCAACGAGATCGTAGAGAGACGCAGTTCCTTCAACGACGAGAAGGCCCTGTTCGGCAACAGCGAGCTACGCAATCTCGTGCGCCTCGTCGGCATCATCGAAGGACCACCTCCAACGGTAGTGGATAATAACGAGTGGTTCGGCGACCTCGGCGTAGCCTCAAGCCTTGCCTTCACCATGGGATCGGGCACCAGCAACTCCGTGAGCCGACTCTATAAAAGCGACCTCAAATGCTCCTTCGGACCGCATACGGATAAACTCACGGCAGCATTCGGCGGCGGATACTCCTTCCAGAAACAACACGAGGAAGTAACAAGCCAGTCCGAGTCCATCACCGTTACCTTCGAAGCAAACGACACAGCAGACTACCGGGCCATCGCCCTCTACTCTGTACCCATTCTGACCCGTTGCGACCTAGAATACCTCTCCCCCACCCGGAGACAGAGTGTACGAATGCCCATATTCAGCTATACTTACATGACACGGCAGAGTATCAAACAAGTAGAAGTGCCTCTCGACCTAGAGCCTTTCCGCATAGACAATCCAAGCAAACTTGGAGACTGGGAGGCCCGTGAGATCCTCACCATGCCCGCCAGCGAGCCAAATGTCAGCAAGTCCGTCAACTTCAGCCTCAACTCCGAACGGATCGACATGACGCTGGAAACCAGCGGCACAATCTCCGACAGTCAGACCAAAGGTGCCATCAGCCTTATGGATTTGAAATTCCCCTTCTTCCAACTGGAGAACCAAAGTTCTTGGGAATGGACAGACCAGACCACGGCGACAACCTCGCAGGGTATCAGCGCATCCTATTCGAAGATACGACGCACGGACAAGCACGTCAGGCCGGAAGAGACAGCCGAGTCCTTCTCATCCACCCTCTATCTGCTCACTGCCGAGAAGTCGAACACGCTCCGTGACCAGTACTACCCCAAGCTACTCGAACGGAAGATTAGCTTCGGCACCGACACCTTTCCCTTCATGGTAAACAACGACAAACCCTTCGTATTGGCGTGGGACATCAACAACATCACCTATGTACGAGGTGACGTGAGCATCACCGGAAATGAGGTGGTAACGACCGACGAGCCCCTATCTATCCGCTTCCTCGACGGCATGCTTACGGTAGACTGCCTGCCGGGAGCCACCGTCAACGTCTACAGCATGAACGGCACGTTGGCTGGTCACCAGCAAGCGGTATCCGGAAAAGCAATCTTCAGCCTGCCCGGACACCTGTACACCGTGGAGGTCGTGACCGAACGTTACCGGAAAGTACAGAAAGTAGTGAGATAATACAGTTAGAAGCCATGAAGACAAACCTCCTCCAGAGAAAACGCCTCCTAACGGAAGAATCGAATCGCTGTTATATGTGCAATGACCCTGTCTGCACGAAGGCATGCAAGCCCGGACTAGATCCGGGCCGCTTGCTGCGGGCCTACAAGATGGACAACCTAGCGGGAGCTATCATCCGGGCCTACCAAATGGAAGCCTGCCGGGATTGTGACGGGCATCCTTGCGAGAAGGCCTGCCTCCGCGGACGAACCGGCCGGGCGATATCCATCACCCAAATCGTACGGCAATTGCAAGATATGCCAAACCCGGCGGATAGTCATCCCCTCACTTCGTCCCCGGACTTGGCGATCGACTTTTGTGGTGTCCGCTGCGCCAATCCCTTTATACTAGCCTCCTCGCCCGTAGCCCATAATTACGAGATGTGCGTCCGGGCCCTCGAAGCCGGTTGGGCCGGTATCTGCTTCAAGACGATATCATTCTATCCGAGCCATGAGGTATCCCCCCGCTTCGACCAAATGGAGGTGGATGGTGTGCCTTTCATCGGATTCAAGAACATGGAACAATTGTCGGAAGCCTCTGTCGAAGAGAATTTCGATACTCTCTATCGCCTCAAGCAACGCTATCCTGACAAATTAATCATCTCCTCCATTATGGGACGGACAGACGATGAGTGGACACGGCTTGCCCAATATTCCACGCAGGCTGGGGCCGATATCATTGAGTGCAACTTCTCTTGCCCACAAATGACGCAAGAAGGGATGGGCAGCGACGTAGGACAAAGCCCGGAACTGGTACGCCGGTTCACCGCCGCCACACGCCGGGGTACCCATCTGCCGATACTAGCGAAGATGACACCGAATATCGGGCAGATGACACCCGTGGCGCTCGCCGCCCACGAAGGAGGAGCCAGCGGGATAGGCGGTATAGAGACTTGGCGGGATGCCCTCGATTTCCTGCTACTAGGCTGCACGAACCTACAGATATGTACCGCCGTGATGCAATACGGCTTCCGGATCATCGACGATCTATGCGAAGGGTTACGACTGTTCATGCAAGAGAACGGATATAAAACCCTATCCGACCTCATAGGTATCGCTTTACCGAACATCGTACCCCCCGAGAAACTGGAACGTACGCAGATACACCGCCCGACAGTAGATAACAGCCTATGCCTCGGCTGCGGACGCTGTTTCGTTTCCTGTAACGACGGTGGACATCAAGCTATCCGTTTCACCTCTATGCGCAAACCGGTGATAGACGAGCAAAAATGTGTCGGCTGCCATCTTTGCGCATTAGTATGCCCAACCTTCGCCATACATTGACAGGATGAGGATCGAGACGGGACACCTTATTCTACTATCCATACTTCTTCTGTGCCCGCTAGTCCATTCAGACCTGCGGGCACAAGAGAAGACACCCGTCACACGAGCCGACTCCATCATGCGGCAGGTAATCCATCAAGCCCCCATCTACGAGCACGTCCTCGAGAGCTATGAAGCGGAGACCTACGTGAAAGGCCGTACGCACGTTCCCCGGAAGAACAAGCTGCTACAATACGCCTATCTGGTCTTCCCGATAGAGCGTCATCCCCGCGATGCCTTCTTCGAGATGAGTGGCCTCACCCGCTACGACGCTCCCAACCATTATCGCAACAAGATTGTAGCCATCAACAGCAGCCATCTCGCCGCCGGAAGGCATTACAAGGAGATAGCCTCGTTCGTCAACTTGAACGTCTACTCCCCCACGATCTACAATAAGGGAATGATCATGCCACTCTCGCCCGATGCTTTCAAATATTACACGTTTCGGCAGGAAGGCACGGACACGATCTCCGGCATCCCTGTGTATAACATCCGTTTCACCCCTCGCCAATGGAGCCAGAAACTACTATCCGGAAACCTGTACGTAACCGACGAACTCTGGACCATCGACCGTATCGAGATACAAGGGCACTCCTCTTTCTCCGAGTTCAACCTAAGCATACGTTTCAACCGTGACGAGAAGCATTTCATCCTCCCGGAAGAGGCTGACCTGCAAGTCTGCTACCATGCCCTAGGCAACCGGATAGAGAGCGACATCCACGCCGCTTTCCGCTATAAATCGATCTCTTGGGTAGAGGAAGACCATGAGAGCAGGAAATTATACTCGCTCGATCAAACCCAATACTATACGATCACCTCCGACACACTCTCCTTTACCCAAGACAGCGCTTATTGGAACAGCCGGAGGGACAAGCCGCTCACTACCGACGAGAAAGCCTTGTACACCACCGGAACGAACGTGGTGAGGACGGAAGCGGACAGCAGCGTTCTCACCCGCTACCTCCAACTCGGCGAGCGGCTCACCAGCACGGTCAACAGGGATTACAAGAGTACTCGTGTGAAGTATTCCGGCCTTCTCAACCCGTTCCAGCTATCTTTCGGAAGCAACGGGATCACCTATAAGCAAGAAGCACGTATCAGTAAGACATTCGAGCATGACCGTCAGCTACGCTTCCACCCCGAGATCGGTTTCCTATTCAAGGAGAAAGAGCTACGCCTACGGCTAACAACCGACTGGGAGTATCACCCCGAGCGTCAAGGCATCCTCAACCTCACGATAGCCAATGACAACCAAAGCTATTCCTCCGAAGTGATCCACCAGATCAACGAGATCCTAAAAGATACCCCAATCCGTTTCGAAGATCTCAACTTGAAGTATTTCCAGCACTACTATGCCAAGCTGATGAACCAGATAGAACTGATGAACGGCTTCCGGCTCTCGGCCGGACTCGCATACCACTATCGTACGCCCGTGAAAAAGAATAAGGATACCGGATTGGATCTAAAGGATCATAATGAGTTCACCCCGGTTATCGGCCTTACCTACACGCCCCGGCAATATTACTGGATGGACGGTTACCGGAAAGAGTACCTACATTCCCATTACCCGACCTTCCGGATCGAGCTGGCACGAAGCATACCGGACCTGCTCGGCTGTACGGGAAATTATTGGCGGATGGAGGCCGGCATGAACCAGACCGTACGGCTGGGCTTATCCGAACGACTGAGTTACAATCTAAGCGGTGGACTCTTTTTTAACCAGCATAACATGTACTTCGCCGATTTCAGCTATTTCGCCAAACGTTATTTCCCCGAGCCTTGGGGCGATCGGTTTGGCGGGATCTTTCATAATCTGGGTGGGGATTGGTGCAATGCCTCCGACAAATATATTCAAGGGCACCTCATGTACGAGAGCCCATTCATTCTATTGCGATTCCTCAAGCCCAATCCCAAGGCGCATAAATACCTCGTGTCCGAACGTTTCTACCTCAGCCAGCTATGGACTCCCGTATTGCCGAATTACAGCGAGCTCGGGTATGGTATCGGTAGCGACCTTTTTCATATAGCGCTTTTCCTAGGCTTCGAGGAGTTCAAGTATCAAAGCGTCGGGTTGAAGTTCGCACTTGAGTTATTCAGATAATTATAAACAAGTATAGATATGAACAAGAGAAACACTATTAAACAACTTCTTCACCGCGGATGCCTACTTATGGGTATCAGCGCAATAACAAGTTCGGCCTTCGCATGGGATTTTGCCGAGCATCGTAAGATCGGCGACCATGCCATGAGCCTTCTCCCGCGTTATCTGGTGGAAAACGGGATCTTCCCCAACGAGGCCGTCGCCGATAGCGCCTTGCTGCAGATCCTCAACATGTCGCATATGCCCGGCTCGAACGCCTACGCCATGAATGAGCTGACACAGTTGCCGAATATCGTGACCTACGGTACGCTTTGCGGATTGGCCGGCGACCATGTGGAAAATCCCATGCTCTTGGAGACAGGCCTGCAGACCCATTTCTCCAAGACGAACCGTACGCTGGCTTTGGAGACACAAGCCATGAACGAGTTCCTCACCGGAGCCAACAGCAAGGAGCTGCTCGACATCAATCTGGCTTACGGTATCCTGGCGATCAAGGATCTCTCCCACTTCTACGCCTATGGCAAGGGATTGAACGAGCATCTGAAGATGATCGACCCCGAGCTGATCCGCCGCCTTCAACGCCCCTCGGAAGTAAACAAGGTCTTCAATAAATTGAATCAGTTGCCCTCCATGAGCAAGTATTTCTGCATCCACATCTTCGCCATCTATCTAGCACAAGAGGCAGGCAAAGAGATGTGTAAAGGAGATACGCAAATGGCGAGCAACCTTATGTTCTACGCCACGATGTACGAGGCTTTTGCCGAGCATTTCCTACAAGACTCCTTCGCCTCCGGACACCAAATGGTACGTAGGGGCTTCTCCGCCTCCGCCGTATCCAACAATAAGAGCCTGCACGATTTCTACAATACCATCCCCGTACAGACTGCCAACCTAAAGGGTGAGACTTGGAGCGCTTACGGCGATAAACGTTTGAACCAAAACAGGATGGAGTACAACGAGGCCGATGATTACCGGCATATCCGAGTAACGGAGAAACATCCTTATTCCTTGGAGAAAGGCGATAGCTACGAGCGGGAGACGAAGGTATTCTACCAAGTCGTGACCGCCACCTGCGAGTCTATCGTAGAAGTCTGGAAAGCTTACCAGAATGCTTTGGAAGGATCAGGCGAGAATATCTTGAACGAGATCCCTTCCGAACGAGACGACCTGCCCCAGTTCGTCTACGATCGTTTCCCGGTAATCAAGGATTTCCCGATCCCCTTCGGGACGGATCTGGATGACGTCCCCTTGGAAGCTTCCGTCGCCGACCGCAAGGATGAGCTACAGCTGATCGTACAAGAGCCTTTTACCCGCAACTTTATCCGGTCGAGGGTAGCCAACTCCTTCATGTTCCTGATCGGTACGCCGATCCATAGCAACCGGGACGGTGTCATGACGTATGGCGGTCGCTTGAACGTCAGCATGATCAATTGGCATAAGTTCGGGAAAGGGAAAGGCATGATCATGGAACCGGGCGACATCGCTCATTGGGTATCCCCTACGATCTCCGGTTATTATATGCACGCCCCTTCCTCCTCCTACACGATCAAGAACTGGAACGTGAAGGCGGGCGCCAATTATAACATGGATATATTCGTTTCCCCGAAACGTTTCCTCGGCCTGTATAGTTATTTCGAGATGGGTATAGACCGCCGTAATGACGAGACCCGTTTCTTGGTAGCCCCCTCGGTCGGTATCCAGCTAGGTTCCCTGATCGGTGTCCATAATTTCAATATGCCGGGATGGTTACGCATCCCGTTGGGAATTATCCTCCCCTTGAAATTCGCCGTCACTTGCAATAAGGTGGCCGGCCGTCCGGTAGAATGGATCAGCAATATGGAGGTGGATATATTGTTCTAGGAAACACCTTGATTCATGCCTATATAGGTAAGAGGCCACACGGATATCGGCGTAACCCCTTACCTATATAGGCACAGGGCCACGCCGATACTCGCGTAGGGTCATACGTATATACGCGTGATCTCATCGATTTCACCGAACCCGATCAAGGCGTTAAACAGACGGATCCGGGTATACTTAGGCAGATCCTCTACCGGGATATCCTCGGCCTGTACCAAGCCTTTATCCAATAAGTAAGCACGCATCGTACCACATAACAAAGGGCGTGCGGGAGTGATCCAAGAGGCACCATTCCAAAGGGCGACATTGCAAATGGAAGTATCGGTCAGCAAACCGTCACGGATTATCAAGATATCGTCATGTCCCGCTCGTTGGGCGAATAAATCATTTAGGCATTGACGATCCGTACTCTTATAGGAATAATCGATCTCATCGCATGTAACCAATCGCAAGGAATGAACCGGACGCATACGGTAAGGAACGTATTCTACCTTTAAGACCTCGCGGGTATATTCCACCCGGCATTTGGTACGTTCTTGATGAGGCCCCGGATGAATATAACCCGCGAGATCAATTTCTTCTCTCGCTCCGAATAGCTCCCTGCGGGTACGGTTCATCCGGGCATTATGGTACGGAAGGTTATGTATCCGTCCCTTCTCGATACGGATCGTCTCCACAAACGGACTCCCAGATAAGGTCTCAATAGATGGGCACATATACTTTTTGTTTCATCTCGTTATACTCCGATCTCACCTCACTTTTAGAGGTGATTCCCCCACCGCTCTTGAAAATAAACGAACGGGGAGAGACTTGTTCCATAAAACGGATCATCACGGCGCTGTCTAAATCTTGGCCGTCAAAATACCCCATCACCCCCGTATAGAAGCCCCGCTCATAGGTTTCCGCCTCGGCGATGATCTCCAAGGTCTTTTTCTTGGGAGCGCCCGTGATGGAGCCGGCAGGCAAGAGGCTGAACAAAATCTCCCCGACATGGCCGTTCCATCCCTCCGGCAACCGGCCTCTTATCTCAGAGCTGACCTGCAACAAACTTCCGTTATGCGTACGCAATTCATCGATATAACGATACCGGGGAACACAAACCTCGGAGGCTACGATACTCAAGTCATTCCGGATCAAATCCACGATCGTGGCATGCTCCGCCGCTTCCTTGGGATCATCGAGGATACGTCTCCGGGCATCGGGCAGCGTAGCGTCGATCGTACCTTTCATGGGATACGAATAGATGAGACCATCCCGCGTCCGCACGAATATCTCCGGCGAGAATACCACGAAACGATCCCGCATCCAAAGCTTATACATCGCCTTGGAATGGTAAAAGATATCTTTCAAGGAGAGGTTCGTATATACCGGAGTAGCGCATGTCAAGTTTACCAAATAAGAATTACCCGCATGGATATGCCGGAAAACGGTCTCGAATGAATGGGCATACTCCTCGAAAGAAACATACGAGGGTTGCCATTCAACAGGTTCTCCGGATATAAGATGAGAGGAATCCCGCAAGTTACATTCATGATTTGTATTCGTAAAGCCGTTCAAATCGTACAATAACTCGGAGGGAGCGATCTCTTCCGGCCTCTCCACGTAGATCCGCTCTCGTTTATAATCAATGATAAAAAGGAAAGGCCGTCCCGCTTTCCCCATTTCGTTCATGCGGAAGACGGCCTCTTCTTGCGTGTATTCGGTCATTATACTAAAAATCGTTCTGTCAAACCACCAAACGCATCGATACGGCGATCCCGGAAGAAAGGCCACCAACGACGCACGTTCTCACCGCGAGTCTTGTCGATCTCTATCACACGTACCTCCTCCTCGTCATTCGGGAATACGGTTAATAGCTCACCTTGGGGACCGGCAGCGAAACTGTTTCCCCAAAACCGGATACCGCCCGTTTGTCCCGAAGGGTCCGGCTCATGCCCGGTACGATTTACGGAAATGACCGGGAGTCCGTTCGCCACGGCATGTCCCCGCTGTATGGTCACCCACGCACCCAGCTGACGGTCCTTCTCTTCCTGCGTATCGCTACTTTCCCAGCCGATAGCGGTCGGATAGATCAACATCTCGGCGCCACGCATAGCCATCAAACGGGCTGCTTCCGGATACCATTGATCCCAGCAAACCAACACACCAAGACGCCCCACAGAGGTATCGATAGGCTCAAAGCCTAAATCACCGGGGGTAAAATAGAACTTCTCGTAATAAGCGGGGTCATCCGGGATATGCATCTTGCGGTATTTTCCGGCGATCGTACCGTCTTTTTCCAAGACGACGGCCGTGTTATGGTACAGGCCCGGGGCACGCTTCTCGAAAAGGGAAAGCACCAAGACGATACCCAATTCTTTCGCCAAGGCACCGAAGGTTTCCGTCGATGGGCCGGGGATCGTCTCCGCCAAGTCAAACATGCTCGTATCTTCCGTCTGGCAGAAATACAGGCCGTTATGCAGTTCTTGCAAGACGACCAATTCCGCTCCCTCCCGGGCAGCTTTACGGATATTTACCTTTAGCTTCTCTATATTCGCCGCTCTATCAGCGGTATTCTTTTGTTGTATTAATCCTACTTTCATATTTAATTGGTTGTAGTTGTTATTCGATAAAGCTTTCCGGATATTGCATCGTCACGCAATGCAGGGAACCGTGTTGCTTGATAAGCGGAAGGCAATTGATACCCACGATCTCACGGTCCGGGAACGCCTCCCGCAAAGCCGCTTTAGCGATCTCATCCTTCGGTGAGTCATAGAACGGAACCAATACGGCCCCATTCATGATCAAGAAATTAGCGTAGGTAGCGGGCAAGCGCTCCCCTTCCCATTCCACCTTATCGGCCATCGGAAGTGGAATCAGACGATAAGGCTCACCATTCGCCCTAGTAAACTCCTTGATCTCCTCCTCCATCGCCTTCAGTTCCTCATAATGCTCGTCTTCCTCATCCTCGCAGCGGACATAAGCGATCGTATCCTCGCTACAAAAACGGGCGAGCGTATCCACGTGGCTATCCGTATCGTCCCCGGCTAAATAACCGCTGGTAATCCAAAGGATACGATCCAAGCCAAATACGTCTTTCAAATAACGTTCTAATTCCTCTTGTCGCAAATACTCATTACGGTTTACGGATGCCAGACACTCAACGGTAGTCATCAACGTACCTTTCCCATCCGATTCGATACTACCGCCTTCCAGCACGAAAGGTTGCATATTAGCGGGCACCACCTCGTCGGAGAAGGTCTTCATATGACAAAGATTACGGGTAATCAAATTATCATGATTGGCGACGAACTTCATTCCCCAGCCATTGAACACGAAATCATAAAGCATGGGCGTTCCCTCATCGAAGACGGAAATTCCCCCGTGATCCCGTGCCCACGTATCGTTCGTATCCATCTCACGAAAAATGACACGGTCGTAATCAACCTCACCCAATTGTTCACGTACGGCGGTCTCGTCCGGACAGACAATCAATAACTTCTCTCGCTTGATCACTTCCTTGGCGATAGCCACGAAGCAAGGAATCACCTCGTCCAATATCGGGGCCCAATCCGTATTCTCATGCGGCCACGTAAGCTGCACGGCACTTTGCGGATACCATTCCGCAGGTAATATCACGTTATGTTCCATATTTGAATTGTTTAAATTGTTTCACAAGCACGATCGCTGTCACGATCGCCGCCACCGTGTCGGCGATAGGCATACTGATCCAGACACCGAGAGTTCCGAATAACGGGGGGAGGAGGATTAAACAGGGTATCAAGAAGAGCATCTGCCGGGTCAAGGAGAGAAAGATCGCTTTCTTAGACATGCCGATGGAAAGGAAGAAGTTAGTCGCCACCATCTGGAAGCCCACGATCGGGAATACGGCGAAGACGATGTGCAGGCCATAAGAGGCGGCACTGATCAACTCTCCGTCACTCGTAAACATACGGACGATCCACGACGGCACCAACTGGCAAAGCAAGAACCCCAGCGTAGCCACTCCTACCGCCCAGCGCATCGTCAGGCGAGTCACGTCCGTCACCCGGGAATAGAGTCGGGCACCATAATTATAACCGGCTATCGGTTGCATACCCTGATTAAATCCCATGATAATCATCACGAAAAGAAAAGCGATACGGTTCACGATACCATAAGCGCCAATCGCCATATCTCCCCCATGCTCTTTCAATCCCCGGTTGATAAGGATCACGATCAAGCAGGAACAAAGGTTCATCAAGAACGGAGATAAACCGATCGACAAGATACCTTTCACGATCTCCGAGCGCAGCCTATAAATACCTTTCTTAAAATGAAGGAGTTGCTTCGGTCTCGAGAAATGGATCAACTGTCCGGTAAGCGAGATTACCTGCGAGATCACCGTCGCCCAAGCCGACCCCTTTATACCCCATCCAAACCCAAAGATAAACAACGGATTCAAGGCGCAATTGATAACGACCGACGCCAACGTAGCATACATCGCCATCTTCGGGAAGCCCGAGGAGCGCAAGACCGCATTTAATCCCAGATACATATGCGTTACCACATTGCCATACAGAATAATCCGCATATAATCACGGGCATATGAGATCGTGTTCTCACTAGCACCGAAAAAGTACAGCACGGGATCAAGCAAGAACAAGAAAGCGATCGTGAAAGCGACGCCCAAAACCACATTCAAGATCAACACATTCCCCAACACCTTATTCGCCCCCTCATAATCTTTCTGCCCCAACTTCACGGCAACCAACGTAGAGGCGCCGACTCCCACCAACGAACCGAAGGCGGCCGCCAAGTTCATCAACGGAAAGGTCAAGGCTAGGCCGGAAATCGCTAACGCCCCCACTCCATGGCCAATAAAAATGCTATCGGCCATATTATATAAAGAAGAAGCTGTCATAGCGATAATCGCAGGAATCGCATATTGCGTAAGTAATTTACCGATAGGCTCGGTCCCTAATACCAATGGAGAATTTTGTTTTGTCATGCCGCAAAGATACGGATATTTCGATTTATTTTCCTACTTTTGTAAGGTATAACCTTATGAATCTAATCAAATGGAAACAGAGAAACAGTTGATATCCCATTTATACCAAAACAAAGAAAATGGAAAATGGATAATACAAACCAACGATGAACATCAAAGGGGTGTTGCAGAAATGGCAACCTCCTTTTCTGGACTGTTCGGACTTCCATCTTGGGGGCATACGCTTGGAATGCTTCACGACAAAGGAAAAGAGCGTGATGCATTTCAGCAATATATCCGTACGACAAGCGGTCTGCCTGTGACTGACGAAAAATCGTATGGAGAGCATCATCATGCGTTTGTAGGTGGAATATTGGTAACGAACCTTATGGGGAAGAGTGTATTCAATCTTCTTGCCAACCAGATAATCTCTCATCATACAGGCCTACATGATTATGTAGATGCGGAGAGCGTCATAGAGAAAAGGCAACTTCCCGAAGAGATAAACAAAGGGGACATAGCTCTGAATATACCCCAGTTGAGAAAAGAACTTCTTGAATCTCCTTTTTCTAAACTTAAGGTGGACATGAAGCATTTTCATCACCTTTCCCGCATGCTTTTTTCCTGTCTTGTGGATGCCGACAGACTCAATACAGAGCAATTTATGGATGTAGAATCGTGGGAAAAACGGGGATGCTCGTCTACACTCACTGACTTATTGCCAAAATTGGAGGCGCATTTACGTGAACTGCAATTGTATGCACCCGATACAGAAGTGAACCACATTCGCAAGAAAGTACAGGAACGATGCCGTAAAGCTTCTTCTGAAGAGAAAGGATTCTATAGCCTTACGGTACCAACGGGAGGCGGCAAGACTCTTTCATCGTTGTTGTGGGCCATGAAGCATGCTGTAAATCACGGTATGAATCGTATTATCATTGCCATCCCATACACTAGTATTATTGTGCAGACGGCAGGCCTCTTGAAAGAAATCTTCGGCGAAGAGCACGTACTGGAGCATCATAGTAACTTTAATCCTGATGAGATAAAGAATGAAGAGGTACGTGAGAAGGCAAAGCTGGCCACGGAAAACTGGGATTATCCGATTATCGTTACGACCAATGTTCAGCTGTTTGAGTCAATGTTTAGCAACAAACCGTCCGATTGCCGTAAATTGCACAATATCGTGAATTCAGTTCTTATTTTGGATGAAGCGCAGACATTGCCGACTGATTTCTTACAACCGATAGTGGATGCACTTAAAGCATATCAGAAAATATTCGGAGTGTCGGTACTGTTTACCACTGCCAGTCAGCCGGTACTTAGCGGACTGATAGAAGGAACTAATCCTAAGGCCAATTTTGAGGGAATAGACCGTATTATTGAAATCATACCGAATGAGTTTGCTTTGCATGACAAGCTTCGTCGTGTGAAGTTAGTAATAGACAACACAGGAAAGACATACGATGAGATTGCCGCCGAAGTTGCTATATATAATAAGGTATTATGTATCGTAAATACCCGAAAGGATGCCAAGGAACTGTATGACCGTTTACCTAATGAAGGAATAAAGCTCCATCTATCGAGAATGATGTGTCCCGCCCATATCAGTGAAACCATACGGAAGGTCAAGGCATTGCTGAAAGATAAATCACATCCGATTGTCAGAGTGATAGCTACCCAGCTTGTAGAGGCAGGGGTGGATATAGATTTCCCTGTTGTATTTCGACAGGAATCAGGTCTTGACTCTATTTTACAGGCAGCGGGGCGTTGTAACCGTGAAGGAAGAAATACTGTTGGTACCACATTTGTGTTCAGTCTCGCCGCAGAGAAACGTATTCCATTTGGGGCAATGAAGGCTGCAAACAATGCACGATTGAATTTGCCTGCAAATAGTGATTGGTTTGACCCTTCTACGATGACAGAGTATTTTTATCAGTTGTATTGCAGGAAAAACACGTTTGACGATAAGGATATGAAACATTATCTTTATAACCCTAATGAGTTATGTTTTGAAACGGCATCAAAGAAGTTCAGATTGATTGATGATGATTGTATGAATATCATTGTAAATTGGGGGAACAGCATGGAGCTTGTGGAAAAACTGAAAGAAGGGCAGAATATCGCCCTGATCACCGACGCAGGGACGCCGGGAATTTCCGATCCGGGAGAGGAAATC
>ERZ857969.2970-NODE-2970-length-18114-cov-4.895122_pt1 | contig 18114 bp, 17 predicted proteins | sample MGYA00519864_ERZ857969 | MGnify/ENA primary metagenome ERZ857969 (study PRJEB31778, sample SAMEA3449382) | human gut metagenome | biome: human gut; feature: human-associated habitat; material: faeces | place: United Kingdom | collected 2010/2012 ... | reverse complement strand
TGGAGCGTCTGGCCTGCGTGTGCCAGAACGTGGACAGCCTGTTCGACGTGGACACCGTGATGAACATCACCCACAAGGTGTCCCAGCTCACCGGCGCTCACTACGGCGAGACGGAAAAGCGGGATGTGTCCCTGCGGGTCATCACCGATCACATCCGCTCTGCCACGTTTATGATCTGCGACGGCATCCTCCCCTCCAACGAGGGCAGGGGCTATGTGCTGCGGCGGCTGCTGCGCCGGGCCGCCCGCCATGGGAAGCTCCTGGGCGTCAATGAGCCGTTCCTGTATCAGGTGGTGGACACCGTGATCCATGAAAACCAGGGACAGTATCCTGATCTGCGGGAAAAGCAGACGTATATCACCAAGGTCATCCGCACCGAGGAGGAAAATTTCGGCCGCACCATCGACGGCGGCATGAAGATCTTCTCCGACCTGCTGGCGGAGCACCAGGCCAAGGGCGAGAAGGTGTTTTCCGGTGCGGACGCCTTCCGGCTGTATGACACCTTTGGCTTCCCCATCGACCTGACGGCAGAGATGGTGGCCGAGCAGGGCATGACCGTGGACGAGGAGAGCTTCCGGCAGCTGATGCAGGAGCAGAAGCAGCGGGCCCGGGAGGCCCGGAAGGCCCTGGGCGACCTGGGCTGGGCCGGCGTGGAGTTCGGCAAGGACATCCCGGCCACGGAGTTCGTGGGCTATGACCACGATGAGCTCGACGCCACGGTGGTGGCTCTGGTGGCCGAGGACGAGCTGCGGGGCGAGATCCCCGCCGGGTCCGACGCCGTGGTGGTGCTGGACAAGTCTCCCTTCTATGCGGAGATGGGCGGCCAGGTGGCCGACCACGGCACCATCAGCGCCCCGGGCATGCTGTTCACCGTGACGGACGTGCAGAAGAACAAGGGCGGCAAATTCATGCACTACGGGCAGCTGACAGAGGGCGCGCTCCATGTGGGCGACACCGTACACGCCGCCATCGACACCCAGCGCCGCAAGGCCATCCGCCGGGCACACAGCACCACTCATCTGCTGGATGCGGCCCTGAAAAAGGTGCTGGGCGACCACGTGCACCAGGCGGGCTCCCTGGTGGAGCCGGACCGGCTGCGCTTCGACTTCACCCACTTTGAGGCCATCACCCCGGACCAGCTGCATCAGGTGGAGGAGCTGGTCAACGACGCCATCCTGGAGGGCTATCCCGTGGTGACGGAGGTGCTGCCCATTGAGGAGGCCAAGAAAAAGGGCGCCGTGGCTATGTTCGGCGAAAAATACGGCGACACCGTCCGGGTGGTGGAGATGGGCGATGTGTCCATCGAGTTCTGCGGCGGCACCCATGTGGACAACACCGCCAAGGCCGGTCCCTTCCGGGTGAAATCCGAAACCAGCGTGGCCTCCGGCGTGCGCCGGATCGAGGCCACCTGCGGCAAGCTGAGCCTGCAGGGCATGGAGCGCAGCCAGGGCGTGCTGCACAAGGCGGCGCAGTTCCTGAAAACCGCACCTGCCGGACTGCTGGAGCGCATGGAGCAGCAGGCCAACGAGATGAAGCAGCTGCGCCAGGCGCTGGATAAGCTGAAGGCCGAGGCGTCCCTGGGTGAGGCCAAGCAGTTCCTGGCCTCCGCCAAGACCGTGAGGGGCCTGCACGTTATCACCACCACCCGCACCGGCATGGACGTGGCCGCCATGCGTACCATGGGCGACTTCCTGCGGGATAAGGACCCGGGCGTGGTGGCCGTTATCGCCAGCATCAACGGCGAAAAGGTGTCCTTCCTGGCCGTGTGCGGCAAGGAGGCCGTGGCCCGGGGCATCAAGGCCGGCGACCTGGTCCGGTCCGTGTCCGCCGTGTGCGGCGGCAAGGGCGGAGGCAAGCCCGATTCCGCCATGGGCGGCGGCACGGAGTTGCTGAAGGTGGACGACGCCCTGGCAGCCGTGGACGATTTTGTTTCCGAAAAAATCTCCTGAAGCCGGGAGAGAGATCATAGAGAAAGGAGCATGACCATGCGAGACGACAACTGCCTGTTCTGCAAGATCGTTGGCGGGGACATTCCCTCCAACAAGCTGTATGAAGATGAGCTGTGCTATGCCTTTTACGACATCGCCCCCCAGGCTCCCACCCACTTTCTGGTGATCCCCAAGGATCACATTGGCTCCGTGGCGGAGGTAAACGGCGGCAACAGCGCCGTGGTGGCCCACATTTTTGAGGTCATCGCCCGGCTGTGCCGGGAGCTGGGCCTGGAGAGCTACCGGGTGGTGTCCAACATCGGCGAGCAGGCCGGTCAGAGTGTGCATCACCTGCACTTCCATGTGCTGTCCGGCCGGGATATGACCTGGCCTCCGGGCTAAGGGCACGAAGCAGGCGTACATTCTTCTGGCCAGTCCCCTGAATACGCGAAGCGGCGGGACCCCATAGGGGGTCCCGCCGCTTCAGCCTGTCAAAGGAGCGGTCCTCCTCATAGCGGAACAGGAAGCCTTCCGCCGAGGGAAAGCGATGCTCCGTCACGGCGCAGCCCCGCAGCTGCGCCCACTGATGCAGAAGCTCTGATACATAGCCGGCGTCCCGGCTGTCGTCGTTGCAGATGGCGATATGATAGGTCATAGGGCCCCTCCCCTCTCAGCGTCCGGCGTGGAGCTTCCGGAACTCCGAGGGCAGCATGCCAAATACCTTTTTGAACTCCGCGGAAAACTTACTCTGACTCTCGTAGCCCACCGCCCGGGCGATCTGTGCCAGACTGTCTCCGGTGTCCAGCAGCAGGGACGACGCCTTCTCCATCCGGTGCTGCCGGATGTGGGCGGCGATGGAGCTGCCGTACTCTGCCTTGAACAGCTCCTTCATGGTGGAGGGGTTCATGAGAAAGTGACGGGACAGCTGCTCGATGGTGATGCGGCTGTCCAGATTCTCCGTCAGCAGGTCGTGGACCTGGTGGATGGCGCTGCGCTGCTGGGGCGTCAGGCCGGCAGCGTGCTCCCCGGCGTGGGCGTCCAGAGGAGGCAAATGCGGCGCGTGAGACACCGCCTCCTCCCGGGGGCAGGTGACCTCCACCGTCCGCTCGATGACCTGATGCAGCAGGCCCGCCACCTCCGTGTCCGCCGCCCGGTAGTAGACCTCCTTGCCGATGCGGCGGCTGATGATAAGGCCGCTGTCCTTCAGCTGGCGCAGATGGTGGGAGGCGGCGGGGCTGCTCATGCCCACCATGGCCGCCAGGTTCACCACGCATTCCTCACAGTGGCACAGCAGCCAGAAGATCCGCACCCGGCCGGCGTCGGACAGCAGGCGGCACAGTCCTGCCACCGCCTGAAAGCTCTCCGCCTCCTGCATGCAATGCTCCAGCCGGGACAGCTCCTCGTTGTTTCCGTGCCGGTGAGGCAGCTCCATATGATCCATAGCGCACACGCTCCTTTTCAAAAGTCACCCGTTCGGCAGTTCTTTTCGCCCGAACGGCAGGAATGGGGCAAAAGCCGTTGACTTCTGCCGATGCATCCATTATAGTACAGTCAACAAGATTAAACAAGTGCTTAATGGTTGAACCAAGCGGCCATTGGACAGGAAAAGGAGCTTCTTATGAAAAAGACTTATCAGATCGAAGTGGACTGCGCCAACTGCGCCAACCTTATGGAGGAGGCTGCCAAGAAAACCGAAGGCGTGCAGGATGCCGTGGTGAACTTCATGACCCAGAAAATGATCGTGGAATTCCGGGAGGGCGCGGACCCCAAGGCCGTGATGAAAGTCGTTCTGAAAAACTGCAGGAAGGTCGAGGACGACTGCGAGATCTATCTGTAAAAACTTGGGACGTGCCGGAATTTCTTCCGGCACGCTCCGCTGAAAGAGGGGAAAGATCATGACCAAAAAGCAAAAGAAAATGCTCTGCCGCATTATTATCACGGCGGTGCTGGTCCTGGCCATCCGGCTGTTTTCCATCGGGGGCCTGCCCGGGACGCTGCTGTATCTGGCGGCGTACCTGATCATCGGCTATGACATTCTCCGCAAGGCGGGCAAGGGCATTGTCCGGGGTCAGGTGTTCGACGAGAACTTCCTGATGGCCGTGGCCACCGTGGGCGCTATCGGACTGGCGTTTTACGAAAAAAGCGGCGACTTTCTGGAGGCCGTGGCCGTGATGCTGTTCTATCAGATCGGCGAGCTGTTCCAAAGCTATGCCGTGGGCAAGAGCCGCCGCAGCATTACTGCCCTGATGGACATCCGGCCCGACTATGCCAATATTGAGCAGGACGGCCAGCTGACCCAGGTGGATCCCGGTGAGGTGCCTGTGGGGGCTGTTATCGTGGTCCAGCCCGGCGAAAAGGTGCCGCTGGACGGCGTGGTGCTGGAGGGCTCCTCCACGCTGAATACCGCCGCCCTGACCGGCGAGAGTCTGCCCCGGGACGTGACCGATGGCGATGAGATCGTCAGCGGCTGCATCAACATGACCGGCGTGCTGAAGATCCGCACCACCAAAGCCTTCGGCGAGTCCACCGTGTCCAAGATTCTGGAGCTGGTGGAAAATTCCAGCTCCCACAAGTCCAAGTCTGAGAACTTCATCTCCAAGTTTGCCCGGGTGTATACCCCCGCCGTGTGCGCGGCTGCTCTGGCCCTGGCGGTGCTGCCGCCGGTGGTGCGCCTGCTGGCGGGGCTTGACGGAGACTGGGGTACCTGGCTGTACCGCGCCCTGTCCTTCCTGGTGGTCAGCTGCCCCTGTGCCCTGGTCATCAGCATCCCCCTGAGCTTCTTCGCCGGTCTCGGCGGCGCCAGCCACGAGGGCGTGCTCATCAAGGGCTCCAACTATCTGGAAACGCTGTCCAAAACCAAGGTGGTGGTGTTCGACAAGACCGGCACCCTGACCCAGGGCGTGTTTGACGTCACCGGCGTGCATCACAATTCACTGCCCCGGGAGAAAGTGCTGGAATACGCCGCTCTGGCAGAGTGCGCCTCCTCCCACCCCATCAGCCGCAGCCTCCAGCGGGCCTATGGCGGTCATATCGACCGCGACCGGGTCACGGATATCCGAGAATACAGCGGCAACGGCGTGGTGGCCAGGGTGGACGGTGTCACCGTGGCCGTGGGCAACGATAAGCTCATGGATAAGCTGGGCATTGCCTGGCACGATTGCCACAGCGTGGGTACCATTATCCACCTGGCCCTGGACGGCCAGTACGCCGGCCATATTGTCATCTCCGATGTGGAGAAGCCCCATGCCAAGGACGCCATCGCCGCCCTGAAGCGTATCGGCGTGGAAAAAACCGTGATGCTCACCGGCGACCGGGCCAAGGTGGCGGATCACGTGGCGCAGGATCTGGGCGTGGACGAGGTACACAGCGAGCTGCTGCCTGCTGATAAGGTATCCCAGGTAGAGCGGCTGCTGAGCCGGGCCGGCGGCAAGCTGGCCTTTGTAGGCGACGGCATCAACGACGCGCCGGTGCTGTCCCGGGCCGATATCGGCATCGCCATGGGAGCTATGGGCTCCGACGCGGCCATCGAGGCGGCGGACGTGGTGCTGATGGACGACGATCCCCTGAAGATCGCCAAGGCCATCCGTATCTCCCGCAAGTGCATCCGCATCGTATATGAGAACATCGCCTTCGCCCTGATCGTCAAGGCCCTGTGCCTGCTGCTGGTGGCCGTGGGCGCGGCCAACATGTGGGCCGCGATCTTCGGCGACGTGGGCGTGATGGTCATCGCCGTTCTCAACGCCATCCGTGCTTTGCGGGTAAGCAAGCTGTAAAGCCGGAGAAAAATTGCAAAAAGGGCTATCCGGTGGAAAGCCGGATAGCCCTTTTCAGCTTGTCAAAAAAGGGCGGTGCCCTTTTTTGACAAGCTGAGCAAGCATTTTCAGAACTTTCATAAAAGTTCTGAAAATGCGGTGATTGAAAACGAAAGACACCCCTGATGGGTTTCTTTCGTAACTATCTTCCTTTCCGAAGGCGGAGGTAATCTGCTTTTTTGACGGACTGCAAAAAGGGCTATCCGGCGGAAAGCCGGATAGCCCTTTTCTGTCATATGTACGGCCGGGCGCTTACACATACCGCTGGGTGAGCACGTCAAACACACCGCGGGTGGTAAGCCGCAGAGACGGGATCACCGGCAAAGCCATGAAGCTCAGGGTCATGAACGGGTCGATGCCCCGGGACACACCCAGGCGGAAGGCCTCGTCCTTGGCATCCTCCAGCGCGGTGTTGACCGTTACCAGGCTGTCGTCGGACATGATGCCGGCAATAGGCAGGGCCACCTCGCCCAGAACCTGGCCGCCGTCCATGACGGTGATGCCGCCGCGATTTTCCACGATGCGGTTGGCTGCTGCGGCCATGTCCTCCTCCGTGGCCCCCACCACGATGATGTTGTGACTGTCATGGCTGATGGAGGTAGCCACCGCGCCGCGCTTGAGGCCGTAGCCCTTGATATAGCCCAGGCCGATGTGATGGGTATTCTTATGCCGCTCGATGACGGCGATCTTCAGGATGTCCTTTTCCAGGTCGATGTGATCGGCGTAGCCGGCATCCTCGGACACGATTTCCCCGGGCACCATGCCGATAACCGCATGGGGGCGGCTGTCGGTAAAGTCTGCGGCGGACAGAGGGGCCACATGGAAGGTGTCGTGGGCCCGCTTCACCAGATAGGGGTCAATCTCCGGAGTGTCGAACTCCCGCAGAACGCCGTCGTACATGAGCTTGCCCTTCTTGTACACCATCTCGATGTTGAAGCCGTCCCAATTGTCGATGACCACAAAATCCGCCAGATAGCCGGGAGCAATGGCGCCGCGGTTGTTCAGCAGGAAGTACCGGGCGGCGGTGTAGCCCGCAGCCTTCACGGCCATGATGGGGTCTGCTCCCAGGGAGATGGCTTTTTTCACGATATAGTCAATGTGGCCCTTTTCCAGCAGGTCGTTGGGATGCTTGTCGTCGGTGCAGAACATGCAGCGCTCAATGTATTTGCCGCACAGCAGAGGGGCCAGCGCCTCCAGATTCCGGGCGGCAGTGCCCTCGCGGATCATAATGAACTGTCCCCGCTCCAGCTTGGCCATGGCCTCCTCCACATTGGAGCACTCATGGTCGGAGTACACCCCGGCGGCGATATAGGCGTTCAGGTCGTTGCCGGTAAGGCCCGGGGCGTGACCGTCGATCTTCTTATGGTGAGCCTGGGAGGCCACGATCTTCTCCACCACCTGGCTGTCGCCGTTGATGATGCCCACAAAGTTCATCATCTCCGCCAGCCCCTGTACCCGGGGGTGGTCATAGAAGGAGTCGATGGCCCGGTAGTCCAGGTTGGCCCCGGATTCGTCCAGGGGCGTGGCCGGGACGCAGGAGGGCAGCATGAACCGCACGTCCACCGGCAGTTCCTCGGTAGCCTGGAGCATGTATTCGATGCCGTCGGTGCCCATGACGTTGGCAATTTCGTGGGGGTCGGTGATGACGGTGGTGGTGCCGTGGGGCAGAACCGCCTTGGCAAACTCCTTGGGGCTCACCAGGGAGCTCTCCAGATGGATATGGGCATCAATGAAGCCCGGCAGCACGATCTTACCGGAGACGTCGGCCTCCACCCTGCCGCGATACTGTCCCATGCCCACAATGAGCCCCTCCGCCACGGCAATATCCCCGCGGCACAGCTCGTTGGAAAACACATTGACATAGGTGGCGTTTTTCAGCACCAGGTCCGCCGGGACCCGGCCCGCCGCCACATCGATGACATGGAGCTTCTTGTTGAGCTTGCGGTTGATCTTCCCTGCGTAACTTTCCTTCACAGCCATAGCCATATCCTTCCTTTCTCCCGCGCCGGGCGGGAACGAAACTGAAAAAGAGCTATCTCTTTTATTAATTCCTCATATTATCACAACTAATAACACTTGTCCACTGTTTTTTCGGGAAAATCACAGGCCCAACAGGAGCTTTGCCTTCAGCACGGCGGCAACGGTCTTGCCGTCCTGAATCTGCCCACTCAGGCACTGGTGCACCAACTCATCAAAGGGAATGCGCCGAACGGCCAGAAACTCATCCTCGTCGGGGTGCGTATCGCCGAAGGTCAGCCCCCGGGCCAGATACAGGTGCAGCACCTCGTCGTAGCAGCCCGGGGAGGCAATCATCTCGCCCAGGGGCTGCCATTCTGCCGCCGTAGCCCCCACCTCCTCCTTCAGCTCCCGCCGGGCGGTGGTAAACGGCTCCTCGCCGGGCTCCCGCTTTCCGGCAGGGATCTCCAGCAGCGTCCTGGAGAAGGCATAGCGATACTGGGTCACCATCGGGACGCATCCGTTCTCGTCCAGGGCCAGAATCCCCACGCCGCCGGGATGCTCCACAATCTCTCGCAGGGAGGTTTTCCCGTTGGGCAGGGCCACCGTATCCACCCGCAGCCGCAGAATGCGGCCCTTGTATATCTCCCGGCTCTCCAGGCATTTTTCCGTCAGATCCATTGTCAGGACTCCTCTCTGTTTTTTGCTATCATACGCGCATTCTCCCGGAAAATCAAGAGTGGGTTATTCTCCAAGTAGGATAAGGCTTTTACCTTGCGAAAGCTGCTCAAGCATGGTATAATTTCTGCTGATGTTTGAGATTATGCCCCCGCATGGCGGCGGGCCGGGACAAAGGAGACGATTACATGGCAACCTTCACCGTCAACGGGCAAAGCGTCACCGTGGAAAAGAATCAGAAGCTCATCCGCTACCTGCGGGATACCCTGTATCTGACCTCCGTGAAGGACGGGTGCAGCGAGGGTGCCTGCGGCACCTGCCACGTTCTCATCGACGGCAAACCCACCAAGGCCTGCATCCCCCAGACCGACAAGCTGGAGGGCAAGACCATCCTCACGGTGGAGGGCCTTTCCGACTGGGAAAAGCAGGTATATACCTTCGCCTTCGGCGAGGCAGGCGCCGTCCAGTGCGGCTTCTGTATCCCCGGCATGATCATCTCCGCCAAGGCCCTGCTGGACGGAAATCCCGATCCCACCCGTGAGGAGGCTGCCTTCGCCATCCGCAACAACATCTGCCGCTGCACCGGCTATGTGAAGATCATTGACGGTATCCTGCTGGCCGGTAAGATCCTCCGGGAGGGGAAGCTGCCGGCGGCCTCTGCCGACGACTGGAAAATGGGCAGCCGCGTCCACCGGCTGGACGTGGAGGAAAAGGTCCTGGGCTATGGCCAGTATCCGGATGATGTGTATGTGGACGGGATGTGCTACGGCGGCGCGGTGCGCAGCCAGTACGCCCGGGCCCGGGTCCTGTCCATCGACACCCGCCAGGCGGAGGCCCTGCCCGGCGTGGTGTGCGTTCTGACCCAGAAGGATATCCCTGGTAAGATCAACGTGGGCCACCTGAAGAAGGACCAGCCCACCCTGATCGGCGTGGGCGAGATCACCCACTATCTGGGGGACTCCGTGGCCCTAATCTGCGCCCGGGACCAGGAGACCCTGGAGGCCGCCAAGAAGCTGGTGAAGGTGGAGTATGAGGTCCTCCCTGCCGTGCATAGTCCCCGGGAGGCCGCCGCCCCGGACGCGCCCCTGGTGTTCGAGGGGGACGAGAACAACGTCCAGGCCTATAAGCACGTCTCCCGGGGCGACGCAGACGGCGCTATCAAGAATGCAAAATATGTGCTGACCCAGCACTTCCACACCCCCTGGACCGAGCACGCCTTCCTGGAGCCGGAGTGCTGCGTTGCTCTGCCCCTGGAAAACGGCGGCGTGAAGCTGCTGACCTCGGACCAGAGCGCGCACACCACCATGCACGAGTGCGCCGCCATGCTGGGGGTGGACTATGACCACTGCCAGGTCCAGAATATGCTGGTGGGCGGCGGCTTCGGCGGCAAGGAGGACATGTCCGTCCAGCACCACGCCGCCCTGCTGGCGTATATCGCCCGGGTGCCGGTGAAGGTGAAGCTGTCCCGGCAGGAGTCCATCCTGGTCCACCCCAAGCGCCACAGCTTCGACATGGACTTCACCATGGGCTGCGATGAAAACGGCATCATTCAGGGGGTCAAGGCCAGCGTGGTGTCCGACACCGGTGCCTTTGCCTCTCTGGGAGGGCCGGTTCTGGAGCGGGCCTGCACCCATGCCGCCGGGCCTTATGCCTATGAAAACTTCGAGATCGAGGGCCGCGCCTATTATACCAACAATCCTCCCGCCGGAGCCTTCCGGGGCTTCGGCGTGACCCAGACCTGCTTCTGCACGGAGACGCTGCTCAACGAGATGGCGGATCTGGTGGGCATCAGCCCATGGGAGATCCGTTATCGCAACGCCATCCGCCCCGGCGGCGTTTTGCCCAACGGCCAGATCGTGGATGAGTCCACGGGCCTGGTGGAGACGCTGGAGGCCATCAAGCCCGCCTATGACGAGGCCGTTCGCAGCGGCGACCCCGTGGGCATCGCCTGCGCCATGAAAAACGCCGGTGTGGGCGTGGGCATCCCCGATTGGGGCCGCTGCAAGCTCATCGTCGAGGACGATGGCAAGGTGCATATTTACTCCGGCGCGTCCTGCATCGGCCAGGGACTGGGCACCGTGCTGGTGCAGGTGGTGGTCACCAACACCGGCCTCCACCGGGACGACATCGTCTATGAGCGCAGCAACACCTGGATCGCCCCGGATTCCGGCGACACCTCCGGCTCCCGCCAGACCCTGGTCACCGGCGAGGCCACCCGCCGGGCCTGCGAAAAGCTCTGCGCCGCGCTGGAGGGCAAGGCCCTCCGGGACCTGGCCGGACAGGAGTTTTACGGTGAGTATCTGGCCAAGACAGACCCCCTGGGGGCCGATGTTCCCAACCCCGTCAGCCATGTGGCCTACGGCTACGCCACCCAGATGTGTATCCTGGACCGGGAGACCGGCCGCATCAAGAAGCTGGTGGCCGCTCACGACGTGGGCAAGGCCGTGAACCCTCTCAGCTGCGAGGGGCAGATCGAGGGCGGCGTGGTCATGAGCATGGGCTATGCGCTGACAGAGCAGTATCCCATTGACGACACCTGCAAGCCCACTGCCAGATATGGCACCCTGGGCCTGTTCCGGGCCAATCAGATCCCGCCGGAGATCCAGGCCATCGTGGTGGAAAAGCCCGGCCTCAATGTAGCAGGCGGCGCCATCGGCATCGGCGAGATCACCTCCATCCCCACGGCCCCCGCCATTGCCGACGCCTATTACCGGCTGGATGGCCAGCGCCGTCTGACCTTGCCGCTGGAGAACACCCCTTACGCCCGTAAAAAGTAAGCAAATAGAAAATTCCCCACCTGTCTGACAGTACGTCGTACTGCCTGGCAGGTGGGGAATTTCAATCAGTGCCGGGCCACGGGGTCCCAGCTCTGCTCATCCTCACAGATTATATCCAGATACTCGGTATAGTCGGAATCGGCAGGGTTGCTCTTGGGTGCCTTTGCCTTGTACTGCTCCAGCAAACGGCGGGATTTCTCCGGCGGCTGGACGGTGCCGGCGCCGGCGATACAGCCGCCGGGGCAGGCCATACCCTCCAGCAGATAGCCGTTGTACTTCCCGGTGCGGGCCATGCGCAGCATCTGGCGGCACTCCCGCAGGCCCTCGGCATACACGGTCTTTACCTGGCGGCCGGGCTCCAGCTTTTCAATGACCCCCTCCACTGCCTTGGCCACACCGCCGCTGGCGGCAAAGCCCACGCCGGGAGCGGAGGCGGCATACTGGGCCTCCTGGTCGGGGATCTGGGAAAAGTCGATGCTCTTGGCCTCGAACATGCCCCGCAGCTCTTCAAAGGTCAGCACAAAATCCACATCGCTGCGGACGCTGCGGCGGCTGGCCTCCAGCTTCTTTGCGGCGCAGGGGCCGATGAAGGCGATCTTGCAGCCGGGATTGCGGCGCTTCTGGAGCCGGGCCGTCAGCACCATGGGGGTCATGGTCATGGAGATATACGGCGCAAAGCCCGGAAATTCCTTCTTTGCCATAACAGACCAGGCCGGGCAGCAGGATGTGGCCATAAAGGGCTGCTTTTCCGGCACCACCCGCAGGAACTCCTCGGCCTCCTCAATGGCGCACAGGTCCGCACCCACAGCCACCTCCTCCAGGCCGGCGAAGCCCAGCTGCTTCATGGCAGCCTTGATCTGGCCGGGGGTGACCTTCTCGCCGAACTGGCCCCAGAAGGCCGGGGCAATGATGGCAATGACCTTGTCGCCGCCGCGGATGGCGTGGATCAGCTGGAACAGCTGCCCCTTGTCCACAATGGCGCCGAAGGGGCAGTTCACCAGGCACATGCCGCAGTTGACGCACTTGTCATAGTTGATCTGGGCCCGGCCGTGCTCATCCTTGCCGATGGCGTCCATGCCGCAGGCCTCCTGGCAGGGGCGGAAGAATTTGATGATGGCCTGATAGGAGCAGGCCGCCTTGCACTTGCCGCACTTGATGCACTTGGTCTGGTCGATGTGGGCCTGGCCGTGCTCAAAATAGATGGCCCCCTTGGGACAGGCGTGGGAGCAGTGACGGGCCAGGCACCCCTGGCAGGCGTTGGTGACCTCGTAATGAGTGTCGGGACAGGCGTGGCAGGCGTATTTGATGATGTTGATCAGCGGGGGATCGTAGTATTTCTCGGCAATGGCGCTTTCCTCCACACCGTCGGACAGCAGCGTATGCTCCGACACGTCCCGCAGGGGAAGGCCCATGGCCAGGCGGATCCGCTCGCCCACAATAGCCCGCTCCAGGAAGATGGACTCGCGGACGGTGCCTACCTCGCCGGGCATCAGCTCATAGGGCAGCTTCTCCAGCCGGGTATAATAGTCCCCGCCCTCGTATGCCAGCTTCGCCACCTCGGCGAACACCTTCTTGCGCATGTCGGTGATGGTGCACTGTAAGTTTCTCATGTTTTTGTTCCCTTTATCCTCATTCAGAATCTGTTAAGAGCCGTTGCCGTTGGGGCAACAGCTTTTTTTCAAACTCATTATAATCGAAAGTGAAAAAAAAGACAATACCTCAGAAGATTATTTTTTTCGCGCGCTGATAATTCTTTATCGCAGCAACGTAAAAAGCCCCCGGCGGGATTTCCCGCCGGGGGGCTGACTTGTTTACAAGTCCCGGCACGTTACCGGGGCGTCGGAGGGTTACTGGATCTGGATGGTGGAGTTCTGGGGCAGCTGCTTGTGCTCCTTCTTGGGGATGGACAGCTGCAGAATGCCGTTTTCAAACTTGGCGGCCACCTCGCCGGCCTCCACGTCCTCGCCTACATAGAAGCTGCGGCTGCAAGCACCGGCATAGCGCTCCTGGCGGATATACTTGCCCTTCTTGTCGCTCTCGTCCTTGTCCAGGCCCTTGGACGCCTGGATGGTCAGATAGCCGTTCTTCAGCTCCACATTGACCTCATCCTTCTTGAAGCCGGGCAGATCGATATCCAGCTCGTAGCTGTCCGCGGTCTCCCGCACATCGGTCTTCATCAGGTTCTTGCTGTGCTTGCCGTACAGCGGGTCGTGACGCTGGGGCATTACCATCATACCGAAAGGATCCGTAAAGAAATCATCAAACAGGTTCTCACCAAAAATGCTAGGCAACATAAGTCATACCTCCATTCAATTTCCGGGCGGCCTATGGGCCGCACCGCCGAACTTTTGTTACCGTACATACAACGTTCTTTGTGTCTCCCCGGAGGACCTCTCACGGTCCTCTCTCAAGGAACAACTATATCATAGCACGCTTTTTAGCACTGTCAATAGGAGAGTGCTAATGTTCACAAAGTATGTAATGTTTGTTCACAAAATATACGATTTCTGCCCCGCCCAAGCCGGACGGGGCAGAAATTATACGGTTTTCTCCCCGGTGAGTACCTCCAGGGCCTGGGGTGTGTCCACGTCCGTCAGCTCCCGGGGGGAAGCCTCCACCAGCAGCAGCCGGTCCTCATGCCGCCGGATCACAGCGCTGCCGCCGTGATCCCCCTCCAGAGCCAGCAGCTCCGGAAACAGGCTGGCCGGGAACAGGCAGGGGTTCCCCCGGACGCCGTCGTGGCCCAGGGCCACCAGTCGGTCCGGATGGCTGCGGTATACCTCTACCAACCGCTCCACACTGTCCCGCCGCAGCAGCGGTTGATCCGACACCTGAAACAGCACCGCATCCATGTCCTGCATATGCGCCATACCCAGAGCGATGGTGTGGCTGAGTCCCAGGTCGGTCCGGGGATTCTCCACCGGCAGAAAGCCCATCTCCCGGGCCAGCTCCATGCCTTGGGGGTACTGGGTCACCACCGCCACCCGGGCAAAGCACGACGCGGGCACAGCCTCCAGGGCACGGCGCAGCAAGGTCTTTCCCTCCACCCGGGCGTCCAGCTTGTTGCTGCCGAAGCGGCGGGCATTTCCCGCCGCCATGACAATGCAGCCAATTTTCATAGGATCACATCCGTTCCTTCTTGTTATTTGCTCCTATCTATTTTCACCGACGCGCCGCCGGGCCATACGCCCCCGCACCGGTATATGCTCCACCCGCATTATAAGCAGCGCCTGTGCCCCCTGTCAAGCCATCCCCTCAAGGGGACATAGGCCCCGTGAGCCCCGCGATAGGAAATGCACTGTCATTGGGGCGCGGCATAAGAATCTTTTTCCGTAAACCGAATTTACTCTTTTCAAGTGTGAATTCCTGTGATATAATCAGTTGATTTAAGGAAGGGAGGTCCCTTATGGAATATATCACCCACAGTCCGGCCGAGACCGAGGAACTGGGCTGCCGCCTGGGGCGGACCCTGCGGCCCGGCACAGTGGTGGCGTATTTCGGCGGCCTGGGCATGGGCAAGACCGCCTTTACCCGGGGGCTTGCCCAGGGGCTGGGCTGCCGGGGCCGGGTCACCAGTCCTACCTTTACCATTGTCAATGAGTATGACGGCCCCACTCCCCTGTTCCACTTCGACATGTACCGCCTGCCCGACGCCGATGCGCTGTTTGACATCGGCTGGGAGGATTATCTGGACCGGGGCGGCGTGTGCGCCGTGGAGTGGAGTGAAAACGTCCGGGACGCTCTGCCGCCGGACGCCGTCACCGTCACCATTGCCCGCTGTCCGGAAAATGACGGCTGGCGGACCATCACCATTGAAGGAGGGGAAGCACTGTGAAGATCTTAGCCATCGAAACCTCCGCCAAAAGCGTGTCCGCTGCCGTGGTGGAGGGCGGCGTTCCCCTGGCCAGTGCCTATCAGAACCGGGGCCTGACCCATAGCCGCACTCTGATGCCCCTGCTGGATGGCATGCTGTCTGCCGCCGGGCTGAAAGCGGAGGACATGGACCTGCTGGCCGTGGCCAACGGCCCGGGCAGCTTCACCGGGCTGCGCATTGGCGTATCGGCCCTGAAGGGGCTGGCCTGGGCCCTGGAAAAGCCCTGCTGCGGCGTGTCCACACTGGCCGCCATGGCCCGGAATCTTGCTCACATGGAGGGGCTCATCGTCTGCGCCATGGACGCCCGGCGCGATCAGGTATATAACGCCCTGTTCCTGGCCCATGACGGGATCCTGACCCGCCAGTGCCCGGACCGGGCCATCAGCCTTGCAGAACTGTCGGAGGAGCTGAAAAATCGCCCGGAGCCAAAATTTATAGTTGGCGATGGGGCCAAGCTGTGCTATACTTATCTGTTGGAGCAGGATATCCCCTGCCGGATGGCCCCGCCCCAGCTGGTGATGCAGAACGCCGTGGGCGTGGCCCTGGCCGCGGAGGAAATGTCTGCCAACGGCCAGACCACCACCGCCCGGGACCTGGTGCCCGTATATCTGCGGCTGAGCCAGGCCGAGCGGGAGCGCCTGGCCCGTGGCCTGAAGATCACATTGGATCAATAATTTTATATATAAAGGAGAAGCACCATGTTTAGCGAAAAAGTCCACGTCATGAACCATCCCCTGGTGGCCCACAAGCTCACCATCCTCCGGGACAAGAACACCAGCGTCAAGGATTTCCGGGAGCTGGTGTCCGAGATCGGCATGCTCATCACCTATGAGGCCACCCGTGACCTGCCGCTGACCACCAAGGTGGTGGAAACTCCCCTGTGCAAGGCGGAGCTGCCCACTCTGGCCGGTAAGAAGTTCGCCGTGGTGCCCATTCTCCGGGCCGGTCTGGGTCTGGTGGACGGTGTGCTGCGCATGGTGCCCTCCGCCCGCGTGGGTCATATCGGCATGTTCCGGGACGAGGAAACGCTGGAGCCCCACGTCTACTTCTGCAAGATGCCCAAGGACGTGGCTGACCGCGACATCATCATCGTGGATCCCATGCTGGCCACCGGCGGCTCCGCCGATGCTGCCATCACCGAGATGAAGAAGCGCGGCTGCCACAACATCAAGCTCATGGTGCTGGTGGCTGCCCCTGAGGGCATCGAGCACCTGCAGAAGGTCCATCCCGACGTGGACATCTACGCCGGTGCGGTGGACGACCATCTGAACGAGCACGGCTACATCGTTCCCGGCCTGGGCGACGCCGGCGACCGTATCTTCGGCACCAAGTAACCGAGCGCCTTCGGCGTATCTGAAGCGTCTATTCTTTCTCTGATAATCAATGGAAATGAGCGTGCATCCGTCCTCTTTACCCGGATGCACGCTCATTTCACTGGCACGGGAGGCTAAAGACCCTCTCCGTCTTTGATTATATTTGATTTTCCTAAATTCGTCAAGTATAGAAATTGAAAAATTGCAAACCTCTGTTTTGGCAAGGCATCTTGACGCCTTGCCCATCGCGACGTATAATCAGCCTGACAGAAAGGGGGCGAGGCCCATGACCCAATGCGAAACCTGCTGCTTTTACAATTACGACGAGGAGTACGACGAATACATCTGCGACGTGGACCTGGACGAGGACGAAATGGTCCGATTTCTGTCCGGGCGGGGTGACTGCCCCTATTGGCGGCCCGGCGATGAATATCGCACTGCCCGGCGTCAATAAGCACAAATATGGGTGGATTTTTCCACCGCCCTATGGTACAATGGCCCCAACACCGCAAATGCGGTCAAGGGGGAGAATAGAGGAAATGGAAAAGCTGTGTGACCTGCTGGGCATCCGGCCCGGCATCACCGCCCTCATCGGAGGCGGCGGTAAGACGACCCTGATGTACCACCTGGCCCGGGAGCTGCGGCAGTACGGCACTGTGGCGGTGACCACCACCACCAGGATCTGGCCCCCCACGGGCATCGCCGTGGCACGGGAGCCGGACGCCGCCCGGGAGATCCTGGACCGGGAAGGTCTGGTATGCCTGGGTGTGCCCTCGGCTCAGGGAAAGCTGGTGTCCCCTGCCTTCGAGGGCTGGGATGCCCTGGCGGACTATACCCTGGTGGAGGCGGACGGCTCCGCCGGAAAGCCCTTCAAGGGCCACGAGAAATATGAGCCTGTGCTGCCGCCCCGGCGCAATACCACGGTGCTGGTGCTGGGAGCGGACGGCTTTGGGAGGCCCATCAGCGTGGCGGCGCACCGTCCGGCGCTGTATGCCCGGCTGGCCGGTGTACCGGAGAACCGGCCGGTGACCCCGGCCATTGCCGCCCGTGTGGCGGCCTGGGAAGGATTTCATGACCAGGTGTTCGTGAACCAGGTGGACCGGGAGGATGAGTGGCCCTTGGCCCGGCAGCTGGCGGAAAAGCTGGACTGCCCGGTGGTGGCCGGTTCCCTGCGCTCCGGCTATTGGGAAAAGATCAAATAACAGGAGGATTCTTTTATGGAACGTGCTTATGCGGAATATGCCGCCCATCAGGCAGCGGAGCTGCTGGCCCGTGCCCGCTGCCGCTGCCGCCCCTGAAACCCAAAAGCCCAAAAGAATGAGGAAGTAAATTATGAAGAAGCTCCCCAATGCCGTCAAATGGCTCATCATTGTGGCGGTGCTGGCCGCCATGGCTGCCATGACCTTTGCCGTCAACGACCGGGCCTCCCGGGTGGATATGCCCGCCCCGGACAACACGTTCGGCATCTACCACGTCACCAACTAACGAGAAAACCCCTCCCGGTTTCTGTGCGAACAGCAACCGGGAGGGGTTTTTTAATGGTCGGAAGAGTCCGTGTCCGTCATGATGAACCAGAATGTGGTGCCTTTGCCCACGGTGCTCTGGACACCAAAGCGGAAACCGTGCTGCTGGAAGATGGCCTTGGTGATGGAAAGGCCCAGGCCGGTGCCCTGCTTGCCCGCGTCGGAGCGGGAGCGGTAGTAGCGGTCGAAGATATAGGGCAGGTCCTCCGCCGAGATGCCGGGGCCATGGTCTTCCACTTCCACCCGGACGCCC
>ERZ857969.2965-NODE-2965-length-18131-cov-5.143948_pt1 | contig 18131 bp, 17 predicted proteins | sample MGYA00519864_ERZ857969 | MGnify/ENA primary metagenome ERZ857969 (study PRJEB31778, sample SAMEA3449382) | human gut metagenome | biome: human gut; feature: human-associated habitat; material: faeces | place: United Kingdom | collected 2010/2012 ... | reverse complement strand
GGGTTCCCTAAATTACTGGTTTTTCGGAAGTGTATATACACTTCCTGTCCTTGCTATTTACCGGTGGCACAGCCTCCGGAAGAGAGTCCTTAAAAAAGATCCCTCTATAAATAAGGTACTGAGAGAAGAAAAAGAGGACATCGAAGCTCTGAAGTATGACGCAAGCATGATTCTGTGGTATAGTAAAATCTGAATGAAAAAGAAGAAAAGAGGTCAAACCGATGTCACGGAAAAACCATAAGATGATAGATGGGAGATTACTGCAAACGAATAAGAAGTATTCCCAGTTAAAAATGAAGCAGAAAGAAAAGATTGCGGAATGGATGTTTCAGGCAACCAGAGATTATTATATGAAAAAATGTACTTTTCCGAGTGACAAACATCTGGAAGAAGTGGTGGATTCTGTTTATGAAAAAATTGAAGATGCAGAAATCTGGATTCCGTATGGAGAGGTCTTCAAGCATTATAAATCCAAACGATCGGATATCAACAAACGTGTCAGAAAATCTCTGAATGAAAAAGAAGAGAGTCGGATTGAGAAGGTCTGTTTTATGAATATGTGTATGATTCAGGATCATAAAGGGAATGTACTGGCTCTGGATAAAGTAAATGATAGCTATACCGGTACAACTTTTCCAGGCGGTCACGTAGAAGCAAATGAGATTTTTCAGAAATCTATGATTCGGGAAGTCTGGGAAGAAACAGGACTTACGGTTGAAGCACCGAAGCTTGGAGGATTATATCATTGGCATAAGAGCGGAGTGCACTATGTTATTACCTTGTATAAAGCGGATAAGTTTACCGGAGAATTAAAGAGTTCTGAGGAAGGAAGAGTTTATTGGATTCCGCTGGAAGAGTTAAAAACAAAAGAACTTGCTACAGGTATGGAACACGTTTTGCGGATTCTGGAATCAGAGAAGGTGGATGAGTGCTATATGCATCTGGAAGCAGATGGATATGTGGGAGACTTGTATTAAAGAATTACATGAGAAATGGCTGCCTGTTCATTGGAGAAAAGACAGCCATTCTTTATAAGATACATCATTCATCTATTCTGTTTTTTGCGGTTCGTTTTTGGAAGTGAAATTAATATATTTGGCACGTTGTAAAATTGAAATAACTGCATCAATGCTTTCAGGATTGGAGAAGCTCATGATAAAAGGTTCTTCTTTAAATTCCATGGGTTCGAACCCAGGATTCTGATCTGGATTCTTGAGTATATGGATGGGACGTGCACTCTGATTATAAAATGCTAGTTGTGCGGAATCTGTAGTGTTACCGATGACACCAATGCCTACATCCCCTTTTCCAAAATCTATTCTATGTTTATTTAAGTTGATCATTTTCAAAAATCTCCTTTTTCAAAAATAGCATATTTAGTAATTTTCTATTATTCCCGAAGTAGGGATATCTTTTAAAAAGTCACTGTTGGAAGTAATCGGAGAATCTACAATCTGAACGCCGCTTCGTTTCATCATTCGGAATTTGAAATCAAGAAGTTCCGGTGGAACTTTCAGTTCGGCGGCAGCCTGGAAAAAGGACATATCAGCGTTAAGCATCTCCAGGACATCTTCATCCTCCAGAAGATAATCAGCGGCAAAGCAATTCACTTCATATTCACATTGTGACACTCCATCGAATAATTCAAAATCATGAAAACACTTGATCTGAAGGGTTTTCTGATGAAGGATTGCGTGACCGATCTCGTGGATCAGGATAATCTGCTGTATGATTTCCGGCAGGTCGCAGTTAATGACGATGCAGGTCTTTCGACATTCCCGCATACAGAAGCCTTTGCAACAGTTTGGATCAGTTCCAAGCGGAAGCTTCTTAACAATAATATGCATAGCAGCTGCAAGACGATACGGATCACTTTCCTGATATTTTGCTTTTACTTTATTAACAGTGTCTCTTATACATTTTGAACTCATAAAAACACCTCGATATTTCATAAGATAGTTTGCTGCAAGTATAGAGTAGCAAAAGTGCTGTACGAAAATACGGACACCTATGAATCACTTTCTGCTTCTGTGTTTTTCTTTTTTCGTCCAAATGTTTTTTTAGCTTCCATCTTACAGGAAAGATATGCTTTGGTTACAGCCTGATAGAAAGCATCTTTTGCTTCTTCATCGAGTTCGCCACCAGCGAAAAGGGCACGGTTGGCTTCGAGAATCTCATTGATGTCCCTGGCTCCTTTTTCACCAAGCTGTCCATTGACTTCATCAATATAATCCATTTTTTCAATTCCATAAGAAGGATCTGTGATCTCATCATGTTTTAAATAATCGTAAGAGACATTTAATGCATGAGCGAGTTTTCTCATAGTAGAGATTCGTGCGATTGTGCCGGAACTTTCATAAGCTGCGATTGCACGCTGGGATACGCCGACCAGTTCTGCAAGTTCTTTCTGTGTCAGATGATTTTGTTCTCGTTGAAATTTAATCTTGTCTGAAAAATTCATAGTGGGATCCTTTCCAAGTTTTTGAAATCGTAACTTCATCAACTTCATAAAAACTATTGACAGAGTTCATTATCACGTATAGAATACAAACAAACGTTCGTGAAGTTAGTAGAAATTATAATTCAAAAACTTCACAAAGTCAATATGAAGCAAAGAAGTTTTATTACGATTTTTAGACTGGTAGGTGAATGTTATGAGCAGGACAATTCTTCATTCAGATATGAATTGCTTTTACGCAAGTGTTGAGATGCTGCATCATCCGGAACTTGCCGGAAAGCCGATGGCAGTTGGGGGCGATCCTGAAGCAAGACATGGAATTGTGCTGACTGCGAATTATATTGCAAAGCGAGCTGGAGTAAAAACGGGTATGGCATTGTGGCAGGCAAGGCAGGTTTGCCCGGAAATAATCTTTGTACCGCCTCGCATGGATCTTTATTTGAGGTTTTCCAGAATGGCACAGGAGATTTACAGTGAATACACGGATCAGAGAGAACCATTTGGGATTGATGAAAGCTGGCTGGATGTGACCGCCAGTACTTCTATCAAGGGAGACGGAATGAAGATTGCAAAAGAAATCAGCAGTCGGATTAAATATGAACTGGGCGTTACCGTAAGTATTGGTGTTTCCTGGAATAAGATATTTGCAAAGCTCGGTTCTGATTATAAAAAGCCGGATGCCATCACAGAGTTTTCCAAAGACAATTACAAAGATATTGCATGGAAACTTCCAGTAGGTGATTTACTCATGGTCGGAAGAAGCACTGAACGGACGATGAAGAAACTTGGCATTTGTACGATTGGCGATCTGGCAGGAGCAGAACCTTCTATATTAGAAACATATCTTGGAAAGATGGGATTGGTGCTTCATACCTTTGCAAATGGCTGGGATGAAACTCCAGTTTCAGTAGAAGGATATAAAGCACCGATCAAGTCTATCGGGAACAGCACAACAACACCAAGAGATCTTGTTAGTGAATTGGATGTGAAGATTATTTTGATGGCGCTTTCAGAAAGTGTAGGAGCCAGGCTGCGTGAAAATGGTTTTCAATGCAGGACAGTAGAAATCTCGATTCGGGATAATGGTCTGTATCATTTCACGAGACAGTGCAAGTTGGACAGGGCAAGTAATCTTACAGAAGAAATTGCCAGAACTGCATTTGAGCTATTTCAGAAAAATTATAACTGGGAACATCCGATTCGTAGTCTTGGTGTTCGAGGATGTGATCTGGTATCTGAAGAGATGCCTTATCAGCTTGATTTATTTATGGATGAAACGAAAAGAGAAAAAATCAAAAAGATGGACCAGGTGGTAGATGAGATCCGTGGAAGGTTCGGTTATCAGAGTATTCAGAGAGCATTCATGTATCAGGATAAGATACTGGCACAGCTGAATGCTAAGGAACACACGGTTCATCCACAAGCATATTTTCATGGATAGGAGAGAGCAGGTGTTTTGTAATGACAGCTAAAGTGTATGTAGATGTCCTGGCGGTATTCAGCCGGGAAGGAGAATTGATCCCTACAGCGTTTGTCTGGGAAGATGGACGTAAGTATAGTTCCGCTTAAGAGACGACGGTCAAACCAGGAGCTTTTGGCAATGTGCAAACGAACGGTATCTTTTTTTGCAGTATTGATGCCGTCGTTAAATCCATCGGCAACACCAGCCTCATATTCTGCTTTTCTGAGTTTGCGTTCTTCCTCTTCTTTGTCGTATTCGAATATACTCATCGAGATCACCTCCGATTTATTTGCACGAAGAAATTCAGAAAGATATGCTTGAAAATAATATTAGCGCATAACTCTCATTATTTTAAAATATTTTTAAAATACAATTAAAGTCAACATAAACAATAAGAACCTGGACAAATCTTCCAAATGGTACATTGTATCCGGCTCCGCTTCGTGGTAGACTGTTTTCATAGTGATTTTTATGAAAAAAGGGAAGGAGTGTTTTTATGGGAAGTAAGATAAAAGCAATACAGATTCTTCAGGCAGCAGGCTATATCCTTCTGGGACTGTTTCTGGTGCTGAAGCCTGATACCAGTGTGCGGGCGATCTGTTATGGCTGCGGCGTGATTGCGGCGGCATACGGACTTCTGCATATGCTCCAGTGCCGGAAAGGTAAGGCAAAGGGCGAACTGATCCTCGGTGTGATCTTTATTGCACTTGGCGTGTTCTGTCTGATCACGCCGCAGACGGTGGTATCGTTTTTGCCGTTTCTGCTTGGCGTGGTACTGATGCTGGATGGTATCAGCAAAATCCAGAGAGCACTGGATCTGCGTGTGTTGGATGCAATCGGCTGGGGCAAGCTTCTGACGATTGGGATTCTTTTGATGATCGTTGGTGTGGCTTTGCTTTTCAACCCATTTGGGGCTGTGAAGATGACGATGGTATTCTTCGGAGCCTGCCTGCTGATCGACGGGGCACTGGATTTGTTATTTTTGCTTATCGTTTTGTAAGATGTCAGGGTAAAAAGGTTCAAAAGTCGGTTTTTTCTTGTAAGAAAAGACATTTAACTTTGACATTTTTGAAATTCCAGGAGTGTGATCTATGAAACCGGAACTTGACAATCAGTCTGTTCACCTCTATGTGAGGGTATATAATTATTACAAACAGCTTATTCTGTCGCAACAGCTTGCACCTGGAAGCAGGCTGCCGTCGATCCGGCGGTGTGCGGCAGAATTGCAGATGAGCCGGACAACGGTGGAGACGGCATACATGGTGCTTGCGGCAGAGGGCTATATTATTTCCAGGCCGCAGAGCGGATTTTATGTGACGGACATCGGCAGGACGCGAAAAACGGCAGAATTTCAGAAAAGTGCCGATCAAAAAGAAAAGAAGCCGGTGCTTTACAATTTTGCGTCTGCAAGTGTTGACAGAGAAACCTTCCGGTTTGAACTGTGGAGGCGGTATATCAAAAGTGCACTGCGGCAGGATGAGCGTCTGCTCTCTTATGGAGAACCGCAGGGAGAATACGATCTGCGGGAGGTTCTGTGCAGATATTTGCAAAACAACCGAAATGTGGTTTGTACGCCGGAACATATTGTGATCGGAGCAGGTGTTCAGAGCCTGCTTCATATTCTGTGTCCATTGATTGAGGGACGTAAAAAAATTGCGTTTTATAATCCGGGATTTCGGCAGGGGCGTGCCGTTTTTGAGGATCATGGTTTTGAACTGTGCGATCGAAAACAGGAGCAGCCGGATGTCTGCTATGTGTCACCTTCGCAGGCGACTGCCTGGGGCGATGTTCTTTCGGTCGGAGAGCGGATGAAGATACTGCGTGAAGCATCTGAAAAAAATATTTTGCTGATCGAGGATGACTACAACAGTGAATTCTGTTATTATCATCATCCATCGCCGTCCATTCAGGGTCTGGCGGGCGGAAACGGAGTCATTTATCTCGGAACATTTTCCAGGCTTTTGCTGCCGTCGATCCGCTTAAGTTTTATGGTGCTTCCGCCGGATCTTCTGGAAAAATATCAGAGACGCAGAGATTTTTATAATCAGACGGCATCCAAAACGGAACAGATCGCATTGTGTCAGTTTATCCGGGATGGTCATCTGGAAAGTCAGATTCGCAAATCTAGGAAACACTATTTGGCGAAAACAAAAATTTTGTGCAGTGAAGCGAAAAGGATTTTTGTAGAAGAGGCAAAAGTTACGGCCGGGGAGACCGGATTTGTAAGCCTTCTGGAAATTTTCGGAGCAGGAAATCTGCGGGAAGTTCTGTACAGAGCAGAAGAAAAAGGTTTTGCTTTTTTATCTGCGGATGAAAGTGAGCAAGGGATCCGTCTTGCTCTTTCCTGTGCAGCAGTTCCGGTGGAGAAGTTTTCAGAGGCGTTACAGCTGCTGAAGCAGTGTTTCTGAATTTTGCAATGAGATTTAAAAATGCTTTCGATGGAAATACCGTTTCGCATGCAGATGTGGTGATGCGAAAACATTATGAAAGGAAAAGAAAATGGCAAGACAAAAGAATAAAATATTGATGTTTTTGTTTTCTCTGATCCCGGGAGCAGGACAGATGTATATGGGATTTATGAAGCAGGGATTGTCTTTAATGACAATCTTTGCAACGTTATGTGCAGTGGGTATCTGGCTGGATATCAAGCCGCTGCTTTTCTTTGCACCGATCATTCTGCTGTACAGCTTTTTCGATGCAACCAACAAGAATTCAATGGACGCAGAAGCGTTTAAAAAATTGGAGGATCATTATCTCTGGGGCGATGACTGGATGGACTGGAGCGAAGGCTTAAAGGACAGCATCAGCAGACGGGATGGTAAAAAGGCCATGGGAACGGTTCTGTATATCGTGGCGGCGTGCATGATCTGGAGTGTTGTCAAATATTTTGCGGACATCATCTACGGGCCGACCAGTCTGCCGGGTGCTGTGATCGCAAAGATTCCGGTTGCTGTTGTTGCTGTATTTGTTTTATGGGCAGGCCGCAAACTGATGAAGAGTGCTTCTGATGAAGAAAAAAGATTCTATCGTGGAATGCCGTATCCGTATGCACAGAGCATGGGGATCCATATGAACGGTGAGCGTATGCCAAATCCATGGGAGCGTGTGTGGAGTGATCCGCAGAGAATGCAGCATCCGGAGCAGGAGCTGGTCAGAGAAACGGTTGTGGAAGAAGCTGCAGCTGCACAGGAAACCGCAGAAAAAGCAAAAGTAGAACTTCGCAAAGAAAACGAAACAAAAGAGGTTGTGAAACCACAGGAAGAAAAAGCGGAGACTGCACAGGAAAATGAGACACAGACAGGCACAGAGGAAATCGATGTGGTCGAAGAAGTGACAGAAGCTGAAAAAGAAAGAGAAATCAAAGAAACGCTTGAAACCATGGAAGCGGAAGCAGCTGTGGAAAAATCCTGAAGCATGTTTTTGTGTTTCTGGCAGCAGAGCTGAGCAAGTAGCGAAGCGGATTGTGAATGTCCGCTTTACCTGAATAGTTACAAAAATCCCTTCATAAGATACAGTAAACGGACGGACTTATGGAGGGATTTTTCTGTCATTTCTGCTCTTTTTGTCGATGTATATGATACCGTTTGTTCTGCTTTACGTTGTCGGTTATGCCTTTCTGAAAAAGAGAGATGCATACGGTGATTTTGTGCGTGGTGCCGGGGAAGGAATCCACACGGCATTTGCGATCCTGCCGACACTTGTCGGGCTGATGACAGCCGTAGGGATCCTGCGGGCATCGGGTTTCCTTAAATGGCTCTCGGATATCCTTGGCAGGCTTTTTGCCGGAATCGGATTTCCGGTGCAGCTTGTGCCGCTTGCAGTGGTGCGTCTGTTTTCCGCCAGTGCGGCGACCGGATTTCTTCTGGATATTTTTAAAGAATTCGGGCCGGATTCCAAGATCGGAATCATTGCATCACTGATGCTCAGCTGCACGGAAACGGTATTTTATACGATGAGCGTTTATTTTATGGCAGCAAAAGTGACAAAAACACGGTATACGCTGGCAGGTGCACTGCTTTCTGTTTTTGCCGGGATTGCCGCCAGCTTTTTCCTTGGAAATTTTCTACAGCTTTAAGGACCATTCCTGGCAGTTCCAGACGGTTGTCACGATATCCTGATAGAATTCCGGCTCATGGCAGATCAGCAGAATACTTCCCTTATATTCCTGAAGAGCTTTTTTCAGTTCTGCTTTTGCGTCAACATCGAGGTGGTTGGTCGGCTCGTCCAGCAGCAGAATATTGCTCTCACGGTTCAAAATCTTGCAGAGACGTACTTTTGCCTGCTCGCCGCCGCTCAGTACACGCACCTGACTCTCGATGTGTTTGGTGGTCAGACCGCATTTTGCCAGCATGGAACGGATCTCGTACTGTGTCATTGCCGGAAATTCGCTCCAGATCTCTTCGATACAGGTCGAAGTGTTCTGCGTATCGGACTCCTGCTCAAAATAACCGATATGCTGATAATCGCCAAGATGCACTTCGCCGGAATACGGTTTGATCAGCTGCAGAATGCTTTTCAGAAGCGTGGTCTTACCGATACCGTTTGCACCGGTCAGGGCAATGCGTTCGCCGCGTTCCATGCGGATATTTAACGGTTTTGTCAGCGGTTCGTCGTAACCGATCACCAGATCGTTTGTCTCGAAGATCATCTTTCCGGAAGTACGGGCCGTTTTAAAGTGAAACTCCGGCTTTGGCTTTTCACGATCCAGTTCGATGATGTCCATTTTGTCCAGTTTTTTCTGGCGTGCCATCGCCATATTCCTTGTAGCGACGCGGGCTTTGTTGCGGGCAACGAAATCCTTGAGGTCGCTGATCTCCTGCTGCTGGCGGTTGTAGGCAGCCTCAAGCTGGGCTTTCTTCATGGCGTAGACTTCCTGGAATTTATCGTAATCGCCCGGATAGCGGTCAAGTCTGCAGTTTTCCATATGATAGATCAGGTTGATGACGCTGTTCAGGAACGGAATATCATGGGAGATCAGAATAAAGGCATTTTCATAATCCTGGAGATAGCGTTTCAGCCATTCAATGTGCTGCTCATCCAGATAGTTGGTCGGCTCGTCCAGAAGCAGGATGTCTGGTTTTTCCAGCAGAAGCTTTGCCATCAGTACACGGGTACGCTGTCCGCCGGAGAGGTCGGTTACATCACGGTCAAGCCCAAGCTCTTCCAGACCGAGTGCACGGGCAATCTCGTCTACTTTTGTGTCGATCATATAGAAATCGTGCTGCTCTAAAAGCTCCTGATATGTGCCGGTCTCGGCGAGCAGACGTTCCATTTCTTCCGGTGTGGCATCGCCCATCTGTTCATACATACGGTTCATTTCCGCTTCCATTGCAAATAAAAACTGAAAAGCAGAACGCAGGACATCACCGATCGTCATGCCCTTTTCCAGGACAGAATGCTGATCCAGATAGCCGACACGGACATTTTTTGCCCATTCGACCGTTCCCTCATCCGGTGTCAGTTTTCCGGTGATGATATTCATAAACGTGGACTTGCCTTCTCCGTTTGCACCGATCAGGCCGATATGTTCGCCTTTGAGGAGACGAAAAGAAACATTGTCGAAAATCGCACGGTCACCAAAACCATGCGTCAGATTTTTTACATTTAAGATCATAATTACTCCTGTCAAATTTTGTGAAGTTATGAAAGTTATGAGATGCCATATGAATTGTTTCGTACTTCGTACTTTCACAATTCTTTCTACGCTCCGCTTCGGTCGGGGCGGGTTTCAAGGTCTTTCATCCACTTATGAGCAAGCTCATGTGGATTTAGATCTTTTGATCCTGGCATCTTATTATCTTACCATAAAAGAAAGGGGTTGCACAATCGAAAAAAAAGGAATATCCTTACTGCGATTCTTGTGATAAAATAACGGGTACAAAAAGATTTTTGAAAATATATAAGGAGGAGTATATGACAAAAAAACAGCTTGCGCTGGAAGTGATCGAGCGTTTAAAGAAGGAATATCCTCTGGCAGACTGTACGCTTGATTATGATGCGGCATGGAAACTGCTGGTCAGTGTCCGGCTTGCGGCACAGTGTACGGATGCCAGGGTAAATGTTGTGGTTCAGGATCTCTATGCGAAATATCCGGATGTAGATGCTCTTGCGGAAGCAACACCGGAAGAGATCGAGGCGATCGTAAGGCCATGCGGTCTTGGAAAAAGCAAGGCACGTGATATCAGTGCATGCATGAAAATGCTGCGTGATGAGTACGACGGCAAAGTGCCGTGTGATTTTGATGCGATTTTAAAGCTTCCGGGCGTGGGAAGAAAGAGTGCAAACTTGATCATGGGCGATGTTTTCAAAAAGCCTGCGATCGTCACGGATACGCACTGCATTCGTCTGACAAACCGTATCGGTCTGGTAGATGGGATCAAAGATCCGAAAAAAGTCGAAATGGCACTTTGGAAGATCATTCCACCGGAAGAAGGTAGTGATTTCTGCCACAGACTCGTTTATCATGGCAGAGAGGTCTGTACAGCGAGAACAAAGCCTTATTGTGACAGATGCTGCCTGGCGGATATCTGTGCAAAAAATGGAATTTAAAATATGGAGGTAATTAAGGAAATGAGAAACGCGGAAACAGATCTGACAGAAGGTACACCTTGGAAGATTATCATGCGATTTTCGATTCCATTGTTTTTTACGTTTTTACTGCAGCAGTTTTATAACATGGTAGATACGATCGTTGTAGGCCAGTTCCTTGGAAAAGATGCACTGGCGGGCGTTGGTTCTACCGGGGCGATCAATTTTATGATCATCGGATTCTGTATGGGACTTGCCAATGGTTTTGTCATTCCGGTTGCACAGCGTTACGGGGCAAAAGATTATAAAGATATGAGAAGGTTTGTGGCAAACAGCATCTGGCTGACTGTTTTTTTTGCGGCGATCATGAGCATCACAGTCTGTATTTTATGCCGCAGCGTGCTGATCGCCATGAAGACACCGGCAGATATCCTGGATCTTGCATATGATTATATTTTTATCATTTTTGCAGGGATACCGATCACACTTGCCTACAATCTCCTGACCGGGATCATCCGTTCTCTTGGGGATTCCAAATCGCCGCTGATCTTTCTGCTGATGGCAGCAGTGGCAAATATCGGATTTGATATCCTGTCAGTAACGGTTTTGAAACTCGGCGTTCGTGGACCGGCTTTTGCGACACTGCTTGCACAGGCATTTTCCGTGGTACTGTCTCTGTGGTGTATAAAGACAAAGTTCCCGATCCTGAAAATGGAGCCGGGAGAATGGAAATTGCATGGCAAACACATCGGTATCCTCTGTAAAATGGGTATTCCGATGGGACTTCAGTATTCGATCACAGCGATCGGCAGTGTCGTGCTTCAGACCGGTATCAATACACTTGGTTCGGCAGCCGTTGCCTCGGTTTCGGCGGCATCGAAGCTTTCGATGTTCCTGGCGTGTCCGTTTGATGCGATCGGTTCGGCCATGGCAACTTACACCGGACAGAATGTCGGGGCAGGCAAGATCGAGCGTATCGGTCAGGGATTAAAGGCATCCGTTCTGATCGGTATCACATACTCGATCCTGATTTTCCTGGTCATGCTTTTTTCTGCAAAATACTGGATGCTTCTGTTCATAAATGCATCCGAAACGGAGATCATACATAATGCAGTGCTGTTTATTCTTGCAAACAGCGGATTTTACATTGCACTTGTTTTTGTCAATGCGGTTCGCTTTACCATTCAGGGAGCGGGATTCAGCGGTCTGGCAATCCTTGCAGGTGTCATGGAAATGATCGCAAGAGCCATTATCGGCGTGATCATGGTTCCGTATCTGGGATTCGCAAGCGTATGTTTTGCCAGTCCTCTGGCATGGATCATGGCAGACTGTTTCCTGATTCCGGCGTACTGTCATGTGATCCGAAAGCTGAAACAGAGAAGGGCACAGGGTGTGCCAAATATGTAGATTTTGTTAAGAAGTGTTAAGAAAAGTTGACATTAACCGCATCTTCATTGTACAATGAAAAAGGGAGTGGACTTGAAACACACTGAAAATCAGAGAGAAAAGGGGGATTTTTCATGTATAATAAAAAGAAAATTGCGACATTACTGGTAATCGGAATGGCCGCAATGTTTATGATGAACGGCTGCCAGAAAAAGGCATCTGAGACGGAGACGACGAAACAGACGACAGCTCAGAGCGAAAGTACTGCACAGACCGAAGCAGCCACAACATATACCTCAGAGAGCAATTCATTTTCTTTTGATCTTCCGGATTCTGCATGGGTGGCGACAAAGGAAGGCATTGAGAATAAATGGGCATTTATGAAAGAAGGCGTCGGCACGATACGGATCACGCACAAAAAGTCAAAGATCAAGGAGAAGAATCTGCCGCAGTCTCAGGAAGATGCGATTGCTCTTTTAAACGATATCCAGGAGAATGCATTTTCTCAGGTAGAATATAAAAAAGACAGCACCAATGGTACAGAGCTTTATTATTATGCTGCATCCACGCAGGACGCAGATCTTGGTTACGTTTATCTGATCAAGTATCTGATCAATACGGACACCGAGAGTTATACGATCACGGCAAAACTGACATCCAGTGACAGTACGGTGCAGCAGGCAGTGAAAAGTGCCGTTACCAGCTTCAAAGTTTTAAATGATGACAGTAAAAAGACAGATTCTGGTGCAAACTCCGGATCTTCGGCAGACGGCAGTACATCTTCGGATAATGCCGGTAACAGTTCTGATCCGGAAAATACAGGTGATACTGCTTCAGACAATACTTCCGGTGAAAGTACAGGCGATTCTTCCGGTGCATCGACCGATGAGGAATACCGCTATTTCTTTGATGCAAACGGAAATACGATCTACGCTTATCCGTCTGAGGACGGCAGCTGGCGTGATGATAACGGAACTTCTTATATTTTCCTGGAAAACGGCGTAGAAGATTCCAACGGCACACAGTATTATTATGATCCGCCTCAGGGAACAACAGGTTCCGGATCAGAGTCGGATTCTTTGACAGGTTCCGGCAATTCTTCAGATAATGGCATGGTCATTGGTTTCTATGATATCAATGGAAACTATCAGACAGCGACACAGGATGCAAACGGAAACTGGATCGGCAGTGATGGAAAAACCTACACTTTCGATGAAAAAGGGGCAACAGACAGCGACGGCAATTTCAGCAAATGGTAAAACAGGATATAAAGGAGTGTAAATATTATTATGAAAAATAAGGCATTACATTTTATGGCAGCAGCAGTCCTCTCATCGGCTCTTCTGATGACAGGATGCGGCAGCCACAGTGGGGATACGAACAGCAGCACAAAACAGACCCAGGCTCAGACACAGCGGGGAGCAGGTCAGGATTCTGCCCAGACTTCAGCCGCAGAGAATCAGAATCAGGCATCGGATGACCAGAATCAGAGCCAGGATACGCAGACACCGGAAACACATCCGGATCTGGAGACAAGAGTGGAAACAGAGGTAGTGCAGCAGCCGGAAACACAGGCACCGGATACCGAGAATAACGTCGATAATCCGGCAGCCGATAATGGTGAAGGCGATAGCAATGGCTTCTATGATGATGGCGGAACCTGGATCACCGTTCACAAAAACAGCCAGGGACAGTGGGTTGATGAAAGCGGTATGACCTACCAGTTTGGCGATGATGGCGTAACCGATCAGAATGGCGTTTTCTATCCATATTAAACCGGTTTTTGATTGACATTATATCTGCGAAAGCGTAGAATATGGAAGTCAAAGAAGGTAACAACCAGAATGGAGGAGTATAGATGAAAATGAGATCAAAAATCGTAACTTGTCTGGTACTCGCTCTGTCCATTTCCTGTCTGGCTACCGGCTGTAAAAAGAAAGCACAGGAAACTGAGACGAGCAGCGAAACGATTCGTGTTACAGAGAAACAGACAGAGAGCGAAACAGCAAAGAAAGCTACAAATACATCCACAACATTTAAATCAAAAGATGGCAGTATTTCTATCAAACTTCCGGATGACACCTGGACAATGAAAAAAGAAGGCACAAAAGAATGGACCTTTGAGTCACCGAACCAGGGAACGATCACGATCGTACATTATTCCGGAGATGAGACGAACGGACTTGTTTTCCCGTCCTCTGAAGAAGAAGTACTGAATAATCTGGAGAAAGCCGGAAAATCCAAAACCGATTATGCAGTTGTAGAATACAAGAAAAATACCATGGGTTCTTACGAGGCATATCACACAACCATCAAATGTAAGAGTACAAATAGTAAGTATGCGTACTCGGTAGCATATAACCTGGTAGGAGATGAGGATATTTATTCGGTCAATGGTCAGGTTATGCAGGATGATGCAACGGCAATGGAAGCGATCCGTACTTCTGTGGAGAGTCTGAAACTGCTGAAAACATCGAGCACAACAACATCTGAGACTAAAAAGAATAATACAACATCTTCCGAGTCGAACAGTACAACACAGTCCGAGTCCGGAAGCACAGCTTCTACCGATGGCAATTCTGATTCCAACCAGAACGGTCAGTATGTTTATGACAGCAACGGCAACGCAGTTTATATCTATCAGGACAGCGACGGAAACTGGGTAGACAGCAGCGGAGCGATTTATTATTTTAATGCAAACGGTATCACAAACAGCAACGGTGCAAGCTTTACCTACAATCCGCAGGGTGGAAACAGCGACAATAACAACAACGGCGGAAATGGCAATAACGGCGGTGATAACAACAATAACAACGGCGGAGCTACTCAGACCAGCAGTTTCTATGACAATCAGGGAAATCTGATCACAGTTTATAAAAACAGCAACGGAAACTGGGTAGATGGAAACGGCATTGTTTACACCTTTGGTCAGTATGGTGTAACCGATAATTACGGCAATTATTATCCATATGACAACAGCGGAAATAATAACGGCAACAACGGAAATAATAACGGCAACAACGGAAATAATGGCAACAATGGAAACAATGGCAATACCGGTGGAAACACAGGTGGAAACACAGGAGGTAATACCGGCGGCAGCACCAACGGTTTTTATGATGACCAGGGCAATTATATTTCCGTGACACAGGATGCAAACGGAAACTGGGTAGACAGCGGCGGAATGCAGTATACATTCGGTAACGATGGCGTAACCGATGCAAACGGAAACTTCTATCCATACTAAAAACAGAAAAGTGCAGAGACGCACATCATGTAATCATGCAGAATATACAAAGGACAGCAGAGAAAATCTGTTGTCCTTTTTACGTTAATTGGAAAAGATTCAAACTTTTATAAGTGGTGGGCAACAGATTTGTCTGAGTGGGGTTTCATTTTCGAATAGTAAGATTCTTTACATGGATTTTACATGGCATTGCAGAGGATTTGATCTTGTGGCAGTAAAATAAATTTATGGTTAAAGGTAGAATGCCATTTTTATGGGATTTAGCCCAGGTCTCACGTGTGTCTGGCTTAAATGCACGCAACGAAAAAGCTGTTAAGGGCATCACATTTTATTGAGGAGGAGAGAATAATAAATGAGAAAATATATGAACCGGGAACTGTCGTCGCTGAAATTTCATGAACGTGTTTTGGAAGAGGCGGAAAATAAAAAAGTGCCGCTCTGTGAAAGACTGAATTTTGCAGCAATCTATCAGAGCAATCTTGATGAATTTTTTATGGTGCGTGTGGGATCACTCGTAGATCAGATGCTTTTGAAGAAAGATATCCGTGATAATAAAACAAATCTTACACCGGAGGAGCAGATCAAAAAGATCCTTGCGGAAGTCGGAAAACTGAACCGTCGCAGAAATGTCGTTTACGATGAAATCATGGAAGAACTGGAAGAATATGATATCTGCATCACGGATTTCAAGAAGATGAATGAAAAAGAAAGCGAATACGTTAAACGCTATTTTCAGGGTGAAATCGCACCGATCATTTTCCCGACGATCGTGGCAAAAAGACAGCCGTTTCCATTTCTGCGAAATAAAGAAATCTATGCAGTCGTAGTGCTGGAGACAAAGAGCGGAAAAGAGAAGCTGGGTATCATTCCATGCAGCAGTGGTATGTTCAAACGTCTGATAGAACTTCCCGGCAAACGCGGCACGTATATTCTGGCAGAAGAAGTGATTCTCCATTATATGCCGGAAATTTTTAAGGGTTATCGTGTAAAAGCAAAATCACTGATCCGCATCACCAGAAATGCAGATATTGACGCAGACGCACTGTATGACGAAGATCTGGATTATCGTGATTTTATGGTGGAAGTGATCAAACAGAGGAAAAAACTGGCTCCGATCCGTCTGGAATTGTCACGGGAAATGGATGGTGAAGTGATCAGTACTCTGTGTCATTATCTGGATCTTGACCGTGACTATGTTTTCTATAATGAGGGACCGCTGGATCTGTCATTTGTCTATGAAATCCAGGATAAACTGCGTTACGTGCCGGAACTGTTCTATCAAAAACGGATTCCGCAGAAATCTGTGCAGTTTGAAGAAGGCAGACCGATTCTGGATCAGATTCTGGAGGGGGACAAATTTTTATCTTATCCGTATGACAGCATGAAACCGTTTCTTACGATGCTGCATGAAGCTGCAAACGACAAAGATGTCCTTTCCGTAAAAATGACGCTCTACCGTGTGGCAAAACAGAGTAAAGTGGTGGAAGCTCTGATCGAGGCAGCGGAAAATGGCAAGGAAGTGCTGGCACTTGTAGAATTAAAGGCAAGATTTGACGAGGAAAATAACATCGAGTGGTCAAGAAGGCTGGAGCGTGCCGGATGTCATGTGATCTATGGGCTGGATGGATTTAAAGTACATTCCAAACTGTGTCAGATCACCAGAAAATCCGGCGATGAAGTGCAGTATATCACGCAGATCGGAACAGGAAATTATAACGAAAAAACGGCGTGTCTTTACACAGACCTTTCCCTGATGACAGCCGATACAGAGATCGCAAAAGAGGCGAGAAGAGTTTTCCAGGCACTGGCGATGGGAGAAGTCGTAGAACACACAGACAAATTGCTGGTAGCACCGCTCTGTCTGCAAAATAAAGTGCTGGCGATGATTGATGATGAGATTGCAGCTGCACTTGCCGGAAAAGATGCTTATATTGGGCTGAAAATGAACGCTCTTACTGACAAAAAGATCATAGACAGGCTGATCGAAGCTTCCTGTGCCGGAGTAAAGATTGATCTGATCATCCGCGGTATCTGCTGTCTGATCCCGGGCGTAAAAGATGCAACGGAAAATATTCGTGTGATCAGCATTGTGGGAAGATTTCTGGAACATTCGAGAATTTATATTTTCGGAAGTAAGGGAAGAGAGAAAGTTTATATTGCGTCAGCCGATTATATGACGCGAAATACCTTAAGACGTGTGGAAGTCGCAGCTCCTGTCTGCGATCCGGCAATCAGAGAACGTCTGCTTGAGATGTTCCGGATCATGTTAAATGATAATCAGAAGGCCCGTCATGAGGATTCGGAAGGAAATTACAGAATCCCGATGACGATCGAACACCCGGTGGATGCTCAGGAAATCTTCTATCAGCAGGCGTATGAAGCAGCAGCGTCAAAAAACGTGTGACGGCGACTGTTTTGTGCTTATAATAGTCTTATTTTCAGGTATGATAAATGTAAAATGTATCTGCTCACGACAAATTCCCCGCCGCAGGGCAATGGGCGCAATGTGCTCCATCTGGACTGCCATGCGGAGGCATTTCGGCATAAAAAAAGGACACCGCAATTTTGCGGTGTCCTTTTGTATAAGCTTTTGAAAAGTTTGATTTCGGCAGTCTTATTCTTATTTCTGAGGACCAGCGGAAACCAGAGCTTTACCGGCAGCATTTCCTTCGTATTTAGCAAAGTTCTTGATGAATCTGTCAGCCAGATCTTTTGCTTTTGTTTCCCATTCGGAAGCATCAGCGTATGTGTCACGTGGGTCCAGAATAGCTGGATCAACGCCTGGCAGTTCTGTAGGAACTTCGAAGTTGAAGTATGGAATGGTCTTTGTAGGAGCATTCTTGATATCTCCGTTCAGGATAGCATCGATGATACCACGAGTATCTTTGATGGAGATACGTTTGCCTGTTCCGTTCCATCCTGTATTTACCAGGTATGCTTTTGCACCGCTCTTCTCCATTTTCTTAACCAGTTCTTCTGCATATTTTGTAGGATGCAGCTCCAGGAATGCCTGGCCGAAGCAAGCTGAGAATGTCGGAGTCGGTTCTGTG
>ERZ857969.2954-NODE-2954-length-18165-cov-24.682717_pt1 | contig 18165 bp, 9 predicted proteins | sample MGYA00519864_ERZ857969 | MGnify/ENA primary metagenome ERZ857969 (study PRJEB31778, sample SAMEA3449382) | human gut metagenome | biome: human gut; feature: human-associated habitat; material: faeces | place: United Kingdom | collected 2010/2012 ... | reverse complement strand
TGGGGCTATTTCCCGAACAACCTGCCGCAGTGGAACTACAAATACAAGGTGGCCTTCGCTTTGATCGACGCTTCGGACAAGGCGCAGAAGGTCTTCGTCGACAAGGACTGCGAGCCTTCGACCTGGGTCGAGAGCAAGCCCTTCTCCTACACCTTCGAAACGCCGGCCGTCGATCTTCCCGCGGGGAAATACACGTGGGGCATCGCCATCGTTGACACGACGAAGGAGAACCGGCCTGCCATCCAGCTCGCCGTAAACAACGAAAAGACGGCCGAAGGCTGGGTGAAACTGCACGAAGTACAGATCAACTAACGCCTGAAAAACCATGAAGAGGGTTGCATTGCTTTCCGCAGCGCTGCTGCTGTCCGTCACCGCCTCCTTCGGGAGCGGCGTCCTGGTCGAGGCCGAGAGTTTCCGCGACAAGGGCGGGTGGGCCGTGGACCAGCAGTTCATGGACCAGATGGGTTCGCCCTACCTCATCGCGCACGGCATGGGCAAACCCGTGGCGGACGCCGTGACGACGGTCGAATTCCCGGAAACGGGAACCTACCGGGTCTACGTCCGGACGTTCAACTGGGTCGCCCCCTGGTACGACGGGGAAGGTCCCGGAAAGTTCGCCCTCCGGGTCGGCAGCCGGAAACTGTCCGCGACGCTCGGCTGCACGGGCAGCGAGTGGATGTGGCAGTGCGCCGGAAAGGTCTCCGTCCGGAAAGGTCCGGTCAGCGTTTCGCTGACCGACCTTTCCGGATTCGACGGCCGCTGCGACGCCGTCTATTTCACCACCGAAGAGGGCGACGTCCCTCCGTCCGGAAGCGCGGAACTCGCTGCATTCCGCAAACGGATGCTCGGCATCCCCGCAACGCCGCAAACCGCCGAATCGTTCGATTTCGTCGTCGTGGGCGGCGGCATCGCAGGCATGTGCGCCGCGGCCGCGGCGTCCCGGCTGGGGTGCAGCGTCGCTCTGGTCAACGACCGCCCGGTGCTGGGCGGCAACAACAGCTCCGAAATCCGCGTGCACCTGGGCGGCGTCATCGAGCTTGGCCCCAACGAGGGACTGGGCCGCATGATCCGCGAATTCGGCCACTCGCGCGAAGGCAACGCCCGGCCGGCCGAAAACTACGAGGACGCGAAGAAAAGTGCGTTCATCGCCGGGGAGCAGAACGTGAAGCTGTTCTCCAGCTGCCGCGCCGTAGCGGTGAACAAAGAGGGCGGCCGGATAAAATCCGTAATCGTCCGCCACATCGAAACCGGGGAGGAGACGACGCTCGAAGCGCCGCTTTTCGCCGACTGCACGGGCGACGGAACCGTCGGATTCCTGGCCGGAGCCGACTACCGCATGGGCCGCGAGAGCCGCGACGAATTCGGCGAAACGCTGGCGCCCGAAACCGCCGACCGGATGACGATGGGTTCGTCCGTCCAATGGTATTCGGTCGACACGGGCCGCAAAACCTCGTTCCCGACGTTCAGCTACGGCGTGGAGTTCAACGCCGAAAACTGCGAGCGGGTGACGATGGGCGAATGGAAATGGGAGACGGGCATGAACCTCGACCAGATCCGCGATTTCGAACGCATCCGCGACTACGGCCTGCTGGTGATCTATTCGAACTGGAGCTTTCTCAAGAACGGCCTGAAAGACAATGCCAAGTACCGCAACCGCGAGCTGGGCTGGGTGGCCTATGTGGCCGGCAAACGCGAATCGCGGCGGCTTCTGGGCGACTACGTCCTCAAACAGGACGATATCGACAAGAACGTCTTCCACGAAGACGCCTCGTTCACCGCGACGTGGGACATCGACCTGCATTTTCCCGATTCGCTCAACTCCGTGCGCTTCCCGGGCCGGGAGTTCAAGGCCGCGACCAAACACATCCACATCTATCCCCATGCCGTGCCTTACCGGTGTCTCTACTCCCGCAACGTGGACAACCTGTTCATGGCCGGGCGGAACATCAGCGTGACGCACGTGGCCCTCGGAACGGTGCGGGTGATGCGCACGACGGGCATGATGGGCGAGGTGGTCGGCATGGCAGCCTCGCTGTGCCGCAAATACGACGCTTCGCCCCGCCTGATCTACCAGAAACACCTCGGAGAACTCCGCAGGCTGATGCGCAAAGGCGTCGGCAGAAAAGAGGGGATTCCCGATAACCAGAAATTCAACACGGGCGGTTCTCTGAAAGCGCCCCGCGCACTGCGCAACGACTGAAAACAACAATGAAAAAACTACTGACACTGCTGCTTGCGGTGCCCCTCGCATGGGGGCATGCCACAGCGCAGGAGAACGCGAAATATACGATCCTCCTCACCGGGGCCTCGTTCGCCTCGCCGCAGAACGGCTGGTTCGAAATCGGCTGCCGGCAACTGGACGCCCGGGCGCTCAACCGGGCCATCGGCGGCGAGTCGATCGCCGACACGGCCAACCGGATGGCCGAGGGCACGCTCTGGAACGCCGGGGAGCTGGACGAGATGGATGCGCTGGTCATCATGCAGGTCCACAACCGCGACGTCTCGGCCACGGGCGGCCTGAAAGAGAAGTACACCGATTACACGACGCCGTTCGACCGAAGCAACTACGCCGCAGCGTTCGATTACGTCATCAAACGCTACCAAAGCGAGTGTTACGCCCTGAAGGACGACCCGAAATCGAAGTACTACGGCACGAAATCGGGTAAACCCGCCGTCATCGTCCTCTGCACCGACTGGCACGACGCGCGGACGACCTACAACGCCGCCATACGGCGCCTCGCCGCACGGTGGGGCCTGCCGCTCGTGGAGTTCGACAGGAACATCGGCTTCTCGAAAGACACTCCGAACCCGGCCACCGGGACCCAGCAGAGCCTGCTCCACGCCCAGGACACGCAAACCATCGAAGGCGTCGCCTACGGGTGGCATCCCCAGCGGGGCCAAGACAAATACATCCAGCAGCGGATGGCTGCGATCTTTACCGACACGATGCGCAGAATCCTGCCGGCAAAATAGAATCCCGACCATGAAACACACACTCCCGATACTGTTCACGATGCTGCTCTGCGGCACGTCCGCCTTCCCGCAGGAGGGCTGTTACAGCCGTTTGCAGAACGACACCCTGACGATCGGCAACTCCCGGATCGAACGCCGGTTCGTCTGGAACGGCGGCAACCTGATGACGCAGAGCCTGACCGACTTTTCGTCGGGACAGGTGTGGACTTCCCGTTCCCTGACGCCCGATTTCAAGGTCGCGGGCGATACCCGAAGCACCGGCGGACGCTGCTCGACGAAACGGATCGCCGAAACCGACATCCATCCGGCGCGGCTGGAAGTCACCGTGGAATTTTCGCTGGGAACGCTCGACGTGCGGCGGATTTACCGCATCTGCGCCGACACTCCGGCGATCGCCTGCGACACCTACCTCAAAGGCAGCGCCGCACAGCTTCCCGACAGCCGGACGGTCAACGCCGCCGACCGCAAGAACATCGAATCGACCGCCGACATGCAGTCGCAGCCGGTCGCCGCGACCCTCGACCGGTTCAACCCCGGCGGGTTCCACTGGCATACGCGGATCGTGGAGTTCCAGGACGTCACGGACTGGAACAACAACCTGGTCTTCGAAACCGACGTCATTCCCTACCGGAAAAACAGCTACCGGGGCAACCTGCTCTTCGCCCGCAACGCCGAGAACGGCCGCGGGCTCTTCTTCCTGAAGGAAGCCCCCGGTTCGGGCGTGCAACTGGCCTATGGCGGCGGGGACTTCACGGCGGAGTTCGGCGATTTCACGGTGACGGGACTGGGCGTGACGGAGAAGGACCTCCGCGAAGGGGAGTGGGTGAAAGCCTACGGATGCGTCCTCGGAGTCTGGTCGGGCGGAGAACTCGAACAGTTGACGGCCCTGCGGAGCTACCAGAAAAATTTACGGAAGCTGCTTCCCGGACGCGACGAGATGGTGATGATGAACACATGGGGCGACCGCAGTCAGGACACGAAGGTGAACGAACGGTTCTGCCTGGCCGAGGTCCGCAAGGCCGCGCATCTGGGCATCACGCATTTCCAGATCGACGACGGCTGGCAGGTGGGCAAAAGCCCCAACTCCGCCGTGGCGAAGGGGTCGTTCAAAAACATCTGGGACAATCCCGACTACTGGAAACCCGACCCGGAGAAATACCCCCGGGGATTGCACCCTGTCGTGGAGCTGGGCCGGGAACTGGGCGTGGAGATCTGCCTCTGGTTCAACCCGAGCGTACAGGACGGCTATGCCGACTGGGAGAAGGACGCGCAGGCCCTCGTCGGTCTCTACGACGAGTACGGCATCCGCACGTTCAAGATCGACGGACTGGCAATCCCCGACAAACGCTCCGAAAGCAACCTGCGGCGGCTGTTCGACCGCGTGCTGGAGCGGACGGGCGGCCAAGTGGTCTTCAACCTCGACGCCACGGCCGGACGCCGCGGAGGCTACCACATGTTCAACGAGTACGGCAACATCTTCCTCGAAAACCGTTACACCGACTGGCAGAACTACTACCCCTACTGGACGCTGCGCAACCTGTGGATGCTCTCCAAATACGTTCCCGCGGAGAAGCTCCAGATCGAGTTCCTCAACAAATGGCGCAACACGGAAAAATATGCCGGCGACCCGTTCGCCCCGGCCAATTACAGTTTCGAATACCTCTTCGCAACGACCATGGCCGGACAGCCGCTGGCCTGGATGGAGGCGAGCGGACTGCCCGAAGAGGCGCTGGGCATCGGCGCGCTGATCGAACGCTACAAAGAGGTGCAGCACGATTTCCACCGCGGAGTGATCCTCCCCGTGGGCGACGAACCGTCGGGCCGCTCGTGGACCGGATTCCAGTCGGTCGACGGCGAGCGGGGCTACCTGATCTTCTTCCGCGAGCAGAACCCCGACCGGAAGGCCCGGATCGAAACATGGCTCCCCGAGAACTCGAAAGTGCGCCTCACGCCGGTGCTGGGGAGCGGGAAGGCCGCCGTGCAGAAGACCGGACGCCGCGGAACGCTGGAGGTGGAACTTCCCGCGCCCAACGACTACACGATGTACCGCTACGAACTGATCCGCTGACGAACCACAAATCCTGATAACAATGAAAACACCGATAAAATTCATCCTGTCATTTGCTCTGCTGCTGCTCGCGGCGGCCGACATCGCAGCCCAGGAGCTGATCACCAACGTTTACGGACGCGACGTGCAGTCGCTCAACGGAAAGTGGGACGCCATCGTCGATCTCTACGATCAGGGCCGCAAAAACAAGATCTACCTCAACCGCAGGCCGGAGGGAAAGACCGATTTCTACGAATATTCGTTCGACAACGGCCTGCGGCTCGACGTTCCCTCGGACTGGAACTGCCAGATGCCCGAGCTGAAATACTACGAAGGCACGGTGTGGTATGCCCGGCGGTTCGACGCCCCCGAGCAGACCGGCCGGCGGCAGTTCCTCTATTTCGGAGCCGTCAGCTACCGCTGCCGGGTCTACCTCAACGGCGAGGAGATCGGCGCCCATGAAGGCGGATTCACACCCTTTGAGATCGAGGTGACGGGCCGCCTCAGGCCCGAAGGCAACTTTCTGGCCGTGGAGGTCAACAACACCCGCACCACAGACGCCATCCCGGCGATGGCCTTCGACTGGTGGAACTACGGCGGCATCACGCGCGACGTGATGCTCGTCAGCGTGCCCGACGCTTTTATCCGGGACTATTTCATCCGCCTCGGCAAGGATTCCGACGACCGGATCGACGCCGATGTGCAGCTGGCGGGCGCCGCTGCCGGAACGGCCGTACGGATCGAGATTCCCGAACTGAACGTAGACCGGACCGTCACTGCCGGAGCGACCGGTACGGCCTCGGCGTCGTTCCGGGTCAGGAGACTGCAACGCTGGTCCCCCGCCGATCCGAAACTTTACCGGGTGATCGTCTCCACGGACCGCGACCGGGTGGAGGAGTCGATCGGGTTCCGCAATATCCGCACCGAGGGCGAAGAGATCGTCCTCAACGGCTCGCCCGTGTTCCTCAAGTCGATCTCGTTCCACGAAGAGATCCCCCAGCGCATGGGCCGGGCACACTCCGAGGCCGACGCCGTGATGCTGCTCAGCGAGGCCAAGGCACTCGGCTGCAACATGATCCGTCTGGCGCACTACCCGCAGAACGAACATATCGTCCGGCTGGCCGAAAAGATGGGCTTCCTGCTCTGGGAGGAGATTCCCATCTGGCAGGGCATCGACTTCGCCAACGACCAAACCCGCGAAAAGGCGGGCCGCATGATCCGCGAGATGGTCACGCGCGACAAGAACCGCTGCGCCCTGACGTTTTGGGGCGTGGCCAACGAGACGCAGCCTTCCGGGCCGCGCAACGCCTTCCTGCGCCACCTGATCGCATGCTGCCGGGAGATCGACGACACGCGCCTGATCGTTGCGGCGTTCGATCTGGTGCGTTTCGACCGCCAGCGGCAGCTGTTCGTCATGGACGACCCGTTCATCGGGGAACTGGATGTCGTGGCCATCAACAAATACATGGGCTGGTATCACCCGTGGCCCCTCACGCCCGACAAGGCGGTGTGGGACGTGGCGCGCGGCAAACCGCTGATCATCTCCGAATTCGGCGGCGAGGCGCTCTACGGCCAGCACGGCCCGGCCGATGTGGCCAGTTCGTGGAGCGAGGAGTATCAGGAGGCCCTCTACCGCGACAACCTGCGCATGTTCGAGAACATCCCCAACCTGCGGGGCGTGTCGCCGTGGATTCTGTTCGACTTCCGCTCGCCGTTCCGCTTCCACCCCGCCAACCAGGAGGGCTGGAACCGCAAGGGGCTGGTTTCCGATCAGGGATACCGCAAGAAAGCGTGGTATCTGATGAAAGCCTATTACGACAAACATTAAAAGAAGATGAAGAAGTTTTTGACATACACGCTTCTCGGCGTCCTGCTCGCAGGCTGCGCCGGAGGCGGGCGGGAACCGCTGGAGACCGTCGTGGACAAGGCGCTGGCCGGCGCCGAGCGGCAGACGCTGCTGATGGCCGAGAAGTACAGTGCGCGCGAAGGCCGCCTGCCGCGCACGTGGGAGAACGGCGAGGACGTCTCGTCGGATTCGCGCTGGTGGTGCAGCGGCTTTTTCCCGGGCGTGCTGTGGTACGTCTACGAGAACGGCCGCAACCCCCGGGTGCTGAAGTACGCCCGGATGTTCACCGCACGCGTCGAGCGGGAAAAACACACCACCGACAACCATGACGTGGGGTTCATGCTCTATTGCAGTTTCGGCAACGGACTGCGCCTCACGGGAGACAAGTCCTACGAGGAGGTGCTGCTCACCGGGGCGCGCTCGCTGGCGACGCGCTTCAAACCCGAAGTAGGGCTGATCCGCTCGTGGGACCACAACCGCGACAAATGGCAGTATCCGGTCATCATCGACAACATGATGAACCTCGAACTGCTGATGTGGGCCGCCGACCGTTCGGGCGACAAGTCGCTGCGCGACATGGCCGTATCGCATGCTGACAAGACGCTGAAACACCATTTCCGCCCCGACTTCAGCTCCTGCCACCTGGTCTCCTACGACACGATCTCGGGACAGCCCCATCTCAAGCAGACCCATCAGGGCCTCTCCGACTCCTCGGCCTGGAGCCGCGGACAGGCATGGGGACTCTACGGCTACACCTGCATGTACCGCCTCACGGGCGACGCCCGCTACCTCGAACAGGCCCGCGGCATCGCCGGATTCCTCATCAACCACAGGAACATGCCTGCCGACGGGATTCCCTACTGGGATTTCGACGCGCCGGCCCTCGCCTCCACGCCGCGCGACGCATCGGCGGCCGCGATCATGGCCTCGGCGCTGGTCGAGCTGAGCGGCTTCGTGCCCGCAGCCGAAGGGGAGCGGTACATGGCTTTCGCCGAAAAGCAGATCCGCACGCTGGCCTCGCCCGAATACACCGCTCCGGCGGGTGAGAACGGAGGCTTCATTCTCCGGCACAGCACGGGAGCCTATCCCTTCTCCTCGGAGGTCGACGTGCCGCTCACCTACGCCGACTACTATTATCTGGAGGCGCTCACGCGCATCAAACGCCGATTGCAGCCATGACCGCCGTGAAAAAATACGCGCTGCTGCCGCTCTGCGGCCTGACCCTGTTCTGCGCCCGGGCGCAGATGCCCGCGACAAACTACGATGAATCGCAGGTTCCGGCCTACACGCTGCCCGACCCGCTGACAACCATCGCCGGCAAAAAGGTGACTGACGCCGAAACGTGGACTTCGGAACGCCGTCCCGAACTGCTGTCGCTGTTCGAAAGCGAGGTCTACGGAAAAGCCCCCGGCCGCCCCGAGGGACTGCATTTCGAGGTCTTGTCCGAAGACCGCTACACGCTGGGCAACATGGCCACCCGCCGGGAGATCGCCGTCTACTTCACCGAGGACGACGCACATTTCATGACCATCCTGCTCTACATCCCCAACAAACGCACCGACGCCGTTCCGGTCTTTCTGGGGCTGAATTTCAAGGGCAACCACACGATCTGCGACGACCCGTTGATTACGGAGTCCGTTTCGCGCATGAAGCCGCGCGCAGAGGGCGGCAGCGAAGTCCGCGCAAAAGGGTTCCCGCGCGCCGCGGCGGCATCGCGGTGGCCGGTCGAAATGCTGATCGCCAACGGCTACGGCCTCGCCACGATTTACCGCGGCGACATCGACCCCGACTACGACGACGGCTTCCAAAACGGCGTTCACCCGCTCTTTTACCGCGAGGGGCAGACCAAACCGGCCCCCGATGAATGGGGCACGATCGCAGCCTGGGCCTGGGGCTTGAGCCGTGCGATGGACTACCTCGAAACCGACGAGGATGTCGATGCCTCCCGCGTGGCGGTCATCGGGCATTCGCGGCACGGCAAAACGGCCCTTTGGGCCGCAGCCGTCGATCCGCGCTTCGCCATGGCCGTGTCGAACGACTCGGGATGCGGCGGCGCGGCGTTGTCGCGGCGTTGTTACGGCGAAACCGTAGCCAGGATCAACAGCCTTTTCCCGCATTGGTTTTGCGGGAACTTCAACCGGTATTCGGGCAACGAGGCGGCTTTGCCCGTCGACCAGCACGAACTGATTGCGCTGATAGCCCCGCGCCCGGTGTATATCGCCAGCGCCGTCGAGGACCGTTGGGCCGACCCGAAAGGCGAGTTCCTCGCGGGGGTCCACGCCACGCCGGTCTATGAGTTGTTCGGCCTGGAGGGACTTTCGGGAACGGAACTGCCCCAAACCGACGCGCCCGTGCTGTCGGGACACATCGGCCACCACGTCCGTTCGGGCGACCACGACATCACGCTCTACGACTGGCGGCAATTCGTGAAATTCGCGGACAAACACCTGAAACGATAATCTAAAACAACACCATACATGAAAAACCGGTTTATAAAACTGCTTCTCGCGGCCGTGCTGTTGGGCTCCCTCTCCCCGGCGGCCGCCCAGACCCGCGAAATGGACCTCTCGGGAGAGTGGAGGTTCCAGACGGACGTGATGGATTTCCGCAGGGGATCGCTTTCGCCGCGCTACAACCACCAACTCCAGGAGACCATCATGCTCCCCGGCATCACCGACGACTACAAAATCGGCTACAAATCGCCCTACCGCCATGTCGACCGCCTGACGCGCGTCTACGAGTACATGGGTCCGGCGTGGTATCAGCGCGACATCGAGTTCCCGGCCGACTGGAAGGGCAAGTGCATCTTCCTCTATTTCGAACGCACCCACTGGCTCAGCTCGGTATGGGTCGACACCAAGGAGGTGAGCCGACTGGACTACATCAGCGTCCCCCACAACCACGACCTGACGGATTTCGTCACCCCGGGCAAGACGCACCGCATCACGGTGTGCATCGACAACCGGTTCCAGTACAACACCCACAAATGGAACCACGCCCACACGGAGTTCACGCAGATCAACTGGAACGGCATCCTCGGCGAGATGAAACTCGTGGCCGTAGACCCCGTTTACATCGACGACATGCAGCTGTATCCCGACATCGAGACGAACAGCGTCGACGTGCGCCTGAAGATCGACAACCGCACGAAAAAGCCTTTCGAAGGAAAGGCGCTGCTCACCGTCTCGGGCAACGGCTTGCACGTAACGAAGGAGGTACCTGTCGGCGGCGAAGCGGAGGAGATCGACCTGACCGAAACCGTCGCGCTGGGCCGGGAGGCCAAACTCTGGGACGAATTCAACCCGAACCTCTACACCGTGGAGTGCACGCTGCTGACCGGCGCCGGAAAAGAGTCCTTCGAACATAAGAAGTCGGCGACCTTCGGCATGCGCGAAGTGGCGCAGGGCCGCAACCACATCCTGCTCAACGGCCGTCCGCTCCACCTGCGCGGAACCGTCGAGAACGCCGTGTTCCCGAAAACGGGCCACGCCCCGGTCTGCGACGCCGAATGGGAGCGTATCATGCGCATCGTCAAGGACTACGGACTGAACCACATCCGTTTCCACTCGTGGTGCCCTCCCGCCGCGGCTTTCCGCATGGCCGACCGCCACGGCGTCTACCTCGAAGTCGAGATGCCCATGTGGGGCAAGGACGCCGAGCCGGACGAAGCGCGCTACGACTTCTTCCGCCGCGAGATGCGCGCCATCCTCAAGGAGTACGGCAACCACCCCTCGTTCGTCCTCTACTGCAACGGCAACGAGATCACCGGCAACTTCGACTTCATCGAGGAGCTGACCGCCGACGGCCGCAAACTCGACACGCGGCATCTGTACAGCGGTTCGACGGCCCGCACGCGCGTCCCGTCCGACCAGTATTACGTCTCGCAGCAGACCAACAAAGGCCCCGTGAAGGTCTACGAGGGACGGCCCTCGACCGACTGGGACCGCAGCAAGGAGTCGGACGTGGACGTTCCGGTAATTTCCCACGAGTCGGGCCAGCGGTGCGTCTATCCCGACTTCCGCGAGATCGGGAAATACACGGGACCGGTCGAGGCCCGAAACTTCGAACTGTGGCGCGAGATGCTCACCGCCAACGGCATGGGCGATCAGGCCCACGACTTCTTCCGGGCCTCGGGCGCGCTGACCGTCGTGGAGTACAAGGCCGTGATCGAGGCGCTGCTCCGCTCGTCCAAATCGGCCGGATTTCAGCTCCTGTCGCTCAACGACTTCCCGGGCCAGGGTTACGCCCCGGTGGGTGTGCTCGATCCGTTCTGGGACTCCAAGGGCCTGGTGACGCCCGAGGATTGGCGGGCCTTCTGCGCGCCGACCGTGGCGCTGCTCCGCTACCCGAAAAGCGCCTGGTTCGAAGACGAAACCTTCACGGCAAAGGCCGAGGTCTACAACTTCGGCGCGGCGGCGCTCAAAAATGCGAAAATCCGCTGGTCGATCACCGACGGCAGCGGGAAAGCCATCGCCAAGGGCAGTCTGAAATCGCAGACCGTAGGCACCGACGGCGTGTTCCCCGTCGGGGAGTTCTCCGCTCCGCTCGGCAAGGTGCGAGGCCCGCAGAAGCTGACCGTGCACCTGAACGTCGGTGAAAAGACAAGCAACAGCTGGGACATCTGGGTCTATCCGCGCAACGCACAGCTGATGCAGTCGGATACGGAGGTGCTCTACACGACGGAGTTCGGCGAGCAGGCCAAACAGTACCTCGCCGCGGGGAAGAAAGTCGTCCTGACCCCCGCGCCGAACAAGGTCAAGGGGCGCAAATCGACCTTCCACAACCATTTCTGGAACCCGATCATGTTCGCCTGGGCGCCGATGACCATCGGCTGTCTGATTCACGCCGAGCAACCCGTGTTCGCCGACTTCCCGACCTCGTACCACACCGACTGGCAGTGGTGGGACATTCTGGAGAACGCCAAGGTGATCGAGATGCAGCAGACCCCGCGCCAGCTGCGGCCCTTCATCCAGGTGATCGACAGCTTCGACAACAACGAGAAACTCGGCATCGGCTTCGAGGCCCGCGTCGGCGGCGGCAAACTGCTCGTTCTGGCGGTCGACACGAAAAAGAAGATGGACCAGCGCCCCGCCACGCGCCAGCTGCTCGAAAGCATCGACCGCTACGTCCGCAGCGACCGTTTCGCTCCCGAGGTCACACTCGACGAGTCGTTCATCACCTCCTTCATGCGCTAAAACCGCACGATTATGAACAAGATCTGTCTACTGCTCTGCTGCCTGCTGCCCGGCCTGTTCCGGGCAGGGGCGCAGGAGCTGAAAATGACCGAATGCGCCCCTCTGACGCAGATTTACGGCGAGGTCAGCGAGTCCGACGAACTGCTTCCTATGGGCGATGTGGGGGTGGAATTCGGATACGTCCTCTACCAGGCCGCAATCACCGTTCCCGCAGGGGAGGCCGCGCTCGAACTGGAGAACGTGCGGGACTATGCCGCGGTTTACCTCGACGGCGTGTTTCAGGGAACCCTGACCGACAACCGAAAAACGCTGGTCCTGAAGGCAGAAACCGGCCAGCACACATTGCAGCTCTACGTCGAAAACATCGGCCGCATCACCTACGGCCCGGAGATTCTCGACAACTCGAAAGGACTCTTCGGCGAAGCCCGCCTCGGCGGCGAAACGATCGCCGGCTGGACGATCACCCCGCTCGAAGTGCGCGACGCCGATCCCGAAGCCCTCGAGTTCGAAGCCCTCGGCCCGTGCAACACGCCCTGTTTCCGGCGCGGGCAGTTCGACCGTGCGGCGCACGAAGGAGCCGTTTACCTCGACGTGTCGGGATGGGGCATGGGCGAGGTGTGGATCAACGGGCACTACCTCGGCTCGTTCTGGGACGAGGAGAAACAGCAGTCGATCCTCATTCCGGCCGAAATCCTCGCCGAAAAGGGGAACCGCATCGTGGTTTTCGACCTCAAAAACAACGACCCCGGCGCAACGATGCGCCTCTCGGACAAACCCGTGTTCAAATAACAAGCACAACCTATGAAAAAAATAACCGTTATCGCCCTGCTGCTGGCCGCCGCCCTCGGGGCGCAGGCCCGGAACGGGAGCGGAAAGCCCGCCTACAAGGACGCCTCGCGCCCCGTCGAAGAGCGCGTCAGCGACCTGCTGTCGCGGATGACCCTCGAAGAGAAGGTCATGCAGCTCAACCAGTACACGCTCGGCCGCAACGACAACGCCAACAACGTGGCCGATCCGGTGGACAAGATTCCCGCCGAAATCGGCTCGCTCATCTACTTCGACACCTCGCCCGAGCTGCGCAACCGGCTTCAGAAAAAAGCCATCGAGCAGTCGCGGCTCGGAATCCCCGTGCTGTTCGGCTACGACGTGATCCACGGTTTCCGCACCACTTACCCCATTTCGCTGGCCCAGGCCTGCTCGTGGAATCCCGCACTGGTGAAGCAGGCCGCCGAAGTGGCCGCACAGGAGGCGCGGATGTCGGGCGTCGAGTGGACCTTCTCGCCGATGATCGACGTGGCGCGCGACGGCCGCTGGGGCCGCGTCTCGGAGGGCTACGGCGAAGATCCCTACGCCAACGCCGTCTACGGAGTGGCGGCGGTCGAAGGCTACCAGGGCGACAACCTCGCCGACTCCCGCCGCGTGGCCGCCTGCCTCAAGCATTTCGTCGGCTACGGCGCCTCGGAGGCCGGCCGCGACTACGTCTACACCGAAATCTCGCGTCAGACGCTCTGGGACACCTACATACCGCCCTACCAGGCGGGCATCGAGGCCGGAGCCGCTACGGTGATGAGCTGCTTCAACGACATCAGCGGAACGCCCGGCACGGCCAACCCCTACATCCTGACCGAGGTGCTCAAGGAGCGCTGGGCGCACGACGGATTCGTCGTCTCGGACTGGGCCGCCATCGAGCAGCTGCGCTCGCAAGGCGTGGCCGCCGACCGGAAGGAGGCCGCCGAAAAGGCCTTCAACGCGGGTGTCGAAATGGACATGATGAACCGCTGTTACGACGCCCATCTGGCCGCCCTGGTCCGCGAAGGCAAGGTCTCGCAGGAGAAACTCGACGAGGCCGTGCGGCGCGTTCTGCGGCTGAAATTCCGGCTCGGGCTGTTCGAACGCCCCTACACCCCGGAGTCGGAGGAGACGGACCGGTTCCTGCTTCCCGCGAGCCTCGCCGTCGCCGAGCGGCTCGCCGAGGAGTCGATGGTGCTGCTGAAAAACGAGAACAACACGCTGCCGCTGAAAGCCGCCCGCATCGCGGTCATCGGCCCGATGGCGCAGAACCGGCTGCACCTGCTCGGCGCGTGGTCGGCACACGGCCGCGAAGAGGACGCGGTGAGCCTCTTCGCCGGGCTGGAAAACGAATACCGGGGCCGCGCCGAACTGCTCTACGCCCGGGGCTGCGACTTCGACGGCGAGGACCGCTCCGGATTCCGTGAGGCTGTCGCCGCGGCCGCGGCTGCCGACGTGGTGGTCCTCTGTCTCGGGGAGAAAAAGCAGTGGAGCGGCGAGAACGCCTCGCGCTCGACGATCGCGCTTCCCGAAATCCAGGAGCAGCTGGCCGCCGAACTGGCCCAGACCGGAAAACCGCTGGTTTTGGTTCTGTCCAGCGGCCGGCCGCTGGAGCTGTGCCGCCTCGAACCCCTCTGCGGGGCCATGGTGCAGATGTGGCAGCCCGGCATCCGGGGAGGCAACCCCCTGGCGGGAATTCTGTCGGGGAGGATCAACCCCTCGGGACGCCTCGCCATGACGTTCCCCCGCTCGACGGGCCAGATTCCGATCTACTACAACCGCCGCCAGAGCGGCCGCACCCATCAGGGCAAATATCAGGACATCCCCAGCACGCCGCTCTATGAATTCGGACACGGCTTGAGCTATACGACGTTCGAATACGGCGACCTGCGCCCGTCGGCAACCACGCTGCGCCGCGGGGAAAAGACGACGGTCGAGGTCTCCGTGACCAACACGGGCGGCATGGACGGCGCCGAGACGGTTCACTGGTTCATATCGGACCCCGTATGCCGCATCTCACGCCCCGTCAGGGAGTTGAAACACTTCGAGAAACAGCCGATCCGCCGCGGCGAGACCCGCACGTTCCGGTTCGAGATCGACCCCGAAAAGGATTTGAGTTTCACGGACGGCAACGGCAACCGGTTCCTCGAACCGGGCGACTACTTCATCCTCGTAAAGGACAAAAAGGTGAAACTGACGCTGACGGACTGATCCCCGCTCCCATTAAAGGACAGAGCTGTAACCTGAAAAGTTACAGCTCTGTCCGTATCAGGCCGCAGTCACCCGGAGAACGGGACGCCCCGCCGATTCGCAGGAAAGCCGCCCCCTCACAGGCCCTTTGTCCACACGGGTACGGGCTGGGGCGAGGTGGTCGGGCCGAAGACCTTCAGACGACCGTCTTCGGTCACCTCCATCGGGTCGATGAAGACCATGCGCACATCGCCCGTCGGGGCCGTCCGGCCGTGGTAGACGCAGTACATCCCGCCGCCGGGAAGCTTCAACACCATATTGTGCCCCGTTCCCGTGACCTCGCCGCCCTTGTCCGCATTCTTCTCGAGGACCGGATTGTCCGACGATTTCACGAAGGGACCCAGCGGCGAACCGGCCGTAGCATAGCCCACCGCATAATGCTGCCCGCCGTAGAAGTTGGCGGAATACATCATGTAATAGGTCCCGTTTTCCTTGAAGGCGTACGACCCCTCGGTCCAGCGCCGGTTGACCTCTCCGGCGGTGACCGAACGGCTCTCCCACCCGGTTTGCGGGTCGGAGGCAGACTGCGGGGGCGTCAGCAGAGCGACCGGCTCGCCAATGACGCCGCTGAAATCGGGCTTCATCTCCACACCGTACACCCAGCTCTCCTCGATCTCGTCGAAAAGCCCCTTGTCGCGCGCCCACGCCGAAAGCTCGCTTTCGACGGGATGCTTGTAACAGCAGCGCGAATAATAGAGATACACCCGGCCGTCATCGTCCCACAATACGTTGGCGTCGATCACCGGATAGCCGGGATCGAACACCGGACGGTCATACAGGTCGGAAAAGGGACCCGACGGCGAATCGGCAACCGCCACCCCGATGCGGAACGTTTCGAGGTCGCCGTTCGGGTTATGCCGCCAGTTGGCACTGAAAAACAGGTAATAGCGGCCGTTGCGTTCATACACTTCGGGCGCCCAGAAGCAGTCGGTTCCCCATGCCGAGGCATTGCCGTCGTAGACGACATCGCCCTTCTGCCAGGTAACGAGGTCGTCCGAGACGCAGACGCGAAAACCCCGGATGTCGCCGCTCGTTCCGTACATATAGAATTTTCCGTCAGCGGCGTGGAGGATGAACGGGTCGCCGAACGCAACGTCGAGCGGATTACGATATGCAGGCGAGTCGCATCCGAGCAGGATCGCCGGCAGGAAGAAGATGAGCAGTTTTTTCATACAGGTTATTTGAATGGTTTGAATCCGTCGTAAAATGCCATTTGGCGCGTACTCCGACAAAATTATTCGTTTTATCCGATTTTCAGCCATGCCGCCACCCGATGGGCCGCAATTGATCAAAGAGTTATACATTATGGAAATATTTTTCCATTTTGCGCCGGGCCGGACACCTATCTTTGCAGGGTCCGGAGACTCCGAAGCCCGTTCGTCCGCGGCCCTCATCCCCGGTCCCAACCTTAAATCTTACGACCTATGAAACGATTGCTTCCATTAATCGCGACGTTGTTCGCCATCGCCTGCTGTGCGGCGCAAAACCTCCGAAAAGTGCCCCTGGCCGATCCTTTCATCCTGCTTTACGACGGGGTGTATTACGCCTATGGCACAGGCGCCGGAAGCGGCATCGAGGTGTGGACATCCCGCGACCTCTCCACGTGGGAGAGGGCCAAAGGCAACGCCCGCGACGGACTGGCCCTGCACCGCACGGATGTCTGGGGCGAAAAATGGTTCTGGGCGCCCGAGGTCTATCGGCTGAATGACAAATTCTACATGTATTTCACGGCCGAAGAGCACATCTGCGTCGCCACCTCCGACTCGCCGCTGGGTCCTTTCGTACAGGAGAAGCGGCAACCGATGATCGCCGATGAAAAGTGCATCGACAACACGCTGTTCATCGACGACGACGGCCGGGCGTACATGTATTTCGACCGGTTCAACGACGGGCTGAATATCTGGGTCGTCGAGCTGGAAGACGACTGCACGACGCTGAAAAAAGAGACGATGCGCCCCTGCATCCATGTTTCGCAGGAGTGGGAAAAGGTCTGGCCCCGCGTCAACGAAGGCTGCTTCGTGATCCGGCGGAACGGCACTTACTACATGACCTATTCGGCCAACAGCTACGAAAGTCCCTTCTACGGCATCGGCTGCGCCACGGCCGACTCGCCGCTGGGCCCCTGGACCAAATACGACCGCAATCCGCTGTTGCAGAATCCCGGCGAACTGGTCGGCGTCGGGCACAGCGCCCTGTTCCGGGACAAGGCGGGCAACCTGAAGATCGTTTTCCATGCCCACAAAAGCAAAGGCGCGATCCATCCGCGGGAAATGTATATCACCGACGTGCGTTTCCGCCCCGTCGAGGGCGGCTGCCGGATGGAGATCGACCCCGGATACTCGCCGGCCCTGATCGCTGAATGAACGACGCCCGGATGCAGCATGTGCATCCGGGCATCGTTTTTACAGGAGGGCGAAACCGGCCTCGCGATCAATAGAACGTCCCTTTCGGGGCGAAAATCGCATACCCGAAATTGAAGGTCAGGTACATGTTGCGCCAGTTTTTCAGGTCGTATTTCGTCAGCGCGAGGCTCACGGGACCGATCGGCGTGTGGTAGACCAGCGACGCCTCGGCGATATAATGCCAGCGCTCGTCGGGATTCTTCAGGGGGTTGAAGTCCCGTTTTTCACGGAACATGGTGTAGAACCCCGTCCGGAAGAAGCAGTTGGGCAGCAGGTCGAAGGTCGGCATCAGGCCCCACGCCGCAAAGCGTTTGCCCCGGAAATCGGGCATGTAGATCATCCGGGCATGCGGCACGGGCGCATAGTCGGGCATCGACATCAGGGTCGCGGATTCGGTCCGGAACCGCGGGTGGTTGGTCCACACGGCATCGACGTTCAAACCGAACGAGAACCAGCTGACGCCCGGCACATCGAAGAACTTGTCCCACGAAAAACGCCCTCCGAACCACTGTCGGGTTTCGCGCGAAATGAAGTCTTTCGCATCGTAAGGCTGGTATTTGTCGCGTCCGGCGACATAGATGGCCGAGAGATGCAGTTCGGAGCCGCGGCGGGGATAGAGGAACTTGTCGAGCGTATTGCGGGCGACCCCGGCCCGCAGGCCGA